>Ga0209474_10000039_pt1 | contig 144684 bp, 151 predicted proteins | sample GraSoiAngelo_145_FD_185902 | JGI IMG/M metagenome (GOLD analysis project Ga0209474, IMG submission 185902) | Grasslands soil microbial communities from the Angelo Coastal Reserve, California, USA - 14_1009_05_20cm (SPAdes) (version 2) | ecosystem: Environmental > Terrestrial > Soil >... | reverse complement strand
ACAAGTCATCCGACCTTGTTCGCGCTACTCAGCGGCAGCTTCATGACAAGCTGGCTTCCCTTCCAGGTGTCGAGGCAGTTTCCTTCAGTTGGGGCGCTACTCTGATGCAAAGCGACAACGAGGATTACTTCTGGATAGTTGGCAGGCCCATGCCTCGACTCAGCCAGTTGCCTATGACGCTCCGCTACTTAGTCGAACCCGAATACCTCAAGGCCATGCAGATACAGCTCAAACGTGGACGATTCTTTACCGCCGCCGACAACGAGCATGCTCCAAGAGTGGCAGTCATCGACGAGAGTTTCGCGGAAAAGTATTTTCCTGGCGAGGACCCGATCGGACATTTCATCAACACAAACACTGATCCGGATGATCCTGACAAAGCTCCAAATCCGCAGATCGTCGGAGTCGTCGCCCATGTGAATCAGTGGGGGCTGGATTCCGATTCGAAAAGTCCACTGCACGCGCAGATGTACGAGCCCATCATGCAGGTACCTGACAGCGCCCTCAAGCGCGGTGGATTGGCATCCGATGTTTACCTGCGCACAACGCTGCCCGGCGTGCCGTCGTTTGAAGAGATGCGAGAACGCCTATCGGAGGTCAATGGTGAACTCGTTGTGTTCTCTCCGGAACCGCTCGAGGAAATCGTTGCGCATTCGATTGGACAAAAGCGTTTCGCGATGACATTGCTCGCTGTATTCGCCGGCATTGCCCTGTTGCTTGCCAGCGTAGGAATTTACGGCGTGCTCTCATACCTGGTCGGGCAGCGAACGCAGGAGATCGGAGTCCGAATGGCTCTGGGCGCACAGCGCTTCCACGTGTTGCAGCTCGTTATGAATGACGGAGCGCGGATGACGCTGGTTGGCCTGGCAATTGGAGTCATCGCTGCGCTGGGACTCACAAGACTCCTCTCCCATATGTTGTTTGGGGTTAAGCCGACCGATCCGCTCACGTTTTTGGCTGTAGCTACGCTTTTGTGCACGATCGCGCTTCTTGCCTGCTATGTTCCCGCACATCGCGCCATGAGGGTCGACCCGACGGTGGCTCTAAGGTACGAGTAGCCCTAGTCGCCGCGCATGGTAGAGACGCACAATGCTGCGTCTCCACTCTGTGGCGCGTGTTGAGGCCGACGGCCGGACAGCCGAAGAAGCCACGCTTTAGCCTGCACCCCGCCTTTGCTAGAATCGCGAATCCCCCATGCATCCGCTGCAACACATGTCCGAACCCCAGTGGAAGAACATGATGTTCCTCTCCTCGAGCGTCGCGCGCCTGCTGCTCGCGGGATTACTGGGTGGATTGATTGGCTTGGAACGGACGGTTCACCACAAGAGCGCGGGCATCCGTACTAATATGTTCATCTGCATCGGTGCGGCGATGTTCACGATTCTTTCGGACATCATTCCGGATCCAAGCCTTGCCGATCGAACGCGAATCGCTTCGAACATAGTTCAGGGTGTGGGATTTCTTGGGGCGGGAGCGATTATTCACGGAAAAGGCGGCGTTTCAGGACTCACGACTGCCGCCACGATTTGGGTGGTCGCCTCCATAGGAATTGCAGCAGGCGCCGGCCATTACCTGCTCGCTACGTTCGCGACCGGAATCATTCTGCTTGCGCTTTTTCTACTCGGATCGATTGAAGCCAAGCTTGGGCTGAAACGCATGGCCATGAGCTACGAGATCAAAGGCGAAAGCGCTCCCAAGATTCTCGATGAAGTTAACGAGCTGATCGAAGATCACCATCTCTCACTGCAGGGGCTGCAGGTCGGCCGCTCGCAAAATCTCTCTCGCGTCATGTTCAAGGTGACGTGCACGCTACCTGAGCACGAAAAGCTGCGCGCGGACCTCAAAATGGCTCCAGCATTCGAGAGCGTCGCCACATTCAACGCGGTTTCTGAGGAATGAGTTCGAAGCCAATCCTTTTTTGTAAAGCTGAGGCCTGCGGCAATGACTTTCTCATCGTCGAGTCTGCGGGCATGGGTAATGACCCGGCTGAACTCTCCCGATGTCTCTGCGATCGCCACCGAGGAGTTGGCGCTGATGGTGTCGAGTGGGTGAGTATTGATGAAAAGGGCCAGGTCGTCGCTCGGCTGTTTAACGCTGATGGTTCGGAAGCCGAGATTTCCGGAAATGGAACTCGATGCGTTGCCGCCTGGGCGGTAGAAAGACGGGGTGGATCTGAGGTCCGCATCTTGACCGGCGCGGGCGAGAAGGAGTGTATGCTTCTTCGCCGTTCAGAGCACGAATTCGAATTCATGGTCGAGATGGGACGCGCTGCAGTATTGGGAAAAAAGAGGATTCCCATTCCCGGAGGAAATGCAAAGGGACTAGAGATCTCGATAGGGAATCCACACTTCGTTGAGTTCGTTGACCGTTTTCCCGAGAGATGGCAGGCTCGCGCAGAGGTGATCGGGCAAAGCCGCGAATTTCCTCATGGAACGAACGTAGAATTCGTGCGCGTTCTCGGACGTAACAAAATCGAGTTCCGCATCTTTGAGCGCGGAGCCGGGGAGACCCAATCCTCCGGGACAGGATCGTGCGCCTCAGCAATAGCCGCAATTCACACAGGCCAAGTCTCCTCTCCGGTGGAGGTTTACGCGCCCGGAGGCAAGCAGGTGGTTCACTGGGATGGAGCAGATGCCTTGCTTCTCGAAGGTCCGGCACGCCTGGTGTGCCGCGGCGAATTCTTCTATCAAGACTATTAAGCTTCCGCTTCGGTTGACTCGTATCAGCTAAGATTGAAAACTTGTGACTGCCGAGCGCTCATCTCTGTTTCGCCCCCCAGTTCTGCAAAGAGGAGACACGGTTGGCATCGTTGCTCCAGCCGGCCCGGTGAATCGGAAAGAGTTTGAAGCAGGTGTTCTGGCATTGCAGCAGATTGGTCTTGTTCCTGTCTTTTCTGAAAGCATCTTCGAGCGCGAACGTTATTTTGCGGGCGGAATACGGCGTCGCGTCGATGAGCTGCATGAGATGTTTCGCTTGCCGGAAGTGAAGGCGATCATCTGCACACGTGGCGGATATGGTTCAAATTATCTGTTGCCTCATCTGGACCTCAGCCTGATCGCCAAAAATCCGAAGATCTTTTGCGGATACAGCGATTTGACAACATTGCTGACCTACTTTCACGACGAACTCAGTCTGATCGGCTTTCACGGTCCCATGTTGGCGAAGGACTTCGCTCGGCCTGAAGGCGTGCATCTCAAGTCATTCTCCTTCGCCAGCTCTGGGCAGCCGCAGTGGACTATTACCAACTCGGATTCACCTGCGATGGAGGCGATTTGCCCTGGAGAGGCAGAAGGCAAATTGTACGGTGGGTGCCTTTCACTGCTGGTTGCCTCTCTCGGAACACCTTATGAGATTCGGACAGAAGAGACGATTCTGTTTCTCGAAGATCTGGGTGAGTGGCCCTATCGAATCGATCGCATGCTGATGCAATTAAGATACGCAGGTAAGCTGGAGAAAGTGCGAGGCATCGTTTTTGGAGAGATGCTCGAGTGCTCTCCTCCCGCAAGCGCGGGCTACACTCTTCAGGAGGCAATTGCCCACATCCTGGGCGACCTGAATGTCCCGGTAGCATTCGGGTTGCGCTCCGGACACGTTTCTGCTGAAAACATCACGCTGCCGATTGGGGTGCGTGCGCGATTGATAGTTGCAGAGAGCGCGACGCTGGAGATTCTGGAAGCTGCAACTACACCACGCAGTGAGACCACGAGGGCAGGATAGGATTGAGCGAACGCGAGCACGTACACCTCATCGGGATATGCGGCACAGCAATGGCGTCTCTTGCTGGCTTACTGAAGCAGCGCGGATTTCACGTGACTGGCTCCGATGCCGCTGCGTATCCGCCGATGTCCGACCTGCTCCGCAGCATGGGCATTCCCCTTGCGGAACCATACTCCGAGGAGAACCTGAAACGACGTCCCGATCTGGTAATAGTTGGCAATGCGATCTCACGCGGCAACGTTGAATTGGAGCATGTGCTGGACCATCATATTCCGCTTCGGTCTTTGCCGCAGGTCCTTTACGAAAGCTTTTTGCGGGGACGTGAGTCGATCGTTGTAGCCGGGACGCATGGAAAAACCACGACGACCTCCATGCTTTCGTGGATCTTCCAGGTCGCAGGAAAGAACCCATCGTTCCTGATCGGAGGCGTCGCAGAAAACTTCGCAACCAGTTTCGCCTTGCGGCAAAGCAAACACTTCATCCTTGAAGGCGACGAATACGATACCGCGTTCTTCGATAAAGGTCCGAAGTTCCTGCACTACTTTCCCGATTCCGTGATTGTCTCGTCTGTCGAATTTGATCACGCGGATATCTACAGAGATCTTGATGCAGTGAAGACATCCTTCAAGCGCCTGGTGAACCTTATTCCGCGAAGCGGATATCTCGTGGCATACGATAATTCCGTCAACCTCGATGAATGCGTAGCGCGCGCTTTCTGCAAAGTCGAACGTTATGGTCAACGTGAGACATCGGCCTGGCGAGCTGTTGATCTGGTGTTTGGAAGCGATGAAACATCGTGGAAGATTGAGCGAGAAGGAAAGCCGTGGGCCGATTTGCGAATGTCTCTTGCCGGTGAGTACAACGTGATGAACGCGACAGCCGCTGCTGCCATGGCCGCGCGCTACGACATTTCCGCCGATTCAGTTGCTGAAGCCCTTGCTTCGTTTAAGAGTGTGAAGCGGCGCCTCGAAGTGAAGGCGGAAGTTGCGGGCGTAACCATCATTGATGACTTCGCACACCATCCCACTGCGATTGCGGAGACTCTGAAGGCGCTGCGCACTCGCTACAAGAACCGCCGTCTGTGGGCGATTCTGGAGCCGCGCTCGAACACGCTGCGCCGGAATATCTTCTTTAAAGAACTGGCAGCGAGCCTTGCGAATGCGGATGAGATCGTTGTGGCCAGCGTCTTCAAGGCTGAAGCGATTCCCGAGGGGGAGCGCCTTTCGAGCACGGAATTAGTGAAGGAACTTAATAAGCGGAAGCATCCTGCGCGCGAGTGTAAGGATGCCGACGCGATTATCGAGTCCATTACTCCCGAATTGCGCGAAGGAGATGTTGTTGCCATCCTCTCGAATGGCGGCTTCGGCGGAATTTACGAGAAGCTGCCTGCGCGTTTGAGCAAGACGGCATGAGACTGCGCTCGGTGCGTCTCCTAGCTCCTGTGCTGCTCCTGATTGCGGCCGCTGCGCGGGCGCAGACGGAATCGAAACTTGATTACACGATCACGCTGGCTGATGCTGCGCATCATCGCGTTCATGTAACCATGACCTACGATGCGGAGAGCGCCGGCAATCAAGTTCAATTGCCGGTATGGAACGCTCTTTATCAGGTGCGTGACTTCGCCAAGAACGTGATTGGAGTGAAAGCCTTGAGTCAGTCAGGAGAACAACTGCCTCTAATACAGATAGACAAAACTACCTGGGAATTCAAGCCCAAGCCGGGTTGGGTGACAGTGCAGTACGATCTCATGCTCGATGAGGCGGGTCCCTTTGGGGCGCAGTTCAATGCGCACCACGCGTTCTTTAACCTGGCTGAGGTCTTGATGTATCCGCCCGCCGGACGAGAATTGCCGATCACCCTGCGTTTTGAACAAGTGCCTCCGGGCTGGAAATTGGCAACTGCTCTTCCATCATTGGATGTTCACGCCCGGGATGTTCATACCGCCACACCCAGCGAGACTTTGGCTCATGTTCTCAGGGCGACCAACTACGATCGCCTCGTTGATACTCCCTGCGAGCTTGGTGAATTTTCCGAGAGTGACTTCGAGCAAGCTGGCGCTAAGTATCGTGTCATCCTCGATGGCGACACGAGCGATTACGATCCGCACAAGTTGGTCGAGTCGCTGAAGAAGATCACGGCAGCAGAAACTGCCTGGATGGATGATCGGCCGTTCGATACGTACGTCTTCATCTATCACTTTCCTCACGCGCCGGCAGGCGGTGGTATGGAGCACGCGTACTCGACCGCGATCGATCTTTCTGCGAATGAATTGAAGGACCTGAGAAACTTTCAGTCTGTAAGCGCTCACGAGTTCTTTCATTTGTGGAATGTGAAGCGCATTCGTCCACAGTCGCTCGAGCCAATCGATTACTCCCGGGAGAACTACACGCGAGCGCTGTGGTTCAGCGAAGGTGTGACCACGACCGCTGCGGACCTGGCGCTGCTGAAAGCCGGTTTGATGAAGCCAGAAGACTATTTCAAGAAGCTTTCTGCAGCCATTACCACGTTGCAATCACGTCCAGCCCACCTGACGCAATCTGCTGAGGAGTCGAGCCTCGATACGTGGCTCGACAAGTACCCGACCTACCGTTCGCCGGAGCGCAGCATTAACTACTACAACAAAGGTGAACTACTGGGTGTTCTACTCGACTTGAAGATTCGCGAGGATTCCCATGGACGGTACTCAATTCGCGACCTATTCCAGAAACTGAATCGCGACTACGCGAAGCAGCGCAAGTTCTTTAACGATTCCGATGATGTTCGTGCAGTTTCGGAAAGTCTTACGGGATCTGATCTGCGCAACTTCTTCGATCACTATGTTGCGGGAACGCAAGAGCTTCCATACAACGATCTTTTTGCGACAGTCGGGTTAAACCTCTCACAGGAAAATCGGACGATTGCCGACCCTGGCTTTCGGGCGGCGCGAAATTTCACGCCTCCTCCTGTCATAGAAGAGGTCTATGGCGATCAGGCGCGCAGTGCAGGCTTACGCGTAGGTGACGAGATCCTTGCTGTCGATGGGCAGCAGCCTGCGCGTTCGCTTGAGCAACAATTTGCGAATTCCACACCGGGCAGAAGAGTTCGCCTCACAGTGCAATCGCGCGGTGTCCGGAAAGATATTGAATTGACGCTTGGCGAGCAGTCGCTCACAGCATATGTCTTGCGCGAATCGCAGCAAGCGACTGCAGAGCAGCTTGCCCATCGCAAGGCCTGGCTCAACTCAGAGGACCAGATTCCGTCGCGCCCTCAATGATTTCCGCGTTCAGAACTGCGTTGGCATTGGTCTTCACCATTTTGGCCACTATTTTAGGAGCACTCGTCGCGTTTCCCTGGACATGGATCAGCGGCAGCGCCGACGTTCTCTATGCGATCGCCATGTCAATTGCCCGAACCGGCCTTCGCATAGCTGGCGTTCGCATCCAGATCGAGGGAATGGAGCGAATAAATCCTTCGGAGACCTACATTTTTATGTGCAACCACGTCTCCAACCTCGATCCGCCGATATTAATTCCGGCTCTACCTCGACGCACTTCTGTGCTAGTCAAGAAGGAGCTCTTTCAGGTTCCTATTTTAGGACGTGCCATGCGCATGGGAGATCTGGTCGCCGTAGACAGGCGCAATCGTGAGGCAGCGGTAAATAGCATGCGCGCAGCCGAAGCGGTGATGTCCAGAGGACTGAACATGACGGTCTTTCCCGAAGGCACACGCTCCAGGGATGGTCGTCTGCTTCCTTTTAAGAAAGGGCCTTTTTACCTGGCGATGGACAGTGGTATTCCAGTTGTTGCGGTAACAATCTTAGGTTCGGAATCCCTGATGCCAAAGGGGAGTAGTCTGATCCATCCCGGAACCGTGCGCCTGGTGTTTCACGCGCAGATCTCCCCAAAGCAATTCACCGATAACGACGACCTCATTTCGGCGGTCCGCAGCGAGATCGCCTCAGCGCTACCGCCCAGTCTGCGCGAACCGAATCTTAATTCCGCGTCGTGACATTTCGCGCAAGAACAAATCTGTGGGCACGTCGAGTTCTTGCTTGATCCCGCCCTGCTTCGCGATCGCACCATTGGCAATCATCTGAAGCACCACTGATGCGGGCCAAGCTGTCGTGCGCATCATCGAGGTTAAGCCCGTCCTGCGGTCATATTCATCAATCATGGTGTATGAGAGAAGGCGCTTGTTGGCTTGAGCCTCAATACGCATGATCGTCACATCGGGCTCCTCGCCTGAGAGTTTCTCCAGAAACAAATACGAGGTGAGCTCACGAGGGCTGACCTCTCCAGATTTAAGCCGCCGCTTCTCGCTCGAGAAGAATCCGAGATCGTATAGCCCGCGAATCAGCGTGTAATGGTTGGGATAGCGCAAAGTCTTCTCGAAGCACTCTCCAACTTCTGCCTGGAACGTTTCTGGCATGGTTGAGGTTCCGCCTGAAGTGTGGAATGCAACCATCGGACGAAAGCCGCGAATGCGAAATTCTTCCGGCTCCGTCAGCGGCTCAATTTCCACCAGCTTCCCGTTTTTCAGCACGCGCGCAGGTTCCACGTACTCGTTGATGAGACCTTCTACTGAAAAAACGAGCTGGTACTCGAATGGCGGTCGAGGCTTCTTGGGCAACCCGCCAACATAGAGTCTAAGCGCATCGATTGAACTCTTTTCGCCTTTCTTAGCATGTTTGCCAGCGCGACCGCGGCGCTTGTCACTACGTAAACGTCGCACTAAGTCGCCGGCTAGAACGCTCGCCATACCCGGGGATAAGCCGCAATCAGGAGCGAGGCCGATTCCATTCTTCTCGGCTTCCGCGCCCATCGCGAGGGTCTTTCGGACCACTGTGTTATTGCCGCCGAGATCGGCAAAGTGGCAGCCGGCTCCGATCGCGGCGCGAGCGAGATGCACGTTGAAAAAATAGGGAACTGCGGAAAGAACGCCGGTGTGTCCGCGCATGAGAGCGGAAGCAGAACCTTCGTCGGCTGCATCCAAGGCAACAGGTTGTACAGATGCTCCCTTCTTGCCATGACTCTTGGCGATGAATCGGGCAGCATCTTGCGCGCGAGCAATGTCGCAATCCGCCAGCGTAACGGACTCCACTCCGCTCGACCGCGCCATATCGAACGCGGCTGCCGATCCCATCATTCCTGCCCCAATGACCAGTAGTTTCATTTGTCCTTTTGCGAAAGTCAGTCTCATCGGTACTGCGCACGCACGCGGAGTTCAGGTTGCAAACTCAACCCTCACAGAGCGGTCTTGTGATGTGTTTGTAAAGCAGACGGTGGCCAGTAGCGCGATCAACCGAAAAGCCAAAACAGTGGAGTGTAAATGACGACCACTTCCGTGCAAAATGCAGATCAGCCGATCCCAAGTTCGTCGGCAGACTCAAGAGGCGTTCCACAGCGGCGGCAGATAACGGCTGAACAATCTCCGCAGGTCAGGGGATCGGTGACCTCACGGGCACAATTCGGACAGTACAGGCTCTCTTTGCCGTTTCCGGATTTTGGCTGGTCGGTTGGCACGGATGGAGGTTAGCACAGGTTCTGTGATCGCTTGGTCATGGCGCAACTGATGCGAAGATGGAAGTGTTGAGTTGAACTGATCTTTGTCCTGCATGCCTGAAAAAGTGGGTGACTATCGTGGTCGACTGGCGCCGTCGCCGACGGGACTACTCCATCTTGGCCATGCTCGAACTTTTTGGATCGCAGCGCAGCGTGCTTCAGAGTGCGGCGGATCGCTGATCCTCCGCAACGAGAATTTGGATCCGCAACGATGTCGCCCAGAATTCGTCGACGCAATGTGTGAGGACCTTCGCTGGCTGGGCATCCGATGGTCCGAAGGACCAGACTGCGGTGGACCTTACCCGCCATATTCACAAAGTGAGCGCCGGGACTTTTATCTCGAAGCCTGGCGCAAGCTGCGCGATGCCGGCGCCGTCTACCCGTGCACTTGCTCGCGCAAAGACGTTGCTGAAGTTGCTGCTGCTCCAAACAATGACACCGACGACGAGCCCATCTATCCGGGCACTTGCCGTCGTCGCACAGATGCATTTGCTTTCTCCAGTCCTGCGGGTGTTAATTGGCGGTTCCGCGTGCCGGAGGGTGAGCAGATTGTCTTCGAGGATGTAAATCTTGGTCCGCAACAGTACGTCGCCGGAAAAGACTTCGGTGATTTTCTGGTCTGGCGGCGCGACGATGTTCCTGCATATCAGTTGGCCGTCGTTGTCGATGATGCTGCGATGAAAGTCACTGAGGTTGTTCGAGGCGCGGATCTGCTGAAGTCCACGGCCCGGCAGATGTTGATTTACCGAGCTCTGAGACTGCAGCTTCCGCGGCACTACCATTGCGACCTTGCGCGTGACGAGTCTGGTAATCGCCTGGCGAAGCGCCACGACTCCCTAAGCATTCGTCGCCTGCGAGAGAGCGGATGGACTCCCGAACAGGTGCTTAAGGCGGCCGGCCCGGCATAACCATGGAGTCCAAATGGCGGGCTAGCCCGCCACGGCATTGGCAATTCCTTCTATTGCCTTCAGCGCCTCAGCGAGCTCAAGCGATATTGAGTGACGCTTTTCCAGAAAGCTGGGCGAATTGTACGAGAGCCAGGTTTGGTTCCCCGGGTCCTGGGCAACGAGCAGCTTTAGCGGCAGGTCCAACGCGATCGACGGCGACGCAAGCATCAGCGGAATTCCCGCTTTGGGACTACCGAAGATCACCAGCTTCGTAGGCGGCATCTGGAGTCCCGCCGCGGCCGCTTCTCCGCTGTGATCCACGATGCAGAAGATTTTGAGACCTCTGCTGTCCACGAGTCGTTCAATCCGCTGCATTGTATCGGGAAAGGAATGCAGGCTGCGAACGCTGACGATTCCGTTGTCTTTCAGACCGACAACCCCCGACATAACTTTCCTCCGAACTAACTACGCATGGGAGCGTTTAAATTCATCAAAGCTGGCCAGGAAACGATCCATGTCCGCCGGCAGTAGGTAGTAAGGTGTCGAGAGGCGCAGCTTTGACGGCTCACCTCCACGAATTCTGATCTTCTTTTCCTGCCACATCCAGTGCTCCATCTCCATTCGCTTGAGCGGTGGTACATTCACGGTCACGATTCCGCAACGCATATTCGGATCCGGAGAGGTCCAGGACGCGGCTCCACGTTTCGTCATCTCGGCCAGCATTCGATCAGCAAGCTGGCGGTGGCGGCGTTCGATTCGATCCATTCCGATCTGATTGGCTAGCTCCATAGAAGCGCGGAGCCCCGCCAAGAGCGGAACATTGGATGATCCGATGCGCTGGAATCGCTCAGCTTTCAGCTTGTGATCTTCCCATCCTTCCGTGGCGATCGTATTCCAGAGACGATCCTGCACCTCCGGCCGCAGGTACAAGAATCCCGTGCCCTTGGGCGCCTGCAGCCACTTGTGCGGCGACGACGTGTACATGTCACAGCCGATGTCGTGCAGATTGAGCGCCATCATGCCAATCACATGCGCGCCGTCGAAGGCGCTCAGGATGCCCTTGCTTCGCGCGAGTGCCGCAATCTCTTTTACCGGCTGAACAACGCCTGTGACGGTGCTGATGTGGCTCGTAAAAATAATTCGCGTGCGCGGAGTGATCGCGTCATTGATTCGGTTCAGAATGTCAGCTGGTGACTTCGGCGGGAGTGGAATCTGGTATTTCTTCACTACGATTCCATAACGTTTCTCGCGAAGTAGCCAGGGTTGTTCGCCTCCCGGATGCTCCTGGTCACTCATGAGGACTTCATCGCCTGCCTGCATCTCGAATCCATTAGCGATGTAGTTGTTGGCTTCCGTCGCGTTGCGAACAATGGCAATCTCGTCGCGCGTGGCTCCAACAAAGGCGGCGAGAGGATCGCGAAACTCGTTCCACGAGGCATATCCCCAGATCGGATAGTCCTCGGGATCACTTTGCGCCATCTGCTCGGTCTGATGGAATGACTCGACGATTGCGCGCAGCACTGGACGTGGAGACGAACCCACGGTCCCGTTGTTCAGGTAAACCTCATCACTGGGAATCAGAAACTGTTTGCGCAGCTCTGCCCAGTAGGCTTCCTGATCACGGTCGTAGAGGTCTTTTGGCGGAAGTGGATGATTGTCGGACTGAGCTGCAGCTTGAGCTTCGGCTAACGAAAACGGCACGCCTGCAACGGCTGCAACGGCAACTGAGGAAAATAAGAAGCGACGGCGATCGAGCACGAGTAAAGTCTCCGAGAAAGCGCTAACCGGGGAACATGCTGGACTTCTGCCGTCGCTCTGTCAAGAAAAGTTCGGCGGCGATTTTCAGCTTTTCAGACGGCGCCGTTCACAGCTGATGACTACCGAGCTCGGATCGATGGCATCGCGATCTTTTTGCATCTCGACCACTTTGCCTTCTTTGTCGATTAAATAGGTGACGCGACGTGCGGCCTTGTAACTCGGGTTGTACACGCCGTATTCCTTGCTTGTGTCGCCGCCAAGATCGCTCAGCAGGGGGAACGTGACTCCAATCTGCGCAGCCCAGGCTTTGTTGGCGAACGGACTGTCCATGCTTACACCCAGCACCTGGGTGTCTGCGCCTTCCAGCTTCTGCAGCTGATCCTGGAAGGCTTTCATTTCCTTCTCTCAGCCGCCGGTGAAAGCGAAGACGTAAAACGCAAGGACCACATTCTTCTTGCCGCGAAAGTCAGAGAGCTTCACTTCTTTTCCGGTTTGGTCGCGCAACTTGAAATCCGGTGCAGTGTCACCAACCTTGATCTTTGGGTCAGGTGGGGAGGCCTGGTCAGCCGCGAAGGCCGGCAATAGGGTCATCAGAAAGATGGCTATAACAACAAAGCCAAGAATGGGTTTGCGCATCAAGGGCTCCTAGTGTGGCTGCCAGGGTCGCAGCATGCTGCGACTCCATGGCGAGTCAGAGTATCCGCAGTCGACCCAAAGGGTCAAACGCGCGTTATCTTGCTTATCGCGCAGAAAACCCAGTACAGTGCAGAGTTCTGGGACACAATGGCGCAAAGCAGGCAAGTGGGCAAGTCAAAATCGGCACAACCGGCAGAAGACCGGGGACGAAGCGCCACCAGAGTCAACGGCAGCCGCCCTGGAGACAAATACCAGCGCATCCTGGATGCCGCCATTGCCGTGATCGCGGAAAAGGGTTTCCACAACAGTCGGGTTTCGGATATCGCTGATCGCGCCAATGTTGCCGACGGCACTATCTATCTCTACTTCAAGTCGAAAGAGCAAATCCTCATGACCGCGCTCGACAACGCCTTCGAGGCCTTTCTTAGCCAGGCGAAAGAGGAGATGTCGGGATTCGACGATGCTGCCGCGAAGCTGCGTGCCTTAGCTCGGCTGCATCTGCGAGAGCTGAACCAAAATAGGAATTTGGCCGTGGTGCTGCAGACGGAGCTCCGACAAAGCGCCAAGTTCCTCGCCGAGTTCTCTCAGCGCGAGTTGAAGGGGTACTTCAATTTGATTCGGGACGTAATCCGCGAAGGTCAGCAGCGGGGCAGGATACGCGACGATATCTCCGACAAGATCGCTGCTGCCTGTCTCTTCGGAGCAATGGACGAACTCGTAACGGCATGGGTGTTGAGCAGCCGGGAATATGATCTCGCAGCCGCAGCCGATCCCGTTGTTGATCTTCTTCTCCGTGGAATGGAGGTGCGCTCCTGAGCAGCCTGCGCACGCTGAACGAAATTTTCTTTACTGCAGTGGATCGCGACCTGCCGCGAGTAATGAGCTTCGATCGGCAGGGAGTCTGGAGCGACATCTCTTCGCACGAGCTCTATTCCCGCGTGTACCACGTCGCAGAGCAGCTCGGAGCGTGGCGGATTCGCAAGGGCGACCGTGTTGCGCTTATCTCCGAAAACCGGTTTGAGTGGGCAATCACCGATTGGGCATGTCTGCTCCGGGGCGTGGTCGATGTTCCTATCTATCCAACGCTCACGGCTGAGCAGACCGCGTTCGTTCTGAAGAACTCCGGCGCCCGGGCGATCTTTGTTTCCACGCGAAAGCAACTCGACAAAGTGCTGAGCATTAGACACGAAACTCAGCTTGAGCACATCGTGGCAATGGACGAAGTGGATCATCCAGAGGCCATCCGGATGATCCAGATTATGCGCGCGGGACAGTCCGTTGCCCGGGCGCCCCGATTTGACACTGCTGCGCGATCCATCCTTCCCGATGATCTAGCGACGATCATTTACACCTCCGGCACCACGGGAGTTCCGAAGGGCGTGATGCTCACGCACGGCAACCTTGCTTCGAACCTCGAGCAGACTGCACACAGCCTGGGTTGGCAGCCGGGCCAGGTGACTTTGTCGTTCCTTCCGCTTTCGCACGTCACCGCCCGTCACGTCGACTATCTCTGCTTTCTACGCGGAGTGACGTTGGCGTATTGTCCGAGCTTCGATGAGCTTGCGACCAAGCTTCAGCAGGTTCGCCCACATCTGTTCGTCGGTGTACCTCGCGTCTACGAAAAAGTTCGGCAAGGAGTTGAGGGCCGCGCAGCAACTGGGCTAAAAAGGCCGGTCTATGAATGGGCGTTGCGCGTTGGCGAGGAGCATCGCGCCGAAACCGTACGCGGGCAGCGGCCTTCCGATTGGCAGTGGGAAGTAGCGAATCGTGTTGTCTACAAGGCGATACGTCAGTGGTTCGGCGGAAGAGTGGAGATGTACGTCTCCGGCGGAGCGCCGCTCGGCATTGATCTCGCACGCTGGTACGCCGACGTGGGAATTCGCATCCTCGAAGGATATGGATTGACTGAGACTTCGCCCGTCATCTCGGTGAACGAACCAGAAGCCAACAAGCTCGGCACCGTCGGCAAACCACTTCGAAACCTCGAGTGCCACATTGCGGGAGACGGAGAACTGTGGGTGCGCGGCCCATCAGTCTTCAAAGGCTACTGGCAGAATCCCGAGGAGACGGCTAAAGCATTCGAAGGTGACTGGTTCAAGACTGGCGACATTGGCAACATCGACGCCGAGGGATTCCTCAGCATCACCGATCGGAAGAAAGATCTCATCAAGACCAGCGGCGGAAAATTCGTGGCTCCGCAGCCGATTGAGAATAAGCTGAAGATGTCGCCGCTGGTGGCACATCCGGTTGTCATCGGCAATGCGAGAAAGTTCATTAGCGTAATCATCTGTCCAAACTTTGCAGCCCTGGAGCAATGGGCTTCCGAACAGGGGATCACCCTTACCTCACGGGAAGAGCTGATCCGCAATCCAAGAGTAACTGAAGCTTACGACAAGATCGTGGCCGATGCCAATCTGGAACTGGCCCGTTTCGAGACACTCAAGAAAGTCCTTCTCGTTCCCGATGATTTCACAGTCGATAAAGGAGAGATGACTCCCAGCCTCAAGCTCAAGCGGCGGGTGATCGAGCAGAAGTACAAGAAGCAGATTGACGCTATGTATGAAGCCGCCGAGCTTTCGCATCCCGCAACGGTTTAGCGCGATTCCCAAATTGCAACGTGGATCTGGCTGCAAAGGCGCGTAGAATTGAGTAGCTGGAATTGAATTATGGATGAATTGGTTATTGCCGGGCGAGCCTTTAACTCGCGCCTCATTGTAGGCACCGGCAAATACAAGAATGGAGAGCAGACACGACATGCGATCGCAGCCTCTGGGGCCGAGATCGTCACCGTGGCTGTTCGCCGCGTGAACCTCGATCGCGGCAAAGACTCCCTCCTCGACTTCATCGATCCGGATCGCTATTTTCTGCTGCCCAATACTGCCGGCTGTTACACCGCAGACGAGGCCGTCCGCACGGCGATGCTGGGGCGCGAAGTCGGTCTGTCGGACTGGGTGAAAGTAGAGGTAATCGGCGACCAGAAGACACTCTTCCCCGACGTGCTGGCGACTATTGAAGCCACACGAACTCTCGTGAAAGAAGGATTCACAGTTCTGCCCTATACCTCTGACGATGTCGTAATCGCGAAGCGATTGTTAGACGCTGGCGCCAGCGCCATCATGCCGCTTGGAGCTCCGATCGGTAGCGGCCTAGGTATCCAGAATTCTGCGACGATCCGTATCCTACGCGAGATGATCACTGATGTTCCGCTGATCGTGGATGCTGGTGTCGGTACCGCCTCCGACGCAACTGTCGCGATGGAGCTCGGAGCTGATGCTGTGCTCATGAACACCGCCATCGCGAATGCCGAAAATCCCGTCCTCATGGCCGAAGCTATGCAACACGCTGTACTTGCGGGCCGCAGCGCATATCTTGCCGGCCGCATGCCGAAAAAGTTATATGCCACTGCCAGCTCACCTCTCGAAGGCGTAGTGCGATGAATCCCATGACAGAACCGAAGAAGGATCGATTCTCCTCGTATGACGAATTCTTCGCCTTCTACTTGCAGGAGCACTCGCGCACGGGAAACCGCTTGCTTCATGCCTGCGGCACTCTCGTTGGGTTGGCCGTATTCGTATGGGCCATTGCAACTGGCCACTACATCTGGGCTCTGCTCTGGATTCCCATTGGTTACGGCTTTGCCTGGACTGGTCACTTTCTCATCGAAGGCAATAAGCCGGCGACGTTCGGACATCCGTGGTGGTCGTTTATCAGCGACTTTCGCATGCTCGGCCTTATGTTCACGGGTAAGTTGAAGAACACTGACTAACTCGCGCCTTCGTCCATCCGCATTCGCCCGTCGATTCTGCGACCCTAAGTAACTTTCTGCTGACCTTGGAATGTGCTTTGCTAGGCCGAGGACGCCAAGGGGTATTCTCATGCGGATTTACAAGATTCTTCGTTGGCCCATTTTGGTCATTTTCTGTTTCATGATCGCTTTGTTCCTGAAGCCGCCCGATCGTGTTGCTCCTCGCCAGCAATCGCCGGCAGCAATTGCAAAAAACGCCAACAGATTCCAGAGCAAGCTGGGAGAGTTGCAGGAAGCCCATCAGCGCGGTGAGGCTGGTGCTGAAATTCGACTTACATCGGAAGAGGTAGCTGCAGCCCTCGTTCTTGCCAATCCGCAGCCAGAAGCTCGACACATTCAGACCGCCAGCTCGCCGAACAATAATGCGAGCACTCCAGCCGAGGTCACACCGGAGCAGGTGCCGGTGAAAGATCCTCAGGTAGTCTTTGAGGGCGACGAAGTCAAAGGGCAGTTCATGGAGCACGTATATGGGAAAGATGTCTTCGTTACTCTGAGCGGTCACCTGGGAGCACAGGACGGCTACGCAACCTTTCAGCCAACGAGCTTCCAGATAGGGAGCATGCCTGTGCCGATCTCAGTAGTGCAGGCGCGACTGGATAAGAAACTGAACGATCCGGAAACGCGCGAGAGGATGAAGCTGCCGGAGTTCGTGAGCGACTTGAAAATCGAGAACGGTCAGTTGGTGATTACGGAAAAGTAGGTTCCTCTTATCGTCAGCGCGGCCCAAGCAGTTTGCTCGCTCACCTCGCCCTCCTATAAAATCGTGAGTCTTCTTCATGTGGTTGGAACTGCTTAGAGTTCCTTCCTCCTCTGAAATCCCCGATACATGAAAATTCACGAGTATCAAGCCAAAGGCATTCTTGCGAAGTATGGCGTCGCGATCCCGCGCGGGGAGATGGCCAACACCAAAGAAGAAGCATTTGAGATCGCCAAAAATTTGCTCGCGAATGGGGCGAAGGGCATCGTTGTTAAAGCGCAAATTCACGCCGGTGGACGCGGTAAGGGCGGCGGCGTGAAGTTGGCTAAGAATGCCGAAGAAGCTGAGCAGCTCGCGGGTAAGATTCTTGGCATGCAGTTAGTCACGCATCAGACCGGACCACAAGGGCAGAAGGTACAACGACTTCTCGTTGAAGAAACGCTGCCGATTGAGCGGGAACTCTACCTTGGCATCGTGCTCGATCGCGCAACATCGAAGCTCGTCTTCATGGCATCAGCAGCCGGTGGAATGGAGATCGAGGAAGTCGCTGCTAAAGATCCAAACGCAATCTTGAAAGAGACGATTGATCCTGCGGTAGGATTTCAAGCTTTTCAGGCACGCAAGCTGGCGTTTGGTCTTGGACTCAAACCTGAGCAGGTGAATCCCGCCGTGCAATTGATGCTGGCACTGTATCGCGCGACTGCCGAAGCGGACGCTTCGCTTTGCGAGATCAATCCGTTCATCACCACGACCGACGGACGAGTCTTTGCGCTGGACGCGAAGATGAACTTCGATGACAACGCGCTGTTCCGGCACAAGGACATTAAGGAGCTGCGCGACATCGCCGAAGAAGATCCTCTGGAGGTAGAAGCATCGAAGTACAGCCTGAACTACATCCGGCTCGATGGAAACATCGCCTGTATGGTGAACGGAGCCGGCTTAGCGATGGCGACAATGGACATCATCCAATACGCAGGCGGCATGCCCGCGAACTTCCTCGATGTCGGCGGCGGCGCCAATGCCGAGCAAGTCGAACATGCTTTTGACATCCTGCTGAGCGATAAAAACGTGAAAGCAGTTCTTATCAACATCTTTGGTGGAATCCTACGCGTTGATACGCTCGCGAAGGGAGTTGTGGAAGCTGCGACGAAGACCAAAATCGGGATTCCTGTCGTGTTGCGACTGGAAGGAACGAACGTTGAACAAGGCCGGGAGATCCTGAAACAGTCAGGTCTGAATTTCATTGTGGCCGACACAATGAAAGATGCAGCCGAAAAGGTCGTCAGAGCCGCGCAAGCGTAATTAAAAACATGTCGATACTCGTAGACAAGAATACGCGACTCATTGTCCAGGGCATCACGGGACGCGAAGGCACATTCCACGCGAAGGGATCTGCCGAATATGGAACTAAAGTTGTTGGAGGTGTGACTCCAGGCAAAGGTGGAACGACGCATGAGGGCTGGCATGTGTTCAACACTGTTGAACAGGCCATGCGTGAGACCGGCGCGAATGCCACGATGATCTTCGTCCCCCCTCCATTTGCAGCTGACGCAATCATGGAAGCCGCCGATGCCGGCATGCCGCTCATCGTTTGCATTACCGAGGGCATTCCCGTTATGGACATGGTTCGTGCCGGGGAATTTCTGCAGCGTAAACGTTCGCGGTTGATTGGTCCGAATTGTCCGGGGATCATTTCGCCAGGTAAGTGCAAGATAGGGATTATGCCCGGCCGCATTCATAAGCAGGGAAACATCGGGATTGTGTCCCGATCCGGGACTTTGACTTACGAAGCCGTCTACCAGCTTTCGCAGCGCGGCATCGGACAATCGACTGCCATCGGTATTGGCGGCGATCCCATCATCGGTACAACATTCGTCGATGCGTTAAAGCTCTTCAACGAAGATCCCGAAACGGAAGCCATCATCATGATCGGTGAAATCGGCGGCAATGCCGAGGAGACTGCGGCGGAATACGTGAAGAAGCAGGTTCGCAAGCCCGTGGTTTCGTTTATTGCAGGGCAAACGGCTCCTCCGGGGCGCCGCATGGGCCATGCTGGCGCCATCATCTCCGGAGGGCATGGTACGGCGAGCGAAAAGATCCAAGCGCTCGAAGCCGCTGGAATCCAGGTGGCGAAATCGCCTGCGGTAATTGGTGAAACGCTCGCGCAGGCGATCGGTCAATCCGCGAGAGCGTCGTAAATTCAAGCAGCATCGTAGAAACGCAGCATGCTGCGTCTCTGCTGTTCGCCCGCTCGAAGAATCAATATTTCAAACAGAAATTCTGAAGCAAGGACTCATAAACAGTGAAAACTTTGGAACGAACATTCAGCATTATCAAACCTGATGCGGTGGCAAAGAATGCGACTGGCGACATTCTCGGCATGATTCAACATGCCGGCTTCAACATTCTGGCCATGAAGATGCTTTCCATTACGAAGAAGCAAGCGGAGGGTTTTTATGCCGTGCATGCGGCGCGTCCGTTCTTTGAATCACTGACAAAGTTCATGTCTTCAGGACCGATCGTGGTGCTTGCGCTAGAGAAGGAAAACGCAATCGCGAATCTGCGAAAGCTCATGGGTGCCACCGACCCTGCAAAAGCTGAAGCGGGAACAATTCGGAAGAAACACGCGTCGAGCATCGAGGCGAATTCGATTCACGGTTCAGATGCAGAGGACACTGCGCGCTTCGAGCTGAGTTACTTCTTCGCGGGATACGAGCTCACGAAGTAGCGAGCTGCATCGTGGAGACGCAGCATGCTGCGTCTCTACTTGGTATAGATCATGCCAGTAATTCAAATCACTCTTTTGAAAGGCCGTACGCTGGAACAGAAGCGTAAGGTTGCGGCGCGCATGACGGACGCGCTGGTGGAAGAAGCGGGCGCGAATCGCGCGGCTGTGACGGTGACCTTCGTCGAAGTTACCAAGGAGGACTACGCGAGCGGTGGAGTCCTCCTTGCCGATAAACAATAGTCGGTTGAGGCTAAGAATCAGGCGTACGCAGGTTCGAGCAAAGCTGACAAAGCCTCGAGCAGCACGCGCTCACCATCGCGAGAGTCGATGGCGGCATCCACTTCGTGGTGTTTGCCACTGGCGTGGATTACCAGAACGCGCGTTAGAGAGTTGGCTTTCTTCGCCATGTACGGAAGGTGGTGGCGGTCATCTCGAGTGAGTGTGTGTCCGAGCACTACGATTTCATATTTGTCTTGCCGCACCGCCTCTTCAATCGCTTTTCGTCCGATGGCCGTCTTCACCGAATAGCCGGCCCTTTCCAGGATGTTAAGGTGCAGCTCCAAGGATTGCGCGTCGCCCTCACCATACAAAATCTTTGCCTTGACCGAAGTCTTGCCCATCTACCACCTCCGCGATGGGCAGAGTAGCAGCAGGAGCGCGGCTTCTGAAGATCACGAAAGATTGCGGCCCAGTAATGCGATAAGTTTCTTGCTGGAAACTAACTAAAGTAACCTTCGAAAAACTCTGCTTCCGGCCAAACTGCGCGTTCCGAGCTGCATCTAGTTTTCGACGATGGCAGATTCGGACACTTCCGACTCTGTGTATGGGATTGGCCGGCAAGCGCTTCGCTTTTCTCTCCATGAAGCGGCGGTATATGTAATCGCCAGTTTCTGTATCGGGATCCTCGGAGGATGGGTCTGGTCAGTTCTGCCATTCTTCAACTTTCCGCGTTCGGGAAGTAGTCTCCAGTTTCTCTACAATCATTTATTTGTTCTCAGTGTTGTTCCGGCATTCCTAACTGGGCTGTTGAATGCGAGATTTCGACACAGCGTCGCTCAATTTGTCTGGGTGTTGCCGGCCATTCTTCTTGCCTACAGGTTAATTACATTTCCCGAGAAGGCGAGCGTCTTAGCACCCGGAGCGTGGCCAGCATTTCACTACTACTTCGGTGGAGGGTTTCTGATCGGGGAGTACCACAGCTGGCGCGAATTTTACGAGATTATTTTCTCGTCTAATCCTGATATCAGCAGAGCGTTCGCACAGCAGCGTCTCACTGCGCCGTTCTATGCCGGGATTGCGTACAGTTTCTCAATCTGGTGGGGCTTGCGAAGGGGGCGCATAGCTAGCATTCTGCAAGCAGTTCGAGATCGGGAAATTCGAGGGTTCGAGCTTGAGGAACCGGCTTCGAGTGAGGCGACGATCCCTAGCGAACAGCCACCGGCGCAACAGCGTGCACCTGTTCAATGATCGCGTGCGCGTCGATCTTATACTTCGCGAGCAACTCTTCGGCCTTGCCGCTGTGTGGTACCTCGCGAACTGCGAGACGGCAAACTCTTACGCCCTCCGGCCCAACCGCTTCGGCGACAGCATCGCCGATACCGCCAGCAGCGTAATGATCCTCAACGGTGATGATTGTGTTGTTCGTAGCAGCCGCTGCTTTTAGCAGCGTCGTAGTGTCGACAGGTCGCACGCTGAAGATATCGATCACCCGAATTGCGATTCCTTGTTTCTTCAACTGGTCGTATGCTTTGAGAGCCTCGGTAAGCGTGACGCCTCCGCCGACAAGAGTTACAACATCCTCATTGCTCTGGCGCAGCACTTTTGCTTTCCCAATTTCGAACTTCTCATCATTTCTATAAATGACCGGTTGCTTCGGACGTCCGGCGCGGATGTACGCAATCCCATGATGGGAAGCAGCAAGATCGACCGCATACCACGCACTCACGGCATCGCTGGGATAGAGCACAATCGAATCCGCCATGGCGCGGAAGAGACTTAAATCTTCCAAGCCCATCTGCGAGGAGCCGTCTTCACCGATCGATACACCAACGTGGGTGCCGATGAACTTCGCGTTCAGGTGCGCGAGTCCCGCGAGACGAATGAAATCGGCGGCGCGAGTGAAGAAGCAGGCGAAGGTCGATGTGAATGCGATTTTGCCGGTGGCGGCGAAGCCCATGGTCACTCCAACCATGTTCTGTTCGGCGATGTACATCTCGAAGAAACGATTCGGCGCGACTTTCTGGAAGAACTCGGTGTGCGTGGAGTTCTCGACGTCGCCGTCAGTACAAACAACGTTCTCATTCGTTTTGCCAATTTCCGCAAGCGCTAGACCCGCAGCTTCGCGTGTGGCGACCTCCTTACCAAATTCGTATTGCGGACTTGGAATGTGTTTGTACTGCCCGTACTGTTTCGCTCTCCCTGAGGGCTTGCTCGGGGTCGGCTTTGCAGCGTTCGTCTTCACAAACTGCTTTTCCAGTTCAGCAATCGCCTTTTCTGCTTCATCCTTCTTTAGCGCTTTGCCGTGCCAGCCATTCTTATCTTCGATGAAAGAAACACCTTTGCCCTTCAGCGTTCGCGCGAGAATGACAGTTGGTTTTTCTTTTGTCTGCTTGGCATTGTCAAACGCGCCGAGCAGCTCGCGGACGTTGTGTCCATCGATGACCAGCGCGTTCCATCCGAACGCCGACCAGCGCTGCTTGTAGACATCCATGTGATGCTCAAGCATCGTGGGCTGGCTCTGGCCGAGGCGATTCACATCAACGATGGCGCAGAGGTTGTCTACTTTGTGGTGGACAGCAACTTCAGCTGCTTCCCAAACTGAACCTTCGGCGTTCTCACCATCCCCTAACAGGGCATACGAGCGGGAGTTTGAGGTATCCACGCGAGCATCGAGAGCCATACCAAGCGCCACGCAGATTCCCTGGCCTAGCGAGCCGGTCGGAACAGAGACGAATTTCAGGACAGGCGTGGGATGTCCTTCGAGATCGGAGTCGATTCTGCGCAGAGTGAGCAAATGCTCGCGATTGATGTAGCCAAGCTCCGCCCAGGTGGAGTAGAGCACCGGCGCCGCGTGTCCTTTGGAGAGCACGAACTTGTCGTTGGCCGGATTCGCAGGATCTTTCGAGTCGAAGTTCATCACCGAGAAGAAGAGACACGCCATGATCTCGGCTGCGGACATGCAACTCGTCGGATGTCCGCTACTTGCCGCGGTGGTCGCGCGAATGGAATCGATTCTGAGCTGAGTGGCGATATTGTGTAGCGAATCGAGCAGATCTTGTGAGTAAGGCACTGGGGGCTCCCGAAGAGAAGTGCGAAACCTTTCAGTCTATTTTTACCAAGCGTGTTGGTCAATGCGGATGAGACGAGCAGTCAGCCGTCAGCACTCAGCCAAGAAGCTCTGTTGAAGTTTTCTCTATCTCAACTAATCTGCCGAGACTCTAGTCGGTTTGCCGCACAGGTGAATCGACTGAATGCTGAGTGCTGACCGCTGAGTGCTCTTCTCAACGCGCAGAGATCAAGACAACCGTTGCATCATCGAATGCAGGTTGACCAGCGCTGAAGGTGCGAATGTCGTCCAGGATCTCCTGCGTCGAGATTTTTGAGTTCTGCATTAGACATTCCAGGCGAGCAGTCCCGTACTCGCGCTGTTGCTCGTCGAGCGCTTCCGAAATTCCAATTCCATCGCTGTAGAAAAGTAGCTTACCGCTCAGAGTCACAGTCGATTCGGAGAAGGTGGTTTCAGCGATCCCAAGAGGTAGTCCCGAATCGGTCTCAACCAGAGTCGTGCAAGTGCCACGAGCCAGCACCGGCCACGGGTGTCCAGCATTTGCAAACGTAAGAGTGCGCTGCGCAGGATCGAGGACGCCATAGATCATGGTCACGAACCTGCCTGCAGGAAAGTCGCGCAAGAGCTTGCGGTTCAGTCTCGTCAGCACTTCACCGGGACTCGCCGCGCTCTCTGCGATCGAGCGGAATATGCTGCGTGTTGCCGACATCAGCAATGCGGCGGCTATGCCTTTGCCTGAAACATCCGCGAGCACTAAGCCCCATTTCCCATCAGGGAGCTCAACGTAATCGTACCAATCTCCGCCCACTGCGCCTGCCGGCAAGGTTGTGCCGGTGATGGCAAACTCGGGCAGCAGGATGGAGGAATTCGGCAGCAACTGCTGCTGAATCAGGCGGGCCTCTTCCGCCTCTTTACTCAGCCGCTCATTTACCTCGCGCTCGCGCTGGAACAGGCGCGCATTTTCGACTGCGATGGCAATGTGGTCGGCGAGAGCGCACAGTACCTTTAACTGTTCCGGCGCGAAGCCGTCAAGCTCAAGATGAACCGCGTGGAAGACGCCGATCACACGATCGCCGATCTTCAACGGAATCGCGACTGCCGACTTTACATTATCAGCGCACGGCAAATAGTACGGATCTCGGCTTACGTCAGGCGCATAGTGCATCTTGCCGCTGAAAGCGACGTGACCTACCATGCCCTGCTCGCCGATCTTTAGCGTATGCCCCTTCCCGTGGGTGGAGCAGCAGTGCATTGTCGCGGCCACCATTTCGTTTCGCGTTTCATGCCGCAGGAAGATATCAACTTCCAGGCAGCCGAACGAGCAAGCAATCTCGTTGACGATGCTGTCTACCAGCAGTCCAAGGTCGAGAATCGATGTGATCTTTTTCGTCGCGGTCTGGAGCTTGAGAAGGTTCTCGATCAGCTCCTCCTGGCCAAGAGGTGCCGGAGGAAAGCGATGAATCGACGTTCTCGGAGCGGTAGCCATGGTGGACACTCTGGAGGCACCTCGCGATAGCGCAGGGGACGGGTAACCGCTTGTGTTGATGCTCTGGGACTTAAAATGATGCTTTTTGTTGCACCCTGGGGGCAGTTCATGCGGGGCGAGCAACGGATGCGTGCAACTTCAAAAACTCCCAGGAGATCCCTCCAGATCCCATGAGATCCCTAGGGATATCCCTGCCTGATCCCTAGGCATCGAGCAGAAATGCCTTGAGACTTGGCGGGGATTTGCAAAGACCATGGCATCGATCGCTTAGGAAGAGCAATCGGAGAAACCACTCGGATCCCTTCTGATTTACCTTTTCGCTCTCGGCGCGTATTTTCCGCAATGCTTCCAGCTCTCATCGGACAACTCCAGTTCCATTTTGATACAACGCATGACTTTCAGTGATACCGCATTGGGGATGAAGAAATCAATGTTCATCCGTTGCTCTACGATTTTTTCGACGCAGGCGAATCAGACACTTGCGAGCATTGGAAAAAATATTTTCGCAATCCGTTGCTCTATGAGAATCCACAGGTTCGGTTTCGGGAAGAGCAGCGAGTTCAGCCGTCATTGAAGAAAGCAAAAGGGCGACCCATTTGGGTCGCCCTTTTTTCATCGCCTGCAAAATTGCTTATCCGCGTGGCAGGAAGATATCCCGATCGAGTCGCAGGTCGAGTGCCTGTCCCTTGTTCAGTCGGATGTTGCGCCCGGTTAGCAGGCCGACTCCGGCGCCGAGTCCGCCGCCGGCGGCCGCGCCGATGGCTGCGCCTTTACCGCCACCTGCCGCCACGCCAGCGATTGCGCCGATCGCAGCTCCTGCCGCGGCTGATTCAATTTCGCGCCGGCTGTCCACCTTGGCGTGCTTAATCTCGCCTTCCGGTCCAGTCTCTGATTGGACGCCATGCTCGCCGGGAACCCCGGCAACGGTGGCAGCGAGCGGAACCCAGCCATGCTTAGTCTTAATTTCGTCAAAGCTGAGCAGCAGGCGCGAATGCAACCCGCCCTCCACGTCGCTCACGTGGCCTTTGACTTCTGAACCCATGGGGATCCTCGTCCCGTCGGGAGCAACCAGATCCTGCGCCAGCTTAGCTTTGAATTTTTTGCCGGGCGAGTCTTTGGCGGTGTCGAGAGTGTCCTTCAGTTGGATTTCAAACTGCGTGTCTGCGGGGATCACATTCGGTGCGCTTGGCCCCTGGTTGCGCTGATTGAGCACCGGTCCCTGGCTCATGTCAATCTGTCCCAATGCTCCTAGCGCCGGCGATATGCTCATCCCCAGTGCAATGGTTGCGGTAGCCCATAGCTTCTTCATGCAGTTCTCCTCTACTACTCCGACGAAATACGCGCTCGGTTAGACGAACGATTAAACCCCAGCGTGGCCAGAAAGTAGTGTTTGAATAGGCGAAACGGTGGCCTTTTATTTCGAACCATTTATCGAACCATTGGCTGTCTGCCAGTAACCATTCACTCGCGTTCGTAACCCATCCAGCTACTTTCCTCTCGCCTTTACGGGAACGCCTGCATCATATTCTGCAGCAGAGCTGCTTCAGGGTGATGGCAGCGGGGAGTGGGGGTCATGACCGGGGGAATGGACAAGAACAGGCAACTTACATATGGCCTCGGTGGCCTGGGAGTGCTTCTGGGTGGGTTAGGAGTATTTCTCGTCACGGAAAAGGGTCGCGAGATTGTGGGCAGTTTGAGCCGCCATCTGGAACGCGCGCCAGAGAGCATCGAACAGATCGCGACCGCAACCCAGGCTGAGCTGGATCGAATTCAACAAACACTCAATCAGATCGCTGAGCGCTTAGAAGCGATGGGCTAACTTCAAAGCCTTTCAACACCGGAGCACGGAGAAGACCCTCCCTTCTTGTCATTCCGAGCCGCGCGGCTGTTGGCGGTAAGGAATCCCCAGAGACCTTGATATGCTTCATTTGATCTAGAATCACAGCGCTTTTCCCTCAACAGAAACTTATCCTCGAAAAAACCCATCGTAATTTTTCAGCCCAGTAGCAGTCTGTAGCGATTCCTCATCGCCAAAAACCGGCGCTTCGGAATGACAATGGGGCAGAAAGATGTTTAATAGTCTCTCGATATGTTGACCTGCAGTGCGGTGCTGTTCGATTTGGATGGTGTTCTGGTTGATTCCACGCCGGCAGTCGAGCGGGTCTGGCGGGGCTGGGCTGACGAGCATGGGCTCGATCCTGATTTTGTTATGCAGTGGGCGCACGGCCGCCGCTCTATTGAAACGATTCTTCGTGTTGCTCCGTCGCTGGATGCTCCTAACGAAAATCTCAAGGTAGAACGTCGTGAAATCGAAGACCTCGAAGGTGTGCGCGCGATTGACGGCGCAGCCGAATTACTCGCAGCAATGCCGCCGGGCCACTGGACGGTCGTGACTTCAGCTACCCGCGAGTTGGCTGAGGCACGCATGCACTACGTAAATCTTCCGCTTCCAAAAGAGGCAATCACCGCAGAGCTGGTCGAACGCGGGAAACCTCATCCTGAACCATACTTGAAGGGGGCAGCACTACTCGGATTTCCTGCGAACGAATGTCTGGTGATCGAAGACACCGCCGCGGGCATCGCATCGGCAAAAACCGCCGGTATGCAGGTGATTGGCTTGACCACGACCTACCCCGCTCATGAATTGCGAGAGGCCGATGTGATCGTTCGCAGCTGCGCAGACATTCACGTCGAAGTTCGGGCAGGGGACGAAGACAGCCTCAAGCTCCAGTTCTATTTCGAATACTCACCTGCGGAAATCTAGGCCGCTTTCTCGGACGATTCCGGCATAGAATTCGGACAATTCCGGCTTAGAATAAAGAGTGCTCCTCTAGCACACTCATTTCCTCCAAGGAGTCAGCATGGCCCTGAGCCGGACGGAGCATAAGAAGACTGCGGTTGCCGAACGACCCCAAGAAAAGAATTATCAAGGGCTCACTCCAGAACAATTAATCCAGATGTACCGGCTGATGTTCATGTCGCGCCGGTTGGACGACCGCGAGATTTTGCTCAAGCGGCAACAGAAAATCTTCTTCCAAATCTCAGGCGCCGGACATGAGGCTCTGCTGGTTGCTGCGGCGATGGTCCTCAAGCCGGGATATGACTGGTTCTATCCCTATTATCGTGACCGCGGGCTCGTGCTTGCTCTCGGTGTGACTCCGGAAGAACAATTGCTGCAGGCTGTCGGGGCCGCTGACGATCCGGCATCGGGCGGACGCCAGATGCCGTCGCACTGGGGACACAAGAAATTCAACATTGTCACACAGTCGTCGCCGACCGGAACTCAGCTTCTGCAGGCGGTCGGATGCGCCGAAGCTGGACGATATTTCGCGCAGAATCCTAAAGCCGCCGACCGTCATGATCCGAAAGACTACTCCGGCTACAAGGACGTCGTATTCCATGGCGACGAAGTTGTGTACGTTTCCTGTGGCGATGGCACGACGAGTCAGGGCGAATTCTGGGAGGCAATAAACGGCGCCTCTAATATAAGGCTGCCCGTGCTCTTTCTCGTCGAGGACAACGAGTATGCGATCTCTGTTCCGGTTGAGGTGAACACTGCCGGCGGAAATATCTCGAAACTGGTTGCGAATTTCCCAAATTTCTATTTTGCCGAGTGTGATGGCACCGATCCCGTGGCGTCTTATGCAGTATTGCGTAAAGCGGTCGAACATTGCCGCTCCGGCAAGGGCCCGGCGTTTGTTCATGGGCATGTGATACGTCCGTATTCTCATTCGCTTTCGGACGACGAAAGACTTTACCGTCCGGAATCGGAGCGCTCACGCGATGCGCAGCGTGATCCCATTACGCGCATGCAACTGTTCCTGATTCGGGAGAATATTCTCGATGAGGCGGAGATCAATCGCCTGGAGAAGGAGGTTGATGAAGAAGTCCACCGGGCCACAGATCGGGTGCTGGCTGCGCGGCTTCCGGAAGCGGGGTCGATTACCCGGTTCGTTTATTCGGCCAACATCGATCCAGCGTCTTCCTCCTTTGCGACCGAACCGAGCCGCAATGGAGCTGACAAAACCATGGCCGATCTCATCAATGCGTGCCTTCGCGATGAGATGAAGCGCGACTGCCGCATTGTGATGTTCGGCGAAGACATTGCCGATTGCAGCCGCGAACAATATTTGTCCGAAAAGCTTGTGAAAGGGAAGGGCGGAGTATTCAAACTCACGTCAGGTCTTCAGTGCGATTTTGGCTCACAGCGCGTGTACAACTCGCCGCTCGCTGAGGCCACCATCGTTGGACGCGCGATCGGAGTTGCGACGCGAGGAATGAAACCTGTCGTCGAAGTTCAGTTCTTCGATTACATTTGGCCGGCATTCCATCAGCTGCGAAACGAGTTGCCGGTGATTCGATGGAGATCGAATGGAAACTTCTCCTGTCCCGCGGTGATTCGAGTTGCCGTCGGCGGATACCTGACTGGAGGCGCAATCTACCACTCTCAATGCGGAGAGAGCTTGTTCACGCACACTCCGGGAATGCGCGTGGTGTTTCCCTCTAACGCTCTCGATGCCAACGGGCTGCTGCGCACCGCAATACGCTGCGACGATCCCGTGCTATTCCTCGAACACAAACGTTTGTATCGCGAGACTTACGGCCGCGCTCCGTACCCAGGCCCTGACTACATGATTCCCTTCGGCAAGGCGCGCATCGTCCGCGAGGGTGTGGACATGACGCTGGTCACGTATGGCGCGACAGTGCCGCGTGCTCTGCAGGCGGCGCAACGCATCGCGCGCGAGCACGACATCAGCGTGGAATTGATCGATTTGCGTACCCTCAACCCATATGACTGGGAGGCGATCGCCAACTCGGTGCGGAAGACAAATCGTGTGATCGTCGCGCATGAAGACACGCTGAGCTGGGGCTACGGTGCTGAGATTGCCGCGCGTATTGCCAGTGAGCTCTTTGAGCATCTGGATGCCCCAGTGCGCCGCGTTGCTGCGATGGACACGTTTGTTGCCTATCAGCCGCTGCTCGAAGACGAGATTCTGCCGCAAGCCGACGACTTCTACAAAGCAATGCAGGAACTGGGAGAGTACTAGCCCTTTTCCCACGGAGACACAGAGTCACGGAGAAAGCAAGAGCTAACCACAAAGGATACTAAGGAACACCAAGGATCAAGCCGACCGAATCCGTCGTGATTTCTCCGGTTTCTGTAGGATCCGATAACGCCATGGCATTCTCTGGAATTTTCTCCGGCGACGAACGCAAGCGCAAAGAGCAGGAGATGCGCAGTGAAGGACGTCTTCCTCCCGGCCAGTCACTCACGCTGAAGTGGCCGGTCCTGCACTATGGATCGGTTCCGCGATTCAACGAATCAAAATGGGATTTCCGCGTTGCAGGAATCGTCGAGCATCCGCTGCACCTCACCTGGAAAGAATTCACTCAACTGCCGCGCGTGGACCGAACGAGCGACTTTCACTGCGTGACGCGCTGGAGCCGATTCGACAACCGCTGGACCGGGGTTGCCATGCGCGAGATCCTCTCTCGCGCTAAGCCGAAGCCGGAAGCCAAATACGTGCTCATACATGCGGAGCAGGGATATACCGCAAATGTTCCTTTAGCTGACCTCGATCGCGATGACGTTTTGCTCGCGACCCATCACGATGGCGAGCCTCTCACGCCAGATCACGGATACCCCTTGCGGCTCATCGTGCCGCATCTCTACGCGTGGAAGTCAGTGAAGTGGGTGCGCGGGTTTGACTTTCTGAGCGAGGATCAAGCGGGATTTTGGGAACAGAACGGTTATCACATGCGTGGGGATCCGTTCACAGAGCAACGGTTCGATACGGACTAGCGCTCCATGAAGATCCTTCTCATCGGCGGCACTGGATTCATCGGCCGCTTTGTCGTCGAGCAGCTCGTTAACTCCGGACACGACGTGACTGTTCTTCATCGCGGCAAGAGTAATGTCCAGCTTCCGGACGGTGCGCGACGTGTTCTTGGTGACAGCAATGGCCTGGCTGAGCTTCGTCCAGAACTGCGCAAGCTCTCATTGGATGTAGTCATCAATTTCATTCTGAGCTCTGGTCGACAAGCACAACAAGTGCTGGAGGCGCTTCGCGGCATTGCAGGGCGCGTAGTCGCGCTTAGCAGCATGGATGTCTATCGTGCTTGCGGAGTGCTGCACGAAACTGAATCCGGCGGGCTCCAACCGGTGCCGCTGACCGAAGAATCTGAGTTGCGAACGAAACCTGCATATACTCCGCAGCAGATGGAAATGGGCAAAAGGATTTTCTCCTGGATGAATGACGAGTACGACAAGATCGCTGTGGAAGGCGCCATACTGTCGAATCCAGAGCTTCCCGGAACGGTCCTGCGGTTGCCGATGGTTTACGGACCGGGCGATCCGCTGCATAGGTTTCTCCCCATCATCAAACGCATTCGCGACGGTCGGCGAAAGATCTTGTTCGAGCAAGATATTGCGTGTTGGCGCGGAACGATGGGCTTCGTGGAGAACGTCGCAACTGCGATCAAGCTGGCAGCCACGCGTTCGGAGGCGAGCGGTCGCACTTACAATATTGCGGAGGAAGATCCGCTCACTGAGGTCGAATGGGCACGGCTAATCGCAAAGGAAATGGCATGGGACTGTGAATTTGTCGTGCTGCCAAAAGAGCGTGTTCCGCAGCATTTGCTGCATCCCGGAAATTTCAAGCAGCACTGGGTAGCAAGTTCAAAACGGATTCGGCAGGAACTCGGTTATCGCGAAGCGATTTCTCACGATGAGGCTGTCCGTCGAACAATACGCTGGGAGCTCGAAAATCCGCCTGCGCAGATTCCTGAAATATTGTTCAACTACGCAGCCGAGGATGACGCGGCTCTACCTTGAAGCCTCAGTCTCTTCGTAATCGGAAAGCGACAGGTTCAAATTGCCGGCATTGGTTGCGTATCCAATCGCCGTGGCTTTGGTGATGACCCCGTCCCGGACCATTTTCTCCAGCACGGCGTCAAAGTGCTGCATGCCTTCCAGTTCGCCATCCTTCATCGCGTCATGCAGCGACTGACCACTGCGCTCGCCGTTCATAACGTAGTCTCGCGTGCGCATCGTGGATTTAAGGATTTCAATGGCAGCCATGCGTCCATGACCATCTTTGCGCGGCAATAAGCGTTGGGAGACGATGTAGCGGAATGATTGCGCAAGGCGGTTGCGGATCGCCGTTTGCTCACTAACTGGAAATTCTCCGATGATGCGTTCGACGGTCTTTGGCGCATCGATTGTATGCAGTGTAGAGAATACGAGGTGACCGGTTTCGGAAGCCGTCATCGCGATCTCGATGGTCTCGCGATCGCGCATCTCGCCCACCAGAATCACTTTCGGAGCCTGGCGTAATGCAGCTCGCAAGGCGAGAGCGAAGGTCGGCGTATCGCTGTGCAACTCGCGCTGATGAATCGTCGATTTGCCGTGCGGGTGCATGAACTCGATCGGATCTTCGATGGTGACGATGTGGTACGCCTTCGTCTCGTTGATGAGACGGATGATGGCAGCGAGTGTCGAAGACTTTCCCGAGCCCGTCGGGCCTGTCACCAGAACGATGCCATTCTTCAGCCCCGCAATATCTTTCAATTGCGGCGGCAGCTTGAGATCTTCAAAAGAGGGGATCACCATCGGGATAGTGCGCATAACGATGGCGTACGTTCCTCTTTGCCGAAAGACGTTTACGCGAAATCGTGCTAAATCGGGAATACTGTAAGAAGTGTCGCAGGCGCCGTCGTTCTTCAGGAAGTCAGCAGCGCGCTTATTGGCGCCGATCAGATCAGCGGCGAGTCTCGCCGTGTCCTGCGCCGAGAGCACAGGCAGTCCTGGCACCACAACCAGTTGGCCTCCCAATTCGACCTGTGGAGGACGATACGGCGAGATGATCAGGTCGCTGACTCTGGCATTGAACTTGACCATTGTAGTAATCAGTGCAGGAGTCGAAATCGCCGCGGCGGGCGTGGCAGGAGCTGCGGGTTGCGAAGCGGCTGGAGCAGTCGTCGGCGTGGTCGCCATGCGATGTACCTTTTTGGGAAAACCTTAATTTTGTACCGATTACTTCTTAACGATTGCGTTGTATCCGTCGCCCGCGAGTTTGCTCTTCATGGCCTCGGCATCTTTGAGTTCCGCAAACGGCCCAATCTGCACATGATAGAGATTGTCGACGCTGGTTCCCGGAGCAACGAATACGGGATAGTTCTTCCTGCGCAGGGCTGCGACTAGTACATCGGCATCTTCCTGCTTGGTGACCGCGGCAACTTGCACCGTGATGTTGCCGCCAGTCGTGGGGTCGGACAATGTCGTGGACGGATTCGTGGTGGCTGCTACGGGCAACACAGAGGCAGTTGGCTGAGTACTGGCCGGAGCGGCGTTGTCTGCAGGCGCTGGCTGCACTGGCGGAGTTTGCTCGAGTTGTGCGCTTGTGTTTGCGTCGGGCGCAGAAGTGACGACTACTCTTGGCGCATTGACCGTGACACCTGCTCCAGGCTTAGCGCCCGAAGTGTTCACGGCCGAGGCAGTTCCGTTCTGCAGTGCCATGGGGCCGGAATTCCGGCCCAGCGCATAACCGAGCCCAAAAAAAGTTCCGCACATCGCTACGAGAACGAAGAAGATGCCGAGCAGTTTCCCTGTTCCCAATATGATCTCTGTATCTTGCTGCTGTTCCGACATTGAAACCTCTGGTATTACGCAGACTTGTTCATCTGCGCGTGCGCTTCCAAAATCTTGTTCAGGCTGCTCATTAACTCAATCGGCAGCGGGAACACGATGGTCGTATTCTTTTCAACACCAATCTCAGTCAAAGTTTGCAGATACCGAAGCTGCAAGGTCATCGGCTGAGTTGCCAGTACCTGTGCGGCGTCCGCAAGCCGTTGTGCCGCTGAGAATTCGCCTTCGGCATGAATGATCTTCGAGCGCTTTTCGCGCTCTGCTTCGGCTTGCTTGGCCATGGCGCGGAGCATGCTCTCGGGCAGATCGACCTGCTTAACCTCGACGTTCACCACCTTTACGCCCCATGGAGCAGTGTGCTGGTCGAGGATGGTTTGAATCCGGAGATTCAACTTCTCGCGATGCGAAAGTAGCTCGTCGAGTTCGACTTCGCCCAGTACTGACCGCAATGTTGTTTGCGCGAACTGGGAGGTCTGGTAGACATAATTTGAGACCTCAACCACAGCTTTGTTCGGATCGATTACGCGCAGGAAGATCACAGCGTTCACTTTCAGCGTGACATTGTCGCGGGTGATGATGTCCTGCGGAGGCACCTCAAGCGCTTCCTGCCTGAGAGAGACACGAACGATGCGATCGATCGGAACGAAAACCAGAATTACGCCTGGACCCTTGGCTTGGCTCAGCAGACGGCCGAGACGGAAAATGACTCCGCGTTCGTACTCCGCCAGAATCTTGATCGAACTGATCAGGTATAGTCCAACGATGATGGCAATGGCCGGAATTAGATAATCCAATTTCCTATCCTTTTCTTCCGCACAAAGGTTTCGGGGTGAACTGGTGCGGATTTTACCCTAGGATTTGTGCTGTCCGACTCAAGCATAAGCCTGAGTAGAAGTTACGAGAGTGTGCTATTTCAGACTGGAACCAGCGGGTACACCCACCGAGACGGGTTCGACAGTAAGAACGAGATCGTGAATTCCGGAGACCCGGACCGTCTGCCCCGATTCGGCTCCCGCTGGGCAGTAAGCGTTCCAGATCTCGCCGTGAACGAAGACCTTGCCCTCAGGCCGAAGCGTCGTTTGCGCCATCCCTAACTCGCCGATCAGCCCTTTCTCGCCTGTCACGACCTTGCCTCTGCGGGCCCGGACAGCGATGTTCAGCAGGAAGATTGTAAGAAGGCCGAAAGTGATGCTGACTGCGATCGCCGTGACTGGCTGAATCCGCATTTGTGGAATTGGTCCGTCGACCAGCAGTAACGCTCCCAGGATCATCACCGCAATCCCACCTATGCCGAGAGCGCCATGGGTGGCGAACTTCGCCTCTAAGGCGAACAGGATGAACGCTGTCAAAATGAGAGCCACCCCGGCGAAACGCAAAGGTAGCAGGTTGAGTGCGAAGACCGCCAGGACTACGAAAATGATGCCTACAACTCCGGGAATGATTGCTCCGGGATGATTCAGTTCGGCGTAGATCGCGGCCAAGCCGATCATCAGGATCAGGAAGGAGATATTCGGGTCCATCAAGAATGAGAGGATCACTTCCTTGAGCGACATCTCGTAATCGACGATGTGTGCCCCGGAGGTGTGGAGGAGCAGCGTCTTCCCATCAAAGCGGGTTATCGTCTTACTGTCGATGTCTTTCAGGAGTTCAGAAGCATCCTTAGCCACGTAGTCGATCAAGTGCTGTTGCAGAGCCTCTTGATCGGTGAATGATTTCGATTGACGCACGGCACTCTCGGCAATCTCGACATTGCGTCCCCGCTTGCCGGCGTAAGAACGGATGAAAGCAGCGGAATCGTTCTCGAGCTTTTCCTTCATCACGGGATCCATAGTGATGCCCATGAGCACGGGATGCGCGGCTCCGGTATTGGTGCCCGGAGCCATTGCCGCGATATCGGCAGCTTCGAGAATGTAGAAGCCCGCAGAGGCCGACCTGCTTCCGCTGGGATAGACATACACAATCACCGGAACAGGCGAGGCCAGCATTTTGGCGATGATCTGGCGGGTGGAGTCCGAGAGTCCGCCGGGAGTTTGGATTTCCATCAGCAAGGCCTGCGCGTGCTGGTCGGCAGCGCGCGCCAGGCCACGCTCGATATATTCGGCAGAAACTGGATTTATGGTTCCATCGATAACGATTCGAACAACATCGGCGTGAGCTGACAACCCGAATGCGAAGGGTATCAACCAAAAAGCGCGTCGCCAGGAATGGATCAGGCGCGTCATTGCTTGCTCCTCGGCGGCGTGTCGAGTCGGGAGGTGAGTTGCTGTCTTAATTGCAGCGCGGAGCTGTTGGTGGGCTCCAAGCGAAGCGCCTGGGTTAAGTCATCGTTCGCTGCATCCAGCTTGTTCTCTTTCAGGTGCAGCTGAGCCAAGACAACGTAGGTCTCGGACGTTGGCCTGTCCCGCAATGATTGTTCCAATTCGGAACGAGCGCCGGCCAAATCGTTGAGTGCAATCTGCGCATTCGCCAGACCCAAATGCGCTTCGGAATTCTGCGGATCGAGGGCAAGCGCCTTACGGAAGTGATCGCGCGCTTCCTCATAGAAACCTTGCGATAGCCGTTGCTTTCCCTGATCCACGTGCATGGCAGCATGCTTCCTTGGATTGGAGTTTGCCATCTGCGCTTCCTCAGCATTCTCCATGGCGAAGGCAAGCTGCCTGAAAGATGCCTCGTCGTAGTTTCTCTTGATTCGCTCCAATGGGGGACGTGCGAGGGAAGAGCTTCCCAAGGCGAGCGTTTGCAGATAATTTCTTGCCTCGGCATCTGTCGGGCGAAGGCTCAATACTTCTTTTAATTCTCGAATGGCAGCCTGCTTGTCCGTAGTCCGGGCAAGCGATAGAGCAAGGTTGAAGTGATAATCCGGTTCTGTGGGATCGGCCTGTACCGCCTTCTGCAGGTACTCGAGCGAGGTCGTCCTACTTCGCCTCGCTTCGACTACGCCCAGATTGTTGTAAACCTCGGTGAGCGGGAATCGGTCCGCGACTACGCGGAGCGCCTCGGCCGCGCGATCGATGTTCCCGCTGTAATAGGCAGCGAGTCCGAGAAAGAAGTTCGCTTCTGCGGCGTGCTTGTCTGACTGCGGAATCTTCGAAAGCCACGCGACTGCCGACGAGTACTCTCGCTGATCAAAGTAGGTTTTTCCCAATGCGAGAATCGCGACGGTATAGTTCGGATTCAGGCGCACGGCTTCTTTCAAACGCCTGATCTTCTCAGCGTTAGCTGTCGCCACAACTCCACGGACGTAATTCTCCAATGCATCCAGACGGATGTTCTTCGTCTCAGTAGTGAAATCCTGCTTTGTAGCTATAAGGCCCGGTTGAATGGTATGCATCAGGTCCCACGCGATGGCGGCCTGTATGTCGATCAGCTGTAGCAGTGATCCCGATTCGGCAACGTATGGCGAGAGATGCAACCGTCGCATGTCCAGGAATTGCGCCTTCGTAGAGAACGAATTGCCATCGTAGTTATAGTTTCCGAGCACCACGTAATCGACCCCCATCTGCTCGGCGATTCTCAGCAACGTAGCGCGCGAGAGTTGTGTGTTGGCAGGAATTCCGACTCGGTCGAAAGCGTACAGCCGATCTTCGCGGCTGATTATGAAGACCGATGGGGATTGCATGCGCTGGCCTAAGACTTCAGAAAAGGCTTCACCGATCCATTCCAGTCCAGGAGCTTTCGAATCATTGTGAAAGGGCAGGATGAGTACGGTGCGGTTGCTACTTGCAGCAGATTCGACCGGAGTCTTTGGCGTCTCGGGCTGTTGGAGAGCAAGTACCGTAGAGCCAGAAATCGCAGAAAATAAACCGAGAACGACGATAAGGCAGAGCCGAATCAAGATAGTGAAATTATAGACCCGCATCATGACGGCTCTGGCGAGCCGCATTAAAGCTGGAGCGGGAGACGGGGATCGAACCCGCGACATCCGGCTTGGGAAGCCGACGTTCTACCGCTGAACTACTCCCGCTCGCTCATTGATTATGGCGAGTCTAACACCGTGAAAAGGGGCTCGCAATTGAGTGACTCCCAATCCTTCCTGGACACTAATGGATGACACCATCCGGGACCAAATCTATAGGCGCCGATTTGGCGCACTGAGACGAGGGATGTGACAAACTGGCCCAAATGCTCGCCTTTTACGGACCCAAGCCTTTTGTATTCAGGGGCTTAGGTGGGACTCGCAATGGCACTTGTCGTGCTTTTACATTGTAGTCATATTGTCGCGCTTGAGCAGCAGCTCGCGGACGACAGTGGACAGAGCTGCCGAGCATGCACAACGACGATTCCCAATTCAGGACGATGGCCCGCGGGGGCGCGATCTTTCTCGTCCTTCTAGGCACCACGGTTCTCCTAGGCTGGTTTTTCGATAGTAGCTTTCTTAAAACTCTTCTTCCGGGCCAAGTAACCATGAAGGCGAACACCGCGATTGGCTTCATTTGCGGTGGAGTTGCGCTGGCCTTCTTATTGCGTTCCGAATCATCGCGCAAGCTCCGTTGCCTTGCATCGCTCGCGTCTGTGCTGACGCTCGTGATCGGCATTTTCACGCTAATCGAATACTTGTTCCATCGTGATCTCAAGATCGACCAGTTGTGTTTTATCGATCGGGCCGAAGCCATCTGTCCGGGCCGGATTTCTCACGTCACGGCACTGGATTTCTTCGTTGTAGGTGCGGCACTGCTTCTGCTCACTCGCGGAAAACGAGCGATCAAGATAGCGCAGCTGCTGGCTGCATTTGTAGGACTGAGCGCCCTTCTGGCGATTATTGGATATCTCTATGGAGTACCGTTCTTGTACGGGTCTTCACACTATGCATCGATGGGCTTACACACGGGCTTAGGCTTTTTCATACTATCGATTTCGATTCTGGTCCACAGTCCTCATGAAGGATTCATGGCAGTGCTCGCAACACCGCGTCCGGCTGGATGGCTGGCCCGTAAGCTGTTACTGGCTGCCATAATCTTTCCCTGCGTTCTTGGGTTCGTCGCGATCCACGCTTTCACCGTCGTTGGCGATATGCGGTTCATGGTCGCTGCGCTGGTAATCGCTCAAATTGTCCTTTTTGCCGGGTTGATTTGGATTTCCGCATCACGGCTGGATCGATCAGAAGCTGAAGAAGAGGTCGCGAAAGAGGCATTGGCAGCTTCCGAGCGCATGCTGCAACAGTCCCAGAAGATGGAGGCTATCGGGCTGCTCGCAGGCGGCGTGGCCCACGACTTCAACAATCTCTTAAACGTTATTGTTGGATACGGCGAACTGCTGCTGACCGATCCTCAGCTCTCAGAGAGCCAGCGCCGCAAAATCGAAAAGATCAGAAAGGCCGGGGACACAGCCAGCGGACTTACGCGTCAGCTGCTGGCCTTTGGGCGCAAGCAGGTACTCCAGCCAAAGCCACTCGATCTGAATCAGATCATCAGCAATCCGGACGGATTCATGCCGCGCCTCATCAAGGAAGATATTTCCTTTTCGATGTCACTCTATCCGGGTCTGATGTCGATCATGGCGGATCCGGTGCAAGTCGAGCAGATCCTGCTGAATTTGGTGATCAACGCCTGCGACTCCATGCCAAATGGAGGCAAGCTCAACATCGAAACCGAGAACGTTGTGATCGAGCAGGCACAAGCTCCCAAGTTCGGAGTTGCGCCAGGGCCGTTCGTTCGGTTGACGATCACGGATACGGGAACGGGAATGGATGATGAAACCCGCGCTCACATCTTCGAACCCTTTTATACGACCAAAGCTGCCGGCAAGGGCACGGGATTAGGATTGGCAACGGTTTACGGCATTATTAAGCAGAGCGGCGGATATATTGAAGTGGACAGCAAGCTGGGCCGTGGGACGAGTTTCCAAATCTATCTGCCTGCCACAAGGCTGGTCAGTTCGCAGGAGTTGGCGAAGCCCAGCATTGTCCCGAGCGCTGACGGAGCCACGATCCTCGTAGTCGAAGACTCCGAACCATTGCGAGACCTGATCTTCGAGACGCTCGAGACCATGGGTTATACCGCTCTCCTGGCGCAGGATGGTCACCAGGCAATCCGCATTTGTATGCAATTCACAGGGCCGATTGATCTGCTTTTGACCGACGTCATGATGCCCAAGATGAAGGGCCCGGAGGTGATGAAGCGAGTCAAGCAGATGCGTCCCGACATTGGCGTGCTCTTTATGTCGGGATACACGAACGATGTAACTGTACGTCAGGGCATTTCCAATGCAGACGTATCTTTCATCCAGAAGCCTTTCAGCTCAACAGAGCTGACCCACAAGCTGCGCGAAGCACTTGCGCGCGCTCACGACCGCAGCACCCTTCGCCAGCGCCTGGGGATGGAAATGGAACGGCGCGCCGCCTCTTTGCGAGCCGAGAACTCCTAAAACCCGATTTCCGCAGAGCTGGTACATGTCCTTTCGGACAGTGGGTACAATGTCCTTAAGTAACTGTGCCGAATTGGGAAGTTGATACCATTAGCCCCGCCAAGGGTGCATCCTAGTAGCTGAAGCACTCCCACGATCATGACTGGCGCTCGTATTTTGTGCGTAGATGATGATCCACGAATCAACGAACTTAATCAGATCGTTCTAGGCCGAGCGGGATACGAGGTCACCACAGCCGAATCGCCGTCGGATGCCCTTAACCGCCTGAAAACAGAAGCTTTCGACCTCGTAATCACCGACCTGTTTCCGCAGTCGGCGAGCGATTCAGCTTTCGTCGCGAACCTTCGTCGCCTGGATCCACAAATGCCTGTGATTCTGGTTACTGGCAACCATACCCCTCCCCCCGAAATTCTGCGGGAGGCGGACGCATTTGTGGTAAAGGCTTACTCGTTGAACGCTCTCACTGATTCAGTCCGTGAGGTGCTAATCCGGAACAAGTTGAGGCGCATCGGATAGGCATGGCTCTTGGTTACGTGGTTCCAGTCGCCCTCGGCCGGACAGCGGCGGGAAGAACCAGGAGTCCTTCGTAAGAAGCATTTTCGGGCTCATGTTGTTTGTTCGTTTGATCCGCAAGCATGAAATCGTCAACCCTGCACCGGTCGAGGGCGGCAGGAACCATGTCATAATTTTGGCCTAGCCCGCCTCGGCAAAATCCTTTAATTCGGGATAATGCTCCACCAGCGTTCCGGGAGCTTTCACCTTCTTTCCAGTGAGCATGCCTTTGAGCTCCAGGGCGTTTACGGCCGCTTTGCCCTTGTAATGATTGTTGGTGATGGCGAAGGTCTTTTGCGCCTTTTCGCCGAGTCGCTCGATCTTTTGCTTCCAGGGCTTTAGCTGCTCAGGTGTGTAGAGGTAGTTATAGCGATCGTTGCGATTATCGGATTGGAACCATTCTTTGTAGTTCCGTCCATGTAGTCGGACGTAAGCGACAGGACCGGTGGAATATTCCGTAGCTGCCACACTCCGGCCGAGTCGCGGTTGATCGATGTTACAAAAGGCAACATTCTGCTCCGCAAACTGCGCGAGAATCTCTGGCTGATCCCAGGTTGCATGTCGCACCTCGACGACCAGCGGATACTCTCGAAACCTGTTGATCAACTTCTCCAGATAGTCGCGATTCTCATCCGTGTTCTTGAACGAAATCGGGAACTGAATAAGAAGCGCTCCGAGTCTTTTGTCCTGAGCAATCGAATTGAGTCCTTCTTTGGCATTCGACTCATCTTCGTCGAGCGGATTGAGCGTCGCCGCCGAGGTGGACTGCAGCGATGCGCCTGGAGCATGAGTGAAACTACGAAATAACTTTGCTGTGAACTGAAAACCGGGATTTACTTCGGCAACGAGGTCACACCACTCTTTTCCCGTTTTTGCCCGAATGTGCCCGTAGAACGAAGTGTTGATCTCGCAGCAATCGAAGTATTGGGCCAGAAACTGCAGAGGATGCTGCTTCTTCTTGAGCCCGGGCGGGTAAACGATCCCTTCCCAGTCTTTGTAGGAAAAACCCGCAGTTCCAACGAGAATGTGAGGAGGCACATCTAGCAGCTTATCGCGAAGCAATCTGCATCGCGGAGCGCCGGGTCGCGCCGCGCGGCCCAGCGAACAGCGTGGAATCACCAAGAAACGTTCCTCTGCACGTTGAAAAACGCCGGGCGCCAGGCACTTCGTCAACAGGAGATTTATGCCTTCTCTACCAAACTCCCTTGTCGCTGCCTGTGACTTTGTAGGCGACCGCTGCGGCTGAAGCCAGGTATGGAAGCAGACTCAAGCGAAAAGTCGCAGGGACGTCTCCTCTGGCGGCTGCCTGAGTCACCTGATATGTGTACAGCGCAGCGCCATGCGGGAGCACGGGGACACGCAGGAACCGGGCACGCGGCCGAACTTCGTTTCCGCCGAAGCGGGCCGCGGCCAATACAAACTCCGGCAATCCAAGCGGCGTACCGCGATATTGCTTGATGTGATCTGACACGACTGTCATGTATGTCGCTACTCCGGGCCAGATTCCGGCGGCCTCGGTGCTACGCTTCAATTCATCAAAATTCAATTCACCTGAGTCGATAATCGCCGCCGAATTAACGATGTCACATACCCGGAAGTAAAAATGGCGATACATGCGTTGCAGAGTTGCCACAATGATTCGTTCTTCCGGAGCAGGAACATGATAGGTTTTGTCTTCGACAACCTTAAGCACACGGCGCGTTACAAATCGACGAGCTAATTCAATGTGCTCTCCCATCTGTCCGAGCCGTTGCACATGAATCTCGACCGACTCCTTTAGCCCGGGTACAGCAAAATTCCATTTATGGGCCAGCCGATCGCCCCAACTCCGCGGCTCAATATGCGCGTTGAATTTGCCAGTCATCACATCGCAGATCGCGCGTTCATCGGCGGTGCTATAAAGATCGAGATCATTGCCGAGGTCCGGATAGTGATCGAGTGACTTCATCACTGTAATCGGGCAGTTGGCGCTTTCCAGTTCTTCGCAAATGTCGCGCAGGTAGACGAGCGCGGTCGAAATGCGTTTGTGTTCCTTTTCCAACTCTTCAGTCGCCCACTGCGCGAGTACCGTATCGCCGTCGCGAGTGCTGCGATCGAGAACGGTGTTCAGGCCACGCACAAGAACGTGATGCGAATCTGCCAGGGAGGTGAACTCGGATCGCTCGATGGGCGTGAGCGAGGCAATGAGAGAGACAGCCCTGCCTGCCTGTGTAGGGGTAAGAGTTAGAGAGAAGAGCGCATTCAGATATTCGGCTTCACGGTTCAGCTTGGACGCCATCAAAAGGCAGACCTCGGGAGAGAGAAATGAATTCTTAATCTAGGATGTGTGCTGCTGGATTGTGGTTGGACGCAGAAGCTTCTAAGCTCCTAAGCTGCTGAGCTCTGAGGGATTTTCCGCCTGCCGTCCGTATAATCGAATTTCTTTTCGATGCACATTCAAGCTCCGTGGCTTAGGAGCTTAGAAGCTCAGGAGCTTTCTTTTGTCATACCGAGATCTGCGCGATTGGGTGGTTGCGCTCGAACGCGCGGGCGAACTGAAGCGCATTCGCACAGAAGTAGATCCAATTCTCGAAGTTACTGAAATTGCCGACCGCATATCGAAATCTCAAGTTCCCAGACCGGGCGGCGCCGCTTTGCTCTTCGAGAAGCTGAAGGGACATCCGGGCTCCAAGCTCCTGATCAATCAGTTTGGCTCCGAGAAGCGGATGAAGCTGGCGCTTGGCGTTGATTCTCTTGATGAGATCGCAGGACGAATCCGCGAGCTGCTGAACATGAAGTCCCCGGAAGGCTTCCTCGAAAAGCTGAAGATGCTTCCGATGCTGGCGGATATGGGTAAGTTGTTCCCCAAAGTGGTCTCGACGGGTGCCTGTAAGGAGGTCATCAAGAAAGGCAATTTCTCGTTGCTCGACTTTCCCATTTTGAAATGCTGGCCTCAAGATGGCGGACGATTCATTACGCTGCCATGTGTGATCACGCGTGATCCCAGAACGGGAAAACGAAACATTGGCATGTATCGCATGCAGGTGTATGACGAGCGCACTACCGGCATGCACTGGCAGCGCCAGAAGGTGGCCGCAGAACATTATCGAGAGCGGCTGCGCATGGGTGCCGCTGCTGGCGCGCAAGACGGAGGCAGAGGCGCCGCTGTGGACATCATGGCTCGCTCATCTGGTGGCAGCATGCTGGCTGAAGGTGGTCGTCCGGCAGGGAAGATGGAAGTTGCCGTGGCAATTGGCACCGATCCAGCACTTACCTTCTCAGCAGTAGTTCCGGCGCCTCCCGATGTTGAGGAGTTCATCGTTGCCGGCTTTCTCCGGCAGGAACCTGTCGAATTGGTGAAATGCGAGACCGTCGATCTGGAGGTCCCTGCCAACGCAGAAATTGTTCTTGAGGGATACGTGCTGCTCGACGAGCTTCGTCCCGAAGGTCCCTTTGGCGACCACACCGGCTTCTACACTCTGGAAGATGAGTATCCGGTTTTCCACGTCACCTGCATTACACATCGCAAAGACCCCATTTATGCGACAACCATCGTCGGCAAGCCTCCGATGGAAGACGCCTGGATGGGGAAAGCTATCGAGCGCATCTTCCTGCCGCTGATGAAGCTGACGTTGCCTGAGATCGTCGATGTCAATCTCCCGGTAGAAGGTGTGTTTCACAACCTGATGATCGTCTCCATTCGGAAGTCGTATCCAGGACAGGCGCGCAAGGTGATGCACGGAATCTGGTCACTCGGGCAGGCGATGTTCACGAAATGCATCGTCGTGGTAGAGGAAGACGTGAATGTCCACGACATTGGCGAAGTAACCCTGAAGGCCCTGAACAATATTGATCCCGAGCGTGACATCCAGTTCACGCTTGGACCCATCGATTCACTTGATCACGCTTCTCGGCTGGCAAACTACGGTTCCAAAATGGGAATTGACGCCACAAGAAAATGGTCGACCGAGGGCTTCTCGCGGCGCTGGCCTGACGAGATCACGATGGATCCTGCAATCAAAGCCATCGTGGACAAAAAGTGGAAGAGCCTGGGCATTGAATAACCGTCTCCAGGACTGCCGTGCGCCCCGCGCGGGTGTTTAGGCAAAGACGACGTGACCCGCTAGGAGGACTATGCCCCTGTGCACAAGCCTTTGTCATTTCCAAGGATTCTTGGATATCCCAGCGAAAACCGCAAAAGGGCGCGCGACGGTCCTAAAATTAGAGTTCAACTCTGACGATCTCGATTGCACTGATCGGCACTCGAATGTTACCGTCGCACGTTCCTGATGCGCCAGAAATTCGAATATGTGGCGGTGTATCTCTTTGTCCGAGTGCTTGGATCTCTACCGCGCCGCCTGTCGCGGGCTTTCGGGATCGGACTGGGCATGGCAGCATACATTGTCGTTGGACGATTACGAAGAGTGGGCATGCGTAATCTGGAGATTGCGTTTCCAGAAATGCCAAAGAACCGGCACAGCCAAATTATTCGCGAACTGTTCACTGGCTTTGGGCGGCATCTCGCTGAGTTCTGCATGTTTCCCCGCTACACCGCCGAAAATGCGCGCAGCGTTGCTCTCTATGATGGATTTGAAAACTACACTGCGGGGCGCGATGCCGGCCGCGGCGTCCTGCTTCTTACCGCCCACCTGGGAGCATGGGAGATTGGATCGTTCGTACACTCCATCTTTGGGAACCCCATCAAGATCGTGGTTCGCAGGCTGGACAATCCCAAAGTCGACGCGCTGGTCGAGCGTTACCGCACACTACATGGCAACCAGACCTTCGCTAAGGAAGACTTTGCCCGGGGACTGCTGGCTGCGATGAAGGCCGGAGAAACCGTTGGCATCCTAATGGATACGAACATGACGCCGCCACAAGGCGTATTCGTGAATTTCTTTGGTAAGCCTGCATGTACAGCCTCGGGAATGGCGAGGGTAGCTCTTCGCTCCGGCGCGGCTGTGGTCCCGGCATTTACTATCTGGGACAAGAACCTGAAGAAATATCGAGTTCGTTTTGATCCGACGTTGCAGTTAGTATCCACTGGAGACGATGACGCCGATGCAATTACCAACACAGCTCTCTTTAATCGCGTGATTCAGAATTATGTGACCCGGTATCCTGAACAGTGGTTGTGGGTTCACCGCCGGTGGAAAACTCGTCCTCCCGGAGAACCGCCGATCTATTGAAATGAGCGCAAACGCCTCAACCCAATCAGCGCAGGAGATCGCCCGCCACTGCGGTGCGATTCTCAAAGGCAACGGAGCAACGCGCGTGCGCGGCATCGCCAGCATCCGATCGGCAAAAGAGGGCGATGTCGTGTTTGCAGCAGATGATTCCATGCTAAAAGAAGCCCTCGAATCACGAGCCTCGCTTGTCCTGACAGGGCAATTTGGCGCGAATGCGCAAAGCTCGAAGCCGCTTCTGATCTCTTCTGATCCAAAGCTAGCCTTCGCTCGTGTCGCGGCTCTGTTCTCACGCGCTGAAAGGCGGGTTGGCCATGACGAGAGCTCGCAAATTCATTTGTCAGCGAAAATTGGCGAAAAAACCTGGATTGGACCTGGGGTTGTGATTGAAGAAGGCGCCAGCATCGGAAACCACAGTTCCATTGAAGCTAATTCTGTCATTGGCAGCAATGTAATTGTGGGCGAAGAGTGCCAGATTCGCCCTAACGTGACGATCTATCCGGGAACGACACTGGGGAATCGAGTGGTGGTGCAGGCGGGAAGTGTACTCGGGTCCACTGGCTTCGGATATACCCGCGATGATGCCGGACATTATCAACTCTTTCCCCAAGTGGGACGTCTCATAATCGAAGATGACGTTGACATCGGGGCTAATTGCACCGTAGATCGTGGAGCACTCGATGCCACCGTCATTCGACGTGGTACGAAGCTCGATAATATGGTGCATGTCGGTCACAATGTCGAAATCGGCGAGGATGTTGTCGTGGCCGCGCAGACTGGAATCTCCGGTAGCTCACGCATTGGGGCGGGCGCAATCGTTGGAGGCCAGGTCGGGATCGCCGATCACGTGGAAATCGAAGCCGGAGTCATTCTCGGCGCCCAGAGCGGAATTCCAAGTAACAAAGTCATTCGAGGGAAAGGCGTCGTCTTTTGGGGAACCCCTGCTCGTCCAATCAAAGACTATCTCAAAGAACTGGCCACTCTTTCGCGGCTAACTCGAAAAAAGGAAGAGTAGCCTGCCGTTATGGCACTGATCGTGGTCGGCGGCCAAACGAAGAACATCGGCAAGACCACTCTCATCTGTAACATCATCGTCGCACTGCCCCGAGTCAAATGGACGGCTGTAAAGATTACAAATCATCTGCATGCACCGCGACATTGCGAAATATTTAAAGAGAGCGGTGGATGGACGATATGGAATCAAAATCCCACGAAGGATGAAAGCGACACCGCCAAATTCCTGCGATCGGGAGCAGATCGCGCACTTCTGGTTCAAAGTGAAGATTCTTCTTTGAAGGAAGCTTGCGCTTTTCTACAGGCAGAGCTCGCATCGGCTGCCGCCGTAATAGTTGAGTCCGCCTCAGCAATGGAGTTTCTTGATCCCACAGTATTGCTGCTGCTTCTCGATGCTGCGCAGTTTGACTTCAAGCAATCGGTAAAGCGGCAGCTCGAACGCGCGGACGCGTTCATAATTCGCAGCTCTGACTTCAAAGCTAGTGAGTGGGTTAAACGGAACAAGCCGGTATTTGCTGCATCTTCCAATCGGCTCGATCCTGCTCTTGTGTCGATGTTGGAAGCTAAGCTCGCGCGACCTGTTTAGGCGGCTCGTTCCGGATGATCGGGATATTGTCCTGGCATGTGCTCAGGTGCGCGCAATGGGGCTTTGACCCTATTGCCCCCTTCGAGCGCGATCTTGGCGAACGCCACATTCAACAAGAGCCCTGACAGAACATCGAGAAATTCCTCCGTTATGTGAATGCCGGCGCTGATCTCGTCTTCTGTGAGCCCCGCTTCTTGCATCGGTTCCACGCTGAGTTGCGGACCGTTGGGAAGGTCACTCGCAAGTGCGAGAGCAGACTCCCGGAGCGCGTGACGATTCTCTCCGTAAAGAGGAGAGGAGGCAAGAGGCTTGAACGCATTCCAGTACATGGTCAGGAAATCTGGCCAGCGTGCCAAAGCCTGGTAGTCGGTATTGATAAAGCTCACGCCAAGCGTCCGCTTGATGTCTTCGTAAATCTTGCGCATTGGCGCAGGGGCACTCTCTTCCGTGATCTGCACGGGCTTCTGCGAGATTACCGGATGGTCAGCGCCAGTTTCCGCGCGTCGGGGATGCGGCGGTCCATCCTCAAACGCGTGTAGTTGCATTGCTGTGATCAACAGCAGGAGAGGATTGTTGTAGTGGAATAGCTCCACCACATCCGTGAGTTCGTGTTGGGCTCCGGTTGAAAAATGAATATCTCGGATGCAGCTGCAGAGGTCGGGAACCAGAAAATAATTATGAGTACGAGTGTAGGCTTCGGCTCTCAATCGATCGCCGTTTTGAAAAAATTCCCGAGTCTCTACCGCTGGCTGCATCGCCTTCCACATGGAATCTAGGAACTTGGGATACGCAGCGTACGCCTGAAAAATGAGATTTACGTGCGGAACTCCGAGCGCAGCCTTGATTTCCTGAAAGATTTCCAGGGTTCGCCCAGATGCGTCGGCTTCACGCACGAGTGGCAGCCGGCGTTTGCGACTCAGAGGCATGTCCATATCTGATGACGCATCCTGGCGCACAGATGTCATCAGCGAAATTCGCCATGCGGATTGCAGCTACTCTGACGAAGTCGCAAGCTGAAGCTGATGTCTTTCCCTAAACCTGCCCCATCTAGGACAGTGTTCTTAATCCTCTCGCCCCAGTAAATGTCCCAGCTTCTCTTTTTTTGTTTTGAGGTATGCCGCGGAGCGTTCTCCGACGAGGGGCTCACAAGGAACACGCTCGACTACTTGGATTCCAGCGGACTCGAGTGCTGCGACCTTCTGAGGGTTGTTGGAGATCAGACGTACCTCATCGACTCCCATCACGTGCAAGACAGCCGCTGGTAAATCGAATTCTCGGTGATCCGCTTTGAATCCGAGCTTCTCGTTGGCTTCTACTGTGTCGAGTCCCTGATCCTGGAGTTCGTAGGCTTGTAGCTTGGCAATTAGGCCGATGCCACGCCCTTCTTTCTGCTCGTAAAGGAGAATCCCAGCCCCAGCATTGGCAATGAGCTGCAGCGCCAGCTCAAGTTGTTGGCGACAATCGCAGCGAAGCGAGTGAAACACATCACCTGTGAGGCATTGAGAGTGGATTCGAACTAGCGGAGCCTCTGAATAGATATCACCCATAACCAAGACAACTGCTGCCTCTGGGCGCCCCGTCTCAGGATCGCGTCGAGTGCCTTCAAAGCCGAGTATCCGGAAGTGGCCGAATTTCGTGGGGAAATCGGCTTCGGCGCGCTTTTTGGCTTCAAGTTTAATGTGGTTGCTCCTAATTGTTCTTAAATTATATCCAGCCATTCCTGCTAGGCTTACAACTGCGTGGACCAGAAGTTAACACTCATCACTCTGCTCATCAGGCTTGGCGTAGTCGCCGCCATTGCCAGCGCAGTAGTTCGTTCGCGTTACTTCAAGTCCATTCTGTTTCGCAATGAGATTCGGAGTACGCGGCAGCAGATTCAGATCGTTTTATTCGTGGGCGTTCCGGTCGCTCTTGGTGTGTGGGTACGAGCAACAGTGCCGAGCTTCTCTGCCGCGGACGTCGCATTCGAGAGCGCAATCATCGTTGGCGTGATGGGTGGCCGCCTCGCGGGTGTCGCACTGGCTGCACTGTGCGCGATTCCGGAATTATGGCGGCATGAATTCCTCGGTTTCCCACTGGATGCGCTCGCCGGGTATGTTGCCGGCGCATTTCGTGAATACGCTGCCAATCGGGAAGACATCTGGTCGTTCTCTCCGATGGTCGATCTCAGCGTCTACCGCTGGATTCGCCGCAATTTTCCGCGTCCGCGACACGACTGGCAGGTGGCTTTCTTCGTTGGAATTCTGCTCCTGCAGTTTCTTCGCGAGCAGATTGGGCGAGCATTTCCCGGTCGAGTGTTCTTCTTGCGCGGAGACACTTTTTGGGTGGAAGTCGCAGTCTACGCTGGCACGATCGCTGCCGTCGCGATTCCGATCAAAATCTGGAATGCGACGCGCATTGAACTCAAGCTGGAAGAACAGGAACGGCTACTGTTGCAGGCTCGCCTGGACGCGCTGCAAAGCCAGATCAACCCCCATTTTCTTTTCAATACCTTGAACTCAATCTCCTCTCTCGTGCGTGTTCGCCCAGAGCAGGCGCGAGACTTGATTGTGAAGCTCGCCAACATACTGCGTTCGCTGCTCAGGAAACATGACGCATTTGTCCTGCTGCGGGAGGAGATGGAGTTCATCGACAACTATCTCGACATCGAAGTCGCCCGTTTTGGTCCGGAAAAGCTGCAGGTCGTGAAGGACCTCGACTCTCAAACCCTTGATGTGATTGTTCCCAGCATGGTGCTGCAACCAATCGTCGAGAATGCCATCAAGCACGGTCTTGCGCCGAAGATCGAGGGCGGCAAGATCATCGTTCGGAGTCGATTGCAGTCTGAACATCACCTTCGTATCGATATCGAAGACGATGGTGTGGGAATGGCCTCGGTCAACGGCCGTTTCGGTGAGCGTCGCCGGTATACGCGCGACGATAACGATGGAACTCAGCTGCATACCGAAGGAATCGGCATGCACAACGTGGCCGAGCGCCTGCGAGTGCTCTATGGCGCTAACGCACACATGGCTGTTCAGAGCAGTCCCGGAAGAGGAACGCGGATTTCAATCGAACTGCCCCTATTACAGACGGATAAGGAGTCTTCGGCAGCATCGGCGATTTACGAGGCTCGCTCCAGTATGCGCTGATAGAACTTCTCGTACTGGGGAATAATTTTCGACGCGCAGAAACGCGATTGCGCCTCAAAGCGTGCAAGTTTTCCGATCTCGCGCAGACGCTTTTCGTTGGACAAAACGTCAATCGCGAAAGCAGCCATTTTCTCCACCTCGCCCACTTCTCCGAGGAACCCGTTCTTGCCGCTTTCGATTACTTCTGGTAATCCACCGACATTGGTCGCGATTGCCGGCACTTCGCACGCCATCGCTTCCAGGGCGGCCAGCCCAAACGACTCGAGCTGACTCGGCAACAACATCAGGTCGGCGAGCGCCAGCTTCTCGTGCACGTTATCCTGCTTGCCAAGGAAATTTACGCGATTCAGGAGTCCGAGCCGCCGCACCTGCCATTCCGCCGCTGAACGTTCCGGACCATCTCCGATCATCATCAGCCGCGCAGGAATTTCCTTCTGCACCCGATCGAAGATTTCAATCACGTCTCCAATGCGCTTTACCGGACGAAAATTTGAGAGGTGGACAAGCAGTCTTTCTTCCGGCTCCGCGAAGATCGAACGATCGGCGCTAATATCCTTCGGCCGTTTATATAAATCGCAGTTCACAAAATTGTGGATCACTTCGATCGGATTGCGAACTGCAAACTCCTGGATGGTGCGCTCGCGCAGGTAATCAGAAATCGAGGTCACGCCATCACTTTGTTCGATCGAGAACCTAGTCACAGGGAGGTAGGAAGGGTCTTGTCCTACCAACGTGATATCTGTGCCGTGCAATGTGGTCACGTAGGGCAAATGCCGCGGGAACGTGGCATGGGATAGCATCTGGCGCGCTAGCATTGCACTTACTGCATGGGGAATCGCGTAGTGTACGTGGAGAAGATCGAGATCATAAATCTCGGCAACTTCCGCCATGCGCGTGGCCAGCGCCAGATCATACGGCGGGTACTCGAATAACGGATACTGCGAAACCGTAACTTCGTGGTAACGGATATTGTCGTGCAGCGTAGTAAGGCGAAAGGGTTGAGAGTAGGAGATGAAGTGAATCTCATGCCCGCGATGGGCAAGTTCGATTCCCAGTTCGGTAGCAACAACTCCACTGCCGCCGTACGTGGGATAACACGTGATTCCGATTTTCATGCAGTTCAGCAGGATACCCGGGATTGGATGTCTGCAGCGGAGGCGCGCTGCAAAAACTTTGGGCCGAAACGTGGCTCCGGCTGCCCTCGGCCAGGTTTTGACTTTGTTTATACAGCGCACTTGGGGACGCGTGGTTGCTGCATGCAAACACCCGTGGCCGGGCCGGATTGATGTTTGGCGATTACTTCCCAATGATTTTTATGATCGCCCGCTTTTCCCGCTGTCCATCGAACTCGGCATAGAAGACTCTTTGCCACGTTCCGAGATCGAGTTTGCCCTTGGTGATCGGCAAGGTTACCGACTGGTGCAGAAGCAGACTCTTGAGGTGCGAGTCCCCGTTATCCTCACCAGTTTGATGGTGGCGATAGTTCTCGCGAAAGGGCGCGAGCTTCTCCAGCCACTCGTCGATGTCCTGAATCAACCCGGATTCGTTGTCGTTCACGTAGACAGCGGCGGTGATGTGCATCGCCGAGACGAACGCCAGCCCCTCTTCCACTCCGCTCTTCCTCACGGCTGCTTCCACCTGCGGAGTGATGTGGATGTAGTCTCGATGCTTCTTCGTGTTGAATTTCAGGTACTCAGTATGACTCTTCACGAGACGAGCATAGCAGCGTTATCACTGACAATCACCGCATGCGTCATTTAGATTAGCTATATGCCTACAGGCGAGAAGTTTGAACGAGCGGTGAACATCATGGCGCGCCTCCGGGCGCCAGGCGGTTGTCCCTGGGACCGAGAGCAGACCTTTGATTCCATTAAGCCGTACACGCTGGAGGAAACTTACGAAGTATTCGAAGCAATAGAGAATCGTGACTGGAAAGAACTGCCCGGCGAATTAGGTGACCTCCTCCTTCAAGTGCTCTTTTACGCGGAGATGGCAAAAGAGGCCGGCTACTTTTCTATTGATGATGTAATGGATCAGCTTTCTGACAAGCTGGTGAAACGTCATCCACACGTTTTTGGGGACAGGAAAGCTGATACTGCACATGAGGTAGTCCGGAATTGGGAAGCACTTAAAAAAGCAGAAGCCTCACAGAAGAATCCTGTATCCACGGAACTGGGCAGGGAATCACTGCTGAGCGGAGTGTCCCGCGCTATGCCCGCGCTTCTTGAAGCCACGAAGCTCAGTCGAAAGGCTGCCTCCGTTGGATTTGATTGGGCAGAGATCTCCGGCATCTTTGAAAAACTCGACGAAGAAGTCGCCGAACTCAAGCACAACATTTCGGATCTCCCGCAGCCGATTAAGCCGGCAGGTGGGCATGCAGGTTCGAGAACTCATGAGGTCTCTCCGGAGCTTCAGGAACGCATCGAAGCTGAAGTGGGGGATCTGTTCTTCGTGTTAGTCAATCTTTCCCGCTTTCTCAACGTCGATCCCGAATCGGCACTGCGTCGTACCACGCAGAAGTTTCGCCGGCGCTTCGAGGCAATGGAGAACCAAGCGCGCGAACAGGAACGACGTCTTGAAGAGATGAACATCGAGCAAATGGAGGCGCTCTGGCAGAACTCAAAGGCCGAAGAGGTGAAGCATTGAATACCCGGGCTGCATCCGCCGACAATCTGAAGGATTCCATTGAACTGCGTCACTGTCGCGAGGTGACCGAATTTCAAGCCTGCGTAGATTTGCAGCGCGAAGTTTGGGGGTTCTCTGACGCGGATTTGATCCCCGTTCGGATGTTTGTGGTCGCGAGCAAGATCGGCGGACAAGTCATTGGAGCTTTTGCTCGCCAAATGCTCATCGGTTTTGCTCTCTCTATCCCGGGTTCACGCGACGGACGCACTTATCTTCATTCGCACATGCTCGCAGTCCGCGAAGAACATCGAAATGCAGGACTCGGTCGTCGACTAAAGCTGGCGCAGCGTGACGATGCGATTGCGCGAAAGTTCGAACTGATGGAGTGGACCTTCGATCCCCTCGAGATTAAAAACGCTTATCTCAATATCGAGAGGCTGGGAGTCATCGCCAGGCGCTATACCATCAACCAATACGGCATCTCGTCCTCACCACTGCAGGGCGGACTGCCGACCGATCGCTGCATTGCGGAGTGGTGGCTCAATTCGGCTAGAGTGCGGCGACTTCTCGAAGCTGGACAGCCGATTCACGTTAAGCCAGAGGTGGTCATTAAAGTGCCCGCCCATGTTTACGACTGGAAGAATGATCCAGCGACTCGCGATCGCGCCCGCGAATTACAGCTTGCGAATCGGGAACAATTTTTAAAGGCGTTCTCCGAAGGCCTGGTGGTATTGGGTTACAAACGCGACCAGCTGGGCAATGGGAGTTTTCTGCTCGCGCATCCGGAAGAGCGATTTGAGTTTGGCTCCGAGATGGAGCGGGAAACGGCGTCGTCATGTACATAGAATCGATTACGATGCACGAGCTGCACATGCCGCTCGTGCACTTCTTTGAAACCAGCTTCGGCAGGACTACCGAGCGTCGTGTGTTGCTGGTTGAACTTAAACTTGACGGGATCTCCGCCTGGGGTGAGTGCGTGGCCGGAGAGCACCCTTATTACAGCGAAGAATCGCTTGAAACCGCCTGGTACGTGATCCAAGACGAGCTTGCTCCTGCTTTGCTCGGACGCGATATTCGCTCGGGTCGCGACGTACCTGATCTGTTGAAGCGAGTTCGCGGTCATCGCATGGCTAAGGCTTCGCTTGAGAATGCCGTCTGGGAAGCCGAGGCCGAAGCGAAAGGTGTTCCATTATGGAACCTCCTGGGCGGAGTACGCCGGGAGATTGCCTGCGGAGTTTCACTGGGCATTCAGAACTCAATTGAACAACTTCTGAGCAAGACTGAAGAAGAACTAGCTGCCGGCTATCAGCGCATCAAGCTAAAGTGCAAGCCTGGATGGGATCTCAAGATCTTTGAACGCGTTCGAGCTCGCTGGCCAGAAATCCTGCTGAGCTGCGATGCGAACTCCGTGTACACACTCGACGACGTGGAGCATCTGAAGCAGTTCGACAAGTTCAATTTGCTCATGATTGAGCAGCCTCTTTGGAACGACGACTTTTACTTCCATGCCACTCTGCAAAAGCAGCTCAAAACCCGGATCTGTCTCGACGAAGCGATTCACCACGCTCGCAGTGCGCGAGCCGCGATTGAATTAGGATCATGCGGCATTATCAACATCAAGGTCGGTCGGGTCGGGGGTTTTAGCCAGGCCATTGCGATTCACGACGTGGCTGCGGCAAACAACATTCCCGTGTGGTGCGGTGGCATGCTGGAGAGCGGCATCGGACGTGCCCACAACGTGGCGCTCTCGACACTGCCAAATTTCTCTCTTCCGGGCGATGTTTCAGCTGGGAAGCGGTATTGGAAGGAAGACATCGTCGAACCGGAAATCACAGTTTCCGGAAAAGGAACGATCGCAGTGACTGACAAGCCGGGAAGAGGATATGAACTGCGCCCGGATCTAATCGATCGTCTCACCGTACGAAAGAAGACCCTGAAGCAAGCGGCAACTGTGAGAGTCTGATATTCCTCTGGCAGAGGAGTGACTTAGCGGGCGTCGGCTCCAGCCGTGCCGTCGAGAAACAAAAAACCCTTTCTGCCTTGGCCACTGCGGTCTCTCTTCGGCTGCGGAGCAGAAGCGGACTGGTCCATTTCTGGAAGTAAAATACCCAAGCGGCTAAGCCGCCACGCTAGCCATCCAACACGGCACGGCTGAAGCCGACGCCCCTCCCTAAGTCGCAGCCGGTGTTACGAGAATTCGCCTGAGAACTTGTCTGAAGTTATTGACCGTTTTTCTGCGCGAGCTCGGGCACGCCCTTTTTCAGAATATCCGCACCTTCAGCAAGGCTAATGTGGTCGGGCAGGCGATGAAAATCGTTTTCGAATTCCTGCTCGTCATAAACGAGTGATTTCACCAGCAGTGCTTTTCCTCTCAAGTCAAGTTTCAGAACCGTAGTGTCCCAGTGGCTCGCGTCCACCTGTTCTTGCTCGACCATGAAGCTGCCGCCTTTGTAGAGTCGTCCCAGAATGCCCCAACCAAAATCAACATCGTGGAAAAGATGAGCGTCGATCTTGCGTAGTCGCTCTTGTGGAATATTCAACCAAAGCTCACCGGCCATTCCCGTATAGATCGACTCTTCACGAGACTGTGGTTCGTAGCTTGGGTCGGGACGAAAGCGCAGCTTCAGAGTATCGCCGTCTCGTCTGATTTCCTGGTAGAAGAAGGCGTTCGGTAACGCCCTTACCATGATCTGGGCTCGGTTTTCGTCCTCTTTCTCGCGCTTCTGCCGCCGTTTTTGTTCATCAAGGTCGCCAATGAGCTTCTGGATCTTCTCCTCTTCCGCCTTGCGAAGATCGTCAGCTGGTGGCTTTCCGTCTATCAGCAGCGTTCTGGCAATGCTGCCCTGGTTCGTTTGTACGATTTGCTGAACTCTGGTGACCTTTGGCGTCACCTTTTTCAGCTTGAACATGTAGCGCGATTTGTCGAGTTCTTCCTGCTTGAGTTCATTGGCCACGACTTTGCGTACCAGATCGCGAGCCTGAGCGTTCGGCTGAAATTCGGTTGCTTGATCACTGCTTGCAACAGCGGAAGCGAACGTTGCAGAGCAGCAGGATAAAGCGCATGCGAAGAACAACATGAAAGCCCTGCGCATAAGAGATCGGCGAGTACTAATCACCATACGGGACCCGTGGAAAGTACTAAGTAAGACTATATAGCCATTAGACGTGATTTCGATGCTGCTTTGTTGCAGTCACGCGGTCCGCAACGCCGAAAGAGACACTCATTGCGCCCAATTCCCGGTCAAAAATGGAGTTCATTTGATGAAGTCCCGTCTTCGCGAAGGTAGCTCGTGTTTTCAGCAGGTTACGTAGTGTGAAGACAGGAATTTTAGCCAGAAAGTTGAAAATAGGGGGCCGAAAATGATTCGTCGGCTCAATCGGAAGAAGGCAGTCCCATTGGCTGTTTTGACCGCTGACGATGGCAGAACCGCTGTTCCCCTGGTTCTTCGGTTCTGTTGCTGACAGCGACGTTCCGAATGAGCCGACTGCGTGTCGTGATGCAAGAAGATGACCAAACGTTGAAGCCACAAATCGCAGCAAACACAGGCATTTGCTACCGATGTACTCTGAAGCTATAAAGCGTGAGTACGTCGCAGACGGGCAATGTTGGGCAGCAATATGCCGCAAGTGAGCAGCGGGATTCCACATTCGCCTATCCGTCCACGACCATCACAGCGTGAGCTAAGCCTATAATGCTTCTCAGGGCGAGCGATCGCTGTTTTGCTTCCGACGAGAACGATCATTGCTTTTCAGGGTGTGTGCTCTGTATAGTTTGCGCCAAACTGTGTTGCTCCTGTAGCTTGTAAGCTCCGCGATCGCAGGGCCGGATCGCAATGTTTTGCGCAATGGGACGTGGAATCTTCGTCCTGAAATCAAGTGCCTGTACTTTGACCGCCGGCATGTGCCGGTAAGAGGAATCAGGAGGTCGATTTCGTGGACACGTATCGAACCAGCGAACAGAATCGTACCGACGTAGCGCACATCGGCAAATCCGTCGTGGTAAAGGGCGAACTTTCCGGCAGTGAAGATTTGTATGTCGACGGAGAAGTAGAGGGCAGCATCGAGCTGCGCGATCACAATCTCACCGTCGGCCCCAATGGGCGCATTCGCGCAAACATCACTGCGAAGGAAATTGTGATTCACGGTCGCGTCGACGGCAACATCACCGGCAAAGATCGTGTGGAGCTGAGAAAATCCGCTGTACTCGCGGGCGACATCGTCACGCAGCGTATCCTCATCGAGGATGGCGCATATTTCAAAGGTGGAATCGACATCAGCAAAGACCAGACTGCGAAGCGCGAACAACAGGCCGGACAGGCAACTTCCACTCCCGTGACTCCTGTAACTACGCCGTCTTCCTCACCACTTCCCGCAGCGCCGGCCTCCACAACGAGAGGATAGAGGTAATAACGACGACAGGTGGCAAATCCTTTCTCGCGCTTCTTCGGAGGCAAGTCATCCGCCGACAGCCAACAACCGGTGCAGGGAACTGACGCCGGGTTCCGGCGTTCCAGCGGACTTGGCGAATTAACACGATTGCTCCAGGGCTCGGAAGGCCTGGCTATTCTCGATTTGGGACCAACCTCTCCGGCCAACATTACGCACTTCACGGAACTCGGACATCGCGTTTACAACGAGGATGTGTTACTCGCGGCGCAAAACGCCGAGTACAAAGCCAAAGACGCGAACGGCAATCCGACGATCGACGCGGACCATTTCTTTCGCGAGAACCTTCTCTTCAGGAACGTGAAGTTTGACGCTGTGCTTTGCTGGGACATTCCTGATTACCTCGCAGAACCGCTCGTGAAGCCAATGGTCGAACGCATCGCGTCAGTCTTAAATCCGAAAGGCTATCTGCTGGCGTTTTTTCACACCAAGGACGCAGGCCCGGACGCTTCTTACTACCGCTATCACATTAATGGGCTGGACAACTTGCGACTCCAACGTGGCCCTCAATTCCGGCTGCAGCGCGTGTTCAACAATCGCCACATTGAAAACCTCTTTCACGACTACGCTTCCCTCAAGTTCTTTCTGGCGCGCGACAACGTGCGCGAGGTCCTCGTGGTCCGCTGATTTCCGGAGAGTTTTTAAGGGTCGGACTGGTTGACGCGGGCGCTTGCCTAAAATCGAAGCTCTGATAGAATCCCGCTTCCGTTCTCAATTTTCCCAATCTGGATATTTATATGGATCCAGCTGTTCTCAAAGGAACCTTGGCTCTTCACGGCGGCATGCCGGTGCGGACTCAGCCTATGCCTGAGTGGCCGATCTTTGCGCAGGACGAGATTGCCGCCGTTGCCGATGTGATGCGCAGTGGAAAAGTGAACTACTGCACCGGCGAGCAGGGAAGGCTGTTTGAGCGCGAATTTGCGGATGCTTGCGGAACGAAGCACGCTGTTGCAGTCGCTAACGGAACCGTTGCCCTCGAACTGGCGTTGCGTTCGGTTGGCATTCGACCTGGTGATCACGTCGTGACCAGCAGCCGCTCGTTCTTTGCCTCCGCGAGCTGCATCGCTATGTGCGGAGCGACTCCGATCTTTGCCGACGTCGATCGTGATACTCAGAACGTCACCGTCGACACGATTCGGACGGTGTTGACTCCAGAAACGCGGGCGATCCTTGTCGTTCATCTGGGCGGCAATCCATGTGAGATGGATTGCATCGTTCAATTCGCTCACGAGCGCAGGCTGTTCCTGATTGAGGACTGCGCACAAGCTCAAGGCGCAACTTACCGGGGCCGACCAGTAGGCTCATTTGCAGACGCGGCAGCTTTCTCCTTCTGCCAGGACAAGATCATCAGCACTCTGGGTGAAGGAGGAATGATGGCAACCAATAATCCTGAGCTGTATGAGAGAGCTTCGGCATTTCGCAATCATGGCGTGCATGACGCGAGCCATGATCGAAGCACGAACGGGAATGGCTTTCGCTGGATTCATGACTCACTGGGGACCAACTGGAGAATGACTGAAGCGCAGGCTGCGGTCGGACGCGCGCAGTTGCAGAAATCGAGCAGTTGGCTGGAGCGTCGTCGCGCCCTTGCTAGCATTCTTCACAAACGTATCGGACAAATTCCAGCTCTTCGCGTTCCCGCTCTCCGGCAGCATACAGAACCTGCTTACTATCGCTTCTACGCTTTTGTTCGCCCGGAACAGCTGGCGCGGGGCTGGAATCGGAATACGATCGTCGATACCATAAACGATGAGGGCGTGTCTTGTTACACCGGGAGCTGCGGCGAGGTTTACCGTGAAAAAGCATTTGCGACCGCGCGGCCGCCATCACGGCATCCTGTAGCACAAGAGCTTGGGGAGACCAGCCTCGCATTTCTTGTTCATCCAAGTCTCTTTGAAACGGACGTCGAAGATACCTGCTGCGCAGTCGAGAAAGTAATGGCATGCGCCAGCTTGAATGAAGGAAATTTCTGATACGAATAAAGGTCTCCTACCGGATTTCATCCGATAAACCTCTTTGCTTCCATACAGACGTGCGGTTACTTCAGAACGTGTGAATGTTGAGTTTTCCTGGCGAATCTGAAAGCAGTGGATTTACCCTTTGTTAACTCTGTGAAAGAATGCCTTCTCACATCCCCCGAAAGTCTGCAGAATGATTAAAGCTCTTCTGATCGAAGAAGACGCCGAGTCTCGGGCTGTCGCGGAGCGCGCTTTTGCCAAGGCCGACATGAGCGTGGCGAGCGCTGTGGACTATCAATCCGGTTATGAGCTCCTGCGCACGGAAAAGCCGGGCGCAGTTGTCATCGGCGTAAGTGTTCCCGATCTTCACGGCTACGATCTCTGTCAGGAGATTCGCCGTGATCCCGCGACACGCGATGTGCCTATTGTTATCTGCTCCGCACAGAGCTATCCGGCAGACATTCGTCGCGCTAAGGAATTCGGGGCCGATGAGTACGTCATAAAGCCTTACGCCGAGCAGCAGCTCGTAGACGCAGTATGGAATGCAATTGAGTTACGAAGCACCGTCTTCCGCGTGAAGTTCTGGGGTACTCGCGGATCCATTGCCACGCCTGGTCCGGAGACGATTCGTTATGGCGGTAATACGTCATGTGTGGAGGTTCGCTGCGGAGAAGACATCCTCATCTTTGACTGCGGCACTGGTGTGCGCGAACTGGGAATCGCGCTGGCGAAGGAATATGCGGAGCGTAGTCTCGAAGTGCATCTGTTCGTAAGCCACACTCACTGGGACCACATCCAGGGATTTCCGTTTTTTCAACCCGCGTATCGCGCCGGCAATCGCGTGAACATCTACAGCCTGCACAGTCCTGACCGCAGCCTCGAAAGACTTTTCACCGGACAAATGGACGGTAACTACTTTCCGGTCACCCTGGATGACTTAATGGCGCGTCTCCACTTCGAAGAACTATCCGGTGACGTGAACATCGGCGACGTGAAGATCTCGCACATGCATTTGAACCATCCCGGACTCTCGCTCTCATTCCGCATAGAATCGAAGGGCCGTGCTGTGGTTTACATGACGGATCACGAGCCCTATCACAAACTGCTCGGTGAAAGTTCGCATACGAGAAAGCTCGACGCAGAGATTGATGCCTTCGCAAAGGACTCTGACCTGCTGATTCGAGAGGCGCAATACACTGACGAGGAGTACGTCATCAAGCGCGGCTGGGGACACAGCACGACTACTGACGCCGCTTTCTCGGCTATGAACTCCGAAGCCAAACGCCTGGTGCTGTTTCACCACGATCCGATGCACGACGATCAACAAGTCGACTCGATGGTCGAGTCCTGCCGCAACAAGATCAAAGAGAACGGCAAGCAGATCAGCGTCATGGGCGCAGCTGACAAGCTCACTTTACGAATCTGACCATCCGCCTGGCCTCAATCCTCGTACTCTCCTTGTTTACCGGCGGAGGGTGGGTGGCCTGTGCAAAACCTTGCAAAAAATCGCTTGACACCTTCAAGTGCTACATTGAGAATGCCGCCTTCCCCCCCGAAAACAATTGATCCGAATCGACAGACTCTGAGCCTCAGGAGTATCTCCCATGGAATGGCTCGGCCCCGATATTGTCGCCAAATACGAAAGCTCACGCTGGCCGGTGTTGCTTTCCGTTTGCCCTAACCTCGATCGCATGGAGAGCCGCGAACATGCTCTGCTTGCCGCCGGCTATGTAGTGGCCTCAGCCAGCACACTGATAGCCGCCAAGGAGATGACCCAACTTTGTAAGTTCGACATTGTCCTGCTCGATCACGAGTGCGCCTCCGACGATCGAGCGAAGAATCTGCAACAACATCACGTAAGCGTCCTGCTCGAATCTGGAACTACAGAGTGCCAATTACTGATTCACCTGAGTCAGTTACTGGAAGTTGCCAGCGCGTCTGCCGCCGTTCATTGACGGCTGCCGACGCGGGCCTTGGCCTCGGCCGCATTTCCCGCTTCAGCGAAAGCTGCAGGGATCGTGTTTTTGCGACGATGTGTCGCCCAGACCCAGGTGAATCAGATTGGTAATCGTGGGATGAGACATGACGCGGGCAGACATTCTAACGCCCAAAATGCCGCACTACGGGCTTTGCACGCTCTGGATCACGCATAGCGACGGCCCACCGCACGTGGGCTACAAGAGTACGGCGCCTTCGGCGCTGTCTGACCGGCTGACTGCTGACCGCTAAGCGCTAACTCTGCTAGGCTAACCGGCCTATGCGCTTTCAGCAGAGTCTGCTTTTCCTACTCGCCATCACTGTTTTCGCCTTCGCGCAAAATAAGAACCTTCTACCGTTAGCCGAGCGGCTCGCGGCGCAGAATGCTCTCTTCGACGAGCAGTACGAATCCGATCTTCGCGAATTTCCTGAGCGGGCCACTTCTGTTGGCGACTATCGCTACAACGACAAGCTTGCCGACCGGTCGCTCGCCGCAATGATGCGCCGCGAGACGGTCGATGAAGGGTTCCTGAAACGGCTGGAGGCGATCTCGACCGCCGGCTTTTCCGACCAGGACCAGCTTTCCCACGACGTCATGGAGCGCGGCTTACAGCAGCGCATTGCCGACTTCGAGCTCAAGGAGTACGAGATGCCCATCAGCCAGTTCGGCGGCGCAAACCTTCGTCTCCGATCTCCCGCTCTCCATAACTCTCGATTCCGTTCAGCGTTATGGAAAACGGAGAAGCGTGGACCATGCCCCGCGTGAGCGCCGCGTCTCGGAAGTTCCACAATGAAACAAATAAGCCAGGGCAGCCGCCCCTAGACCCGGCATGACAGGATGATCGAGTTAGCGTATGGTGGTTTAGTGGGGTTGCGAGCCAAGCCTGTACTCATCGTTCTGGTTGTTATCGGCATACTTTATGTCTTCATCTCTCCTCTGCCGGAGATGGCGGCAACCAGCTCTGGCCGATGTCTCGCTTTTCTTGTTCCTTTCCTGCTCCTTTTTCTGCTTGCAATGCTCGATGCATTCCTGCCGTTTGCCTCCGGGCAGCAGCTTCTTACTGACCATAGCCTGAGCCGAAGCCTCCTCTGCACCAGGTTGTGTTAATCCTCAGTACCGAATCCTTTTCCAGAGAAGTCAACGCATTCGAACGAACCTCTATTGCAGTCGCTCCGCAGCAGTCGGAATGGTCCAACGGGACGAAGGGAGTCCATGCAACGAAAAGAAGTTTTTCAGGCTTGGGGGAAAATACTCGCAGGACGCAAGCCTGCACTGTCTATTGAGATCACGAAGGAGTGTCCGCTCCGATGTCCGGGATGCTATGCCTACGCCGATGGCCATGTGGGAGAGGCGGGCAATTTGCGCGATCTGACGGATTATCGGGCGGACGCTTTGGTGCGTGAGGTGCTCAAGGTGGTCGATGAACATCGTCCATTACATTTGTCGATCGTCGGTGGAGATCCATTGGTGCGCTTTCGCGAGTTGACGGTTCTCCTGCCCGAGTTGCGTAAGCGCAACATCTTCGTTCAAATCGTTACCAGCGCCTTTCGCCAAATTCCTGCGGAATGGGCAGACGATCCCAAACTGGCAATCGTCATTTCCATCGACGGGCTGCAGCCGGAGCACGATATTCGCCGCCGGCCCGCGACCTATGCAAGAGTGCTGGAGAATATTGCCGGTCATCGCGTAATCGTGCATTGCACGATTACCTCGCAGATGATGCGGCGCGCCGGCTACCTGGAAGAATTTGTTCAGCTCTGGAGTTCGAAGGAAGAAGTGCGCAAGATCTGGATGAGCATCTTCACTCCGCAAATTGGCGAACAGTCGCTGGAGATACTTTCTTCATCTCAGCGCTCCTCGTGTATCGCTGAAATGCGGCGTCTGCGGACCATCTACGTGAAGCTCGATATGGACGATTCGCAAATCCGGGAGTTCGGAAATCCTCCGGCTTCGCCTGAAGAATGCATTTTCGCGCAAACCACCACGACGATCTCAGCCGACCTGAAGACCCAGATCGCACCTTGTCAGCTGGGCGGGAATCCCGACTGCTCGCAATGCGGCTGTGTAGCATCGATGGGGCTGGCGGCGATAGGACATCATCGCGTGGGCCTTGGGGTTACGGCGGGCCAATTGTTCCGGATATCATCCAAGATCGGCGATAAGGTTCGCCGCGTGCGCTCAGGCGGCTGGTCTTGGAGGGCTGCATAGGAAGTGTAAGCGTCTGACAATTTTCCCGCAGGAAATGAAATGCTTGCCACGAACATGTCGATGCCTTCGTTGAGTGGGGGCCGTCTTTGCCGGCGCGGCCGAACAGCATTGGCGGTTACTGCCGTATTCCGCCGAACGGATCGTCGCTTGTGACGCCATTCGACAAGTCGTCGACAGCAGTCTGGAATGCTGGCCATGCGTTCGAAGCGGAATCTGATGTCAGTTTGGCGTAGAGCTGCGCGAGCGTTCCAGAATCCCCGAGCGAAACCATTGCTTGGTGATCTCGCCGAGATCGTATTTCTTGGCGAGGAGCCACGATATGAAGGCCATGCCGCATCCCGTGCTGTCGGGGTTCTGGTCCGTGGGATCGGTCTGATTCACGAAATCGGGCATTCCGTCCTGAGCCCATTGCGGAGCCGTGGCGAAATCAGCGAGTGCATTATTACCAAGCACAGCTGTGCACCATCGCGAGAGAGCTTCACCGGTATTAAGACCGCAAAGGTTTCCTCCCATCGAACATTCGCTCAGCTCTGCCTCGAACAGCGCGGATACACGCTCAGAACGGCCGAAGGATGCGCAGACCTCAATCGCATTGCCCGTCGTGTAATCGCAACCCATATGATCGGCGCCGCCGGTTCCGTCCGTACGGCCATCGAGTGCGAAGATAATCACACTCACAGCTCCGCCCTTGGCGCCAAAAATAGCGTCGTTGGCCTTGACGACTCGGTCGGCATCCTTGACGAGATCCTTTGCATTCTGAGACGCCGGCTGTCCTAAAGTGGGATCGACATAAACCGTGACTTGCCCGCTCGGACTTGTGCCGACGAATTCAGAGTTGCCTCGGTAGCTGGGCCATTTGGGAGGTTTTGGGCCTGCACGGCGCATGGTTCGTTCTTGGAGGACGAGAGCAGTTGCTCGAATGCGGTGACTCACTTCTGAGTCCTTTCTTAAGCGGTGATGATTCATTCTCCGGCACGCAGGAAACGCGCAAGATCACTCTGCTTCGATTGAGCGCGGAAGCCTGAAGGAGTCTGCGACTATTCGAAACGCTATCTAATCCTACTCTGGGAAAAACACACGTTTCAGGTACATGTGTCGATGTCGCTGAGATTCTGCCCATCGGAAAGGAATGGCGTAGAACATGGCCGATCGGCTGATGCCGTCGGTACAGTTCACAATACTCTGCAATAAGCGATTAGCTAAGGCGCAAGCCCATGATTTCGCTAATCGCTCATTGCTACCTCATTAAGCTACTTTCACGGGAACGGTTCGCAGGCACGCCGTGATTTCGCCCAATACTTTCTCGTAGTCAGCGGTCGTCGCGCGTTCCACATGGATGCGAGCTCCCTTGATACCGGCTTCTTCCACCAGGCGCTTGAAGTCAAACTGAAGGAAATTCTCAACTTGTTGACGGGTTAGGAATGCGATGGGAACATTGGCAGATTGGCCGTTCGAGGTCTCGATCTTTACGAAGTACGGGTACTCAGGCTGTTGCGTTTCTGCGTTCATGCAAAACACCTCCATAGAACGACGAAAGGCCGGCGGGGATCGTCGCCCATTTGATTGAATTGGAAGTGGCCGCAAAGCGAATCTATCACACCTTGCCGCGACCCCTGCATGAGTTCTCGTGTAGGTATCAAAAAAATTATGACAAGTTTGTAGGGATTCTTAAGCTCTGCAGCGTAAGGCCGGCCGATCTTCCGAATACTCATCGCGCCCGTACGCTCATCCATCGAGCGCGCCGCCTATCCCAGAGCGTTAGCATGAATGAATGGCAAACGATGCGCGTGGCTCCATAGTCCTCACTGCGGATATGCGGGCCGTGATCCGCTCGGCTCATCTGTGCTTTGCGGCCACTGTTACTCCTGAAGGACTGCCAAACCTTTCCCCAAAAGGAACCATTCGGATTTGGGACGACCACCGCGTGTTTTTTCTCGATATCGCTTCCCCGGGCACGCGGGCGAATCTCGCAGTCCATCCGTGGATGGAGTTGAATGTAGTCGACCAGCTGTCGCGGCGAGGATATCGCTTTTTTGGTCATTCGACGCTGCATGCAAGCGGCGAAATCTTTGAGAGGGCAGTGCGGATCGTGGTCGGCGACGAGAAGGCACGATACCCCGTCCAGTCGGTCGTGCTCCTCGAGGTGCACCGGGCAGCGCCACTGATATCGCCCGGCTATTGGCACGTCGCAGACGAGAGCGCCATGCGTGCCCAGTGGCGCGAACGTCGTGTTGCCTTGGAGCGCGACTTCGAGGATCACCTCAAACTGCAAGGAGTTTTTCGCGTGGATCGGTGAGAGTGACGAGCAATGACTGCACTCGTTCGCACCGGGGCACTGCTCGGCCGCATAGTTCAGCGTGCCTGAATCGTTTCTACACCGCCTTGTTGGCGGGTTCTCTCAAACCTGCCGCGACATCGATCAGGTCTTGTCCGACGGTGCGTGTGCGTGAGAGCGCTTCCTTTAACGGAATCGTGACGATGTCCGTGCCGCGCAAAGCGACCATCTTGCCGAAGTCGTGGCGATGGACGGCGTCGATGGCGCCGATGCCGTAACGGGTCGCCAGCATGCGATCGAACGCGGTGGGCGATCCGCCGCGCTGGATGTGTCCGAGAACGACAGCCCGCGCTTCAAAGCCCGTGCGCTTCTCCAGTTCCTGCGCGAGGATGGTGCCGATGCCGCCCAGGCGAACGTGTCCGAACTCGTCCTTCTTTCCCTTTTCGGCAACGATCTGCTCGTCGATGCCTGCCGCCAGGCGGGCTCCTTCTGCGACGACAACCACGCTGAAGTAGCGTCCGCGAGCGTGGCGCTGGGCAATGGTCTCGGCAACCTCGTTCAAGTCGAATGGGCGCTCGGGAATGAGAATCACATCGGCGCCGCCGGCGATGCCGCTGTAGATAGCGATCCAGCCGGAGTCGCGTCCCATCACTTCGACGACGATTACGCGGTTGTGCGCCTCGGCCGTCGTGTGTACGCGGTCGATGGCTTCGGTGGAGATGTTCACGGCGGTGTCGAATCCGAAGCAGAAGTCGGTGCCGCTGAGGTCGTTGTCGATCGTCTTGGGAACACCGACGACTTTGAATCCCATCTCCTGAAGCTTGTACGTGACCGATTGCGTGTCGTCTCCGCCCAGCACGACCAGCGCTTCGATATTATGGCGCTTCAGCGTCTCGAGGCAGAGCTGCATGCCGCCTTCCTTCTTGGCGGGATTGGTGCGCGACGTGCGCAGGATGGTTCCACCGCGCGGCAAGATACCGGCGATGCTGTCGAGCGTGAGCTTGGTCGTGTGATCTTCCATCACGCCGCGCCAGCCTTCAAGGAAACCGATGAATTCGTCGTTATGATGAAAGATGCCCTTGCGAACAACCGCACGAATGACTGCGTTTAGACCGGGGCAATCGCCCCCTCCAGTGAGGATGCCAATTCTCATTTAATTCTCCGCAAGCAGCCCAGCATGTGGACCGTGATGATAGGTGGGTGGTGGACTTATTTAATCAGATTAGCTATTAAATCAAATGAGTGCACGAATGATTTATGGTCAAGTGGTTTCGCTTGCTTATCGCTTCTCGGCGGTAAAGGTGGATGCTCTGCGCGCAGCCCGGGGAACCGTGTAGATAACTTCTCCGGGACGCGCATATCGCAGCTGCTCGCGGGCTTCCTTTTCGATTGTTCCGGGATCGTTCTTCAGCGCATCAACATGGTGCGCGAGCTGTTGGTTTTCCTGTTTGAGTTCCTGGATCTCTTTCGTAAGCGCGCGATGCTCTTCGCGCTTGTGGGCGTAGACCATCGTCCCATTCGCTCCGAAAACTACGTGGTAGGCCACCCACATTGCGAGCAGGCATAGGACGACCGTGGCGCCCCTGCGGCGCGATTGATAAAGCTTTGCCGCAACTGTCTCAACGATTGCTCGAACTTTTTCCATCCTTTATTGCAGAGCCCCATCAGCGCGCATGATCCTCGCGGTCTTACGTCCTGAAAAACCTGTAGGATGCGCGATCACCCTTCTAGTGAACTTCTCTTCGCTTCAGCCGTCAAGCGGAAGTTCTCCCGCGGTTGCGCAGAAGAATCAAGTTTGCCAAATAGTTCGCAAAAAAGTTCTTGAAAATTTGCTTTCGCTTCGAAGCAAAACACGACACGGGATCACACGGATTTCATGGGTTTTTAGAGAGTTATATTAGGAGAGCAATACAGTTTGACCATGGAGGAATCCTCCTCGACTATTCATGAAAACTGTCGCGTCCGTGTAATCCTGGTCGTATTTGCCCTTGCACTTGCAATTGAACGCTAGGATCGTAAAAGAATGTCTGACGAGAAGCTGGTGATCAGCACGGCTGGATCGAAAGAGGAGGCCTCGCATATTGCGATTTCACTCGTGGAGGCTCAGTTAGCAGCGTGCGTGAACATTGTTGGACCCATTGAGTCGATTTATCGTTGGCAAGGGAAGATCGAAAGCGCACCGGAGTTCCTGTTGCTGGTGAAGACAGTGGCGTCCCAATCGGCTGCGGTGATCACACGGATTCGAGAGTTGCACTCCTATGATTTGCCTGAAGCAATCGAGATCAGAATTGATGGCGGAAGCGCAGATTATCTGAAGTGGATTGCCGATTCGGTTCGGTAATTCTGGCCTTCACAACTGCACATCCAGAGAGCGCCACATATACCAGCTTGCGACCGAGCAGTACGGATGCCAGCCCTTTGCCAAGCGCTCCATCGTTCGCGGCTTTGGCATTACTTTCATTCCGTAAGCCTTACGCATCGCGGCTCGGACTCCATAATCTCCTGTGGGAAGGATGTTCGGCCGGCGCAGAGCAAACATCAGAAACATGTGCGCCGTCCAGGTGCCGATGCCCTTGACCTCAGTGAGTTCTGCGACGATCTCATCGTCCCTCATGTGTGGAAAGCGCTCGAATTCCACGATACCATCGCGCGTCTTTCGCGCCAGGTCGCGAATGTAGGTTAGCTTCTGCCTTGACAGCCCAACTGCTCGCATTTGATTGGGACGGAGCTTCAGTATCGAATTGGGAGTGATCTCCCCTCCAGCTTTGTTTACCAGCCGATCGAAGATCGTTCGCGCTGCTTTGCCATGAAGCTGTTGAAACACGATCGAACGGACGAGCGCGTGAAATGTGGGTTCGTGATACTGCATAGCGTAAGGACCAATGCGCTCAATGATTGCGGCAAGCACTGGATCTGCGGATCGCAAGTGCGCGAGCGCCAGGTCGGAAGAACTTTCGAGCAAAGTGTTGATGGTCGAGTCGGCGGTGGCAGAGAGCTGCTTCTTGGCTGCGGCTTTCACGAGCTCAGATTTTAATAGAACCTTCTATCGCGCGAATGCCTGCTTGGCGACTGCCCATCCCTTATTTCGAAGCTACAGTGACATGATTTGAAATTTTCTGGAACTCATTCGCGCTGATCGCGCCCTTGCTCACGACATCGTGTGGGCGCTGATACGGACGATCGGCAATGATTGCATTTGCCCGCGCTTCGTCGATCCCACGCAAGCCCATCAGTTGAGCTTTGTTGGCGCTGTTCAGGTCAACAAGGGACGAGCTCTTATCGTTGATGCCTTCCTTTACTCCTTGCGCCGCGGCGGTGAGCTGAGTTTCCGCGACCGCAGCTCCTTTTTTGATATTGCCTGCAGCCTCGCGGCTCTCCCGCTTTAATTGCTCCGTAGCATTAGCTGCCTGTTGTCGGGTCGTGCCGGGATCGTTTGAACATGCGATGCCGGCGATGGTGAGAGTGAGTAGTACGAAAAAATAAAGATGCGAATGCACGAAATTCCTCCTCTGGTGGGAGTACAAAGCTCTGAGAATAGTTGCTCAGAGATGCGCATCCTCAGAAGCAGCACGGATTTGGTGCAGGCCTGCTGCAATGGAAAAACGCATCTTAATCAGGAACCGCTTTGGCAGACTAATGAGATGAAGAAAGTTTTCATCATAGGCATTATCTGCGTGGCTCTGGGACTGTTGTCCCTTGTGGTAACGATTCCACACGCCCAACAGCAGCAGTTTCAGTCGGACACGATCGCTCTCGGCGTGTCCCGCACGGAGCCACGGCACTTTCCTGTGGGCGTTGGAGGGACGCTCATCATCGGCGGCTTTGTACTCATGATCAGCGGATGTCGCGAGCACCAACCCTGATTACTGCGATTGCACAAGAAACCCTTGCACCTCGCGTCGGTCGCGATAAATAGTATTCTTCGCCGGCACTTCTGCGACGGCATCTGCATGCAACGTGTATTGTCCCAAAGGCAAGCTCGAATCGAATTTCAGATCCGGAGTTTCCGCGCCTCTTGGGACAGCCAGATGCTCATAACCTAAGGCAAAGGCCTTCCCGTATTCGTTCACGGCGACAACAATCACTGTAAGATCGACATCATCTTTGCTGCCGTTCTTCACGCGCGCGGCGCCGGCCAGGTGATCGAGTGAGAGATGCGGGCGGTCAGTCCAGCGAATGGCGAGTACCGGACCAGGATTGGTGACGAGGAGTTTAGTCATCGTTAGAGGCGGCTCCGAAGAGTCGGAGACCTGCATTAATGCTGAGAATTGCGTGTCAGATTGCGGTGTGCCGAAGATCACTCCGCGTGTGCTGTCGAGGGCGAGGCCCGCTGGCAGGGATTGCTGCAGGACTGTCCAGCGATACGGCGGTTTGCCTCCCACAACTCGTATCTCTGCCTTATATTCAACCCCGATCTCAGCCGAGGGCAGGTTCGATGTCACAATCTGAAAAGGGCGGCCGCTCGGCAATCCCTGGGCAGATGCCTTGGAGTTGGAGAACGTGCAGACCGAGCCGGCACACAGGATCAAGATCCAGCCATTGCGCATGCATTAACTATAGAAGCTGCGACGAAATTCATCAGCAGGAGTAGGGAATAGCGAAAATAGCAGCATTTCGAGCTTAGATCGAGAATCCTCGAATTCCGCCGGAAATCTGCAAATTCAACCCCAGAACCAGGGAAATAACAGAGAGTTCTTTGGATTGTCTTAAGCGCCATCTACCCCACGGTTTAGCGCTACTTAGCGTCGCATTCAGATAAATAACAGAGAGCGGCTTCCAGAACACTTTCGAGCAGCCGTCCGCGAAGTGGATGCGGATCCGTTGTGCCAGGACGGGAGCCCGATATTGCGTGGGCTCCCACTTGGCATCGTGCGCTTTATTTCATGTGCGACTCGTGCTCGAGTTCGTCGAGCCTTTTCTTCTGGTCGTCGTTCAGGACCTCGCGCACTTTCTTGTCGGCAGTCTCGACGAGGGCCTTGTGTTCTGCGCGCCGATCCTCTTGTGAGAGGCTCTGATCCTGCATGAGCTTCTGTGCGGAGCTGTGCAGCTCCTGCAGCACAGGCCTGATCTTGGTCTGCTGATCGGTGGTCAGATTCAATTTCCCGCTCAGCGTCTTCAGGTGATCTTCGGCGCTGGGCATGGCGTGATGGTGAGCGCCCTGGACGGCGCCATTTTGGTGCGCCAGCATCGCCAGCGCAAACGTCAACATGATTCCAATGGCAAACAAGCGAGTGCGATTCATTCTCTTTTCCTCTTGGTATTTAACGTTTCTTCCGAAATACTGCCGGGTTTCTGTTACAGAGCCGTCGATCCCGCCGTTGGTCAGTGCCGTTGTGGGACGTCCTAAATCGGGTCAGGACTGCTGCTTGGTGCCGACTCCGTAGTACCATCCGCACTGTAGCGGCAAGAGCCGGCTAAGTCGAGAACCATGCGGGCAAATGGCTGAGTTATTGAACAAAGAGACTGGGGATGTCCAAAAACGATGTATCCAAATCGCTTAAGATGCCCTCGATGCAAGCTGAAAAAGCCAAGCAGAAGCGTAAGCCAGATCGACGCATTCGGCAAACGCGGAACCGGCTCGGTGGCGCTCTGATCGAACTCATCCAGGAGAAGCCGATTGATCAGGTCACGGTGCAGCAGGTGCTCGACCGCGCAGGCGTGGGTCGTTCCACGTTTTATCTGCACTTCCGCGACAAAGACGACCTGTTTTTCAGCGAACTCGAGCAGGCGCTGGAAATGTGGAGCACATCACTGAGCCGCAAGCAGGAAAAGTCGCATCGCGTAGCGCCAGTCATGGAAGTCTTCGCACATATTGCACAGGCGAAAAAGCTTTATCGGGCATTGGTAGACTCCGGTCGCATCGATGCGTTCTACGATCTCGCGCAGGAGTACTTCGCCCGCGGGATCGAGCAGCGGCTGAAGGCATCAACGCGCACCGGCAGTCGAGCAGAAAGGAAACTGCGCGCGAGATCACATGCCCTCGCGGGCAGCCTCCTCTCTCTATTAAAGTGGTGGCTGGACCATGGCGCTAAAGAATCAGCACAGGAAATGGACGAACTGTTTCATGCAATCGCATGGAATGGATTGCGGGGCTCAGAGCCGGTCACTTCCGAGGATGAATTGGACAGGGGCCAAACGAGAGCACCGAAACCCTCAGCCACTTTGCGATGAAACGGTGAGCAATCGACTGCACCCTAATTGGGCCATGCTCGCAGCGCAATCTCCACAGTTTTTCGCAACTCGGCGCGGCCGACGCCGCCCGCCGCTTGAACTGCCATTCCGTGGATGACCGTAGTGACATAACGGGCGAGCGCGACGGGGTCTGAATCCAGCGGTAAATCGCCTCCCGATTTTGCGCGCTTGAGGCGTTGGCAGAGCGCTTCTTCTCCCGCTTCGCGTCTTGTAAGCAGCTCGCGCTTTACCGTTCTCGCCTCATCTCCGCATGCGAGTGCTCCCTGTACCAGCAGGCATCCGCGTGGATTGTGCGCATCGGTCATCGCGTCGACGCTGGTATAGAGCAGACGTTCCACGGCGGCACGCGCTGTAGGCTCGTTCAGCGCGTCTAGGGCATGTGAGGCAGGACCTTCGGCATAGCGGTCGAGGGCGCGGCGAAACAGTGTTTGCTTATCGCCGAACGCTGCATAGAGGCTGGGACGGTTGATTCGCATCGCGCTGGTCAGATCGGAGAGCGAAGCTCCTTCATAACCTTTGCGCCAGAAAACCTCGAGCGCGCGATCCAATGCCCGGTCGGGATCGAAAGCGCGAGGCCTTCCCGGGGTCCTGGCCGGTCGCCTGGTTTTCATACTATCCATAATACATCATTATGTACTTATCGGTACAATTATGAAGCTTTCCACAGATTTCAGACATCTGTACCGTGCGGTAAGAAATTCCTCAGAAGGAGACGGGCAAATGTCAGCAAGACTAGCAGGAAAGGTTGCAGTCGTTACGGGAGCATCGAAGGGAATTGGCGCTTCGATCGCGAAATACTTCGCGGCGGAGGGTGCTTCGGTAATCGTTAATTACGCGTCGAGCAAAGAAGGCGCGGATCGCGTCGTGAAGGAGATCACGGGCAAAGGCGGAAACGCCGTTGCGGTTCAGGCAGATGTATCCAAGGAAAAGGACATCGAGCGGCTTTTTGCCGAGACAAAGAAGGCCTTTGGCAGGCTCGACATCCTGGTTAACAATGCGGGCGTGTACGAATTCTCGCCGCTGGAGGGAGTTACTGAGGGCCACTTCCACAAACTATTTGATCTAAATGTCCTTGGGCTGGTGCTCACCTCGAAGGAAGCCGCGAAGTACTTCGGAGCGGAAGGTGGCAGCATCATTAACGTCAGCTCTGCCGTAAGCACCTTCGCTCCTCCGAATACTGCGGTTTATACCGGCACCAAAGGCGCAGTGGATGCCGTCACAAGGACCTTGGCTAAGGAGTTGGGTCCGCGCAAGATTCGTGTGAATGCGATCAATCCTGGCATGGTCGAAACCGAAGGAGTGATCTCAGCTGGTTTCAATGAAGGCGATTTCCGCAAACAGCTTGAGTCGCTAACGCCCCTGGGACGGATCGGTCAGGTGGAAGACATCGCTCCCGCAGCTGTTTTTTTTGCTTCCAAGGATTCTTCTTGGATTACCGGTGAGACCCTGGTAATCGCAGGCGGCCTGCGGTGAAGGATTTCTCGACCAGTTGAAGCAGCTCTGAGTTTGAGTTTCAACTGGCCGAGATGCGCGGTTTGGAGCACTCGGATTCGTTGTCGCCGCATCCTACTTCAGAGCAGATGAGTGGTTGATTTTCTCTGGAAACAGGCGAATGATAAGCTCTGTAGCCGAGCATTCTGCTCGGGTGAGCGGCTGCATCGTTCCGAGGTTCCCATGAAGTGGTCCCGATTCGCTCCATTGGTACTGGCAGTGGCGATCGCAGCGCCGTTTGGTATTTCTGCTGATGTCAAAACGATAGATACCTCCAACAAGCTGCCAGCGGTGAAGAATGAATTGCCGCCTGAGCTGCAGGGGCATCCTCCGGTTACAAAGCAGACGCGACTGGAATTGATTCGCACCATGCAGGCCGAGTTTGGTTTCGCGAAGAAGCTAATCCCCAAGGGTGAGAAGGGCTTGCAGCTGACGAGCAATGGGCAAATCTCTCCGGATGACCAGTCCGTTGCGATGCAAGTTGCAACTTACGGACCGGCAGCCAAGCCAGGCGACAAGCTTCAGATCACGGACGTCGTGATCAAGAACAGCGAGATTGTTTTCGACATAAACGGAGGCTCCAAGAAGAAGGGACACTGGTACGACCACGTGCAGGTTGGTGGAGGCGGCGGAATGGTTCCGGTCCATCAGGAAAAGGGGATCAACAATCCCGGATGTACGCTTGCACTCGTCTTCCCGAAATACGTTCCGGAGATGACAGCAACCGATGTGAAGAAACTGCTTTCGCCGCTCATCGACTTTACGGTCAAGTCGCCAACGCAAGCGTATATCGATACGCTGCCTCCCAAGCTGAAGCAATCGATTGAAAACCATCAGGCTCTGGTGGGCATGAACAAAGAGATGGTGATTGATACTCTTGGCCGTCCCCCGAAGCGAATACGCGAATCTGACGGAACGGTTGACTATGAGGAATGGATTTATGGAACGCCTCCCGCCGACGTGCAATTTGTTCGCTTCGTAAACGAAGAAGTAATTCGCGTAGAGCACATCCAGGTAGGTGGAGAGAAAGTCGTCAGGACCGCCCGTGAGGTAAAGGTAAATGCCGTAACTGGGGCCGCAACGATGGTGGACGGAAACGCGGCAGAGACAGCGTCGGCGGAGGCTCCGGCTGAACAGGCGCAGACCGCGGAAGCTAAGAAGCCGGCAAAGCCCCCCACATTGCGTCGGCCGGGCGAAGAGGTTGAGCTCCAGAAAGGGGCGCCGGTCGGAAAGGATTCGGGAGAGCTTGGCTCGAAGCCGATTCCGACGTCAACTGGTGGTCCCGAGCCAGAGTGGGGAACCAAGCCGGCGTCGTCTACGACGAACTCGACTGCCAGTCCGCAGAGCAATTCACCGGAAGCTCCGCTCCCTGGCGAAGGTCAACTACCGCCAGTAACGCCGCGATAATAAACAGAACGCCGAGATCGCAGCTAAAGCTCGCGCTGTGCCCCTCGCTGGTGCGATTCTTCGCGTAAAATAGCACTATCAACTTCTATGGAGTTATTGATCAGAAATGGCAAAGATCGCCAAGACAGCCGACCGTAAAAAAGTCATGGATACTTCCAAGAGCACAGACTGCCCCAAATGCGGCAAGCCGACCCGCATTGTGAAGCGCGTAAAAGATCGTGAGCGCGGCGTAAGCGGTGGGGTGTTTATCTCCTGTTCAGCCTGTGAGTTCTACGAGAAATTGTAAAACGAGGGTTTGGAATTGATTCAGGCCGGCGTTCTGCCGGCCATTTCTGCGTCTGCAGTTGGCAATGCTCCCGCAATCTCATCCAATATCGCTTTTGCGGCGTGCAGCCGGTTAGCCGCAGCGAGAATCGGGCGGCCGACTACGAGGTGCGAAACTCCGGCTCGAATAGCAGCAGCAGGCGTCGATATGCGCGACTGATCACTGGCATCGGATTCGTGGGGACGGATTCCCGGCGTTACGATTGCCATTTCGCCACCCAGCGCTGAACGCAATGCCTGGGCCTCGTGTGGGGAAGTGACTATCCCACCGCAACCGGCAGCTTTTGCCAGTGTCGCCAGATGTCGGACCTGATGGTTGATGCCTGTGTGAACACCGGATTCCTGCAGATCGGTCTGCGAGAAGCTAGTCAGCACGGTGACGGCGAGGATTATGGGTGCCGAAGGTTCATTCTTAGCTGCGGCTACGGCCGCTGTCAGCATCCTGCTTCCGCCGGCAGCATGTACTGTGAGCATATGAACCCCAAGTTCTGAGGCTGCTTTTACGGCTGCCGCAACGGTATTCGGGATGTCGTGCAGCTTGAGGTCGAGAAAGACCTTCCGTCCGGAGTTCACAAGCTCAGAAACGATCCTCGGTCCCTCCGCGGTGAACAATTGCAGGCCGATCTTATAGAACGCCACTAAATCACCCAGTTCGTAGACTATCTCTTGGGCGTCGAGTGCGGTTGGGATATCCAGCGCCACGATCAGGCGCTCTTTTGCGGAGGCCACGGGGCGATTCTAACTTGAAATCGGCGCTGCTGGCTCCGAAACTCAGGAAAGACAGTTTATGCGGGGTTCGAAATTCGGTGTCGAAGCTAGCGAGGAGGGGTGAGCATAGCCATGTCAGAGGTCTGCTCGGGTGCTCTTACCAGATCGAGCTGGACTTTGGCGATACCTCGGCCGCTCATCCGAAGGATGCGCGCGGCACTGTAGGAGAGATCGATGATTCTCTCGAGGGGAACCGGGCCACGGTCGTTGATTCGTACTAAAATCCAGCGACGATTGCGCAGGTTTGTCACCTTTACCCAGCTCCCCAACGGCAAAGTGCGGTGCGCGGCAGTAAGCTCATACATGTCGTATGGCTCACCGCTAGCCGTTGGCTTGCCGTCGAAGTCCTTGCCGTACCAGGATGCCTGACCGATTGCGTAGGGTTTTGCAGATCTCGCAGCAACTGTAGTTGCTGCCGGGCGATTGCTCGTGTCGAAAGTCGTTACCGGGTATTCAGAGCGAGTGGGCGCAGAGGCAGCTATCGATCCCATTACTAAAGCCCCGAGACCAGCAGCGTTCAGCGCGAGTTTGTGTAGGCGTTTCAACTTAACGAGCAGCTCTAGTGTCCTGTGACATTGTGCGCATTAATTATAAGAAAACAAAGCACCTGTTCGACATTTTTATTTTTTAGTCTTAAAATAACTGTTGCATTTTCGCCTCAGTTATGGGCCGAAATAAGAGCTTGATTGGGTGTGGAGGCGCAGGAGTTTAGAGGTAGGACGACGCTCTGCTGGTTGTCCGCAGCTCTCGTTTTAAGAATTCGATCCAAGCCCCTATTTCTCAATAAGTTATAGATAATGCCGAAAGAATCTCCGAAGGTCGTTTTGGCCATAGCCGGTTTTGATCCGTCCTCAGGGGCCGGAATCACGGCGGACCTCAAGACAATCGCAGCTCATGGCCTATACGGTGTCTCGTGCAGCACGGCATTGACGGTACAAACGACGCAGGGTGTGCAGCGTTCGGAGAACGTACCCCCGAAACTCGTCCGTGACACTCTGGAAGCCCTCATTCACGACACTCCACCTGCAGCAGTAAAGATCGGAATGCTCGGCTCAGGCAAAGTTGCCGGTGAAATTGCCAGGTTCCTGAAGGCGAATCTACTGCAGAACGTAGTTCTGGATACTGTCCTACGGTCGTCCTCGGGAGCTGAATTGCTCGACAAGGCTGGATTTCAGATTCTTCGAGAAGAACTTCTGACAATCGTGGACCTCATCACACCCAATCTTCAGGAAGCCTCGGCGCTAACCGGTCTGGCGGTCCGAGATGAGGCGGAGATGGAGCGAGCTTGTCAGGAGCTCATGAAATTGGGGGCCAACAACGTGGTTGTGAAGGGAGGTCATCTGGCCCAACCAGTCGATCTTCTAGCCACAAGGTCTTCTGACGGAAAGCCGATCTTCCAGCGCTTTCAGAACGAGAAAGTTAAAACCAGGAATACACACGGAACGGGCTGCGCCTACTCCACGGCCATAGCCTGCAATCTCGCGATTGGGAGATCTTTAAACGGTGAAGACGGCGCAGTGCTGCACGCCCGAAACTACGTAGCGTCGGCCTTGCGCGAAGCTTACGACGTCGGGAGGGGAACCGGCCCCATCAATCATTTTCCCATCTCAACGCGAAGGGTCTGACTCGGCAGGACACATTCGGGACTATCGAGGGGGATTACTGTTATCCGGAGTCGCGACCGCTGGCCGACCGGTACCTCGTTCCACGAGCACTGGCGCCTTGCCGGAGCGGCGATTTAACTCCTGCTGCGCCTGGATACTGGCTTCAGTCTTGTTGTCATTCTTGTCAGCGACTTCTACCAGCTTCTTACCTTCGTCCTCGGCGCGGCTGGCCAAAGTTACGTGCCGTTCGTGGTTGTCCGCCTCTTTGGCTTTGCCGTAGTAAAAATTCGCCGATTCGCGGTCGCCGTTCAGTTCCGCGACGTAGCCCATGTTGTTCAGCGCGAACGCGTCATCGGGATTGAGCTTGTAGGCTTCAGTGAAGTACTTGAGAGCCGCGGCCCGGTCATTGCGATTGAGCGCCGAGACTCCGCGCTGATTCAAACGCGCAACCTTCGCATTGGTCGTGTCTTCCTTGGCCAGAGCTGACTGAACTTTTTTTGCGTTGCTCGCAGCGACTTTGCTGATTGCGCGTCCACGCCAGGATTTGTTCACTGTCACAATCACAGGCTCGTCAGATCTCGCGTCGGCTGCTGCGCGATAGTAGTTAATTGCCGCCTCCAGCTCTCCTTCTTTCTCTTTCGTGTAGCCCATATTATTCAGGGTGAAAGGATTTCGCGGATCGATTCGCAATGCCTTCTGCAGGACAGCGTCCGCCTCGGCGACGCGATCTTTGTTGAGCAAGCTAATCGCCTGCACATTGAGCACATTCGACTGAACATTGCCCGTTTGCGCATGTCCTGCGATTTCGCCAACGGTTTTTCCTTTGATCTCGTCGTTGCTGGCGCGATCTACGGTTGCTTGCGACTTTTGGTCCTGCGAGAGCTGATAAAAGCGTTGGGCACGATCGACGTCGCCTTCTAATTCGGCGATGTAGCCAAGATTATTTAGCGTAAACGGGTCGTCTGGATCGAGGAGATAGGCTTTGTAGAAGAGCTTCTTGGCTTTGGCGTAGTCATGTTTCTCCACGGCTTTTACGCCATCTCGGTTGAGCGCCTGCACCGGAGTCGGCTTGGTGCGCTTCGGAATACTTATGCGCAGCGTCTTCTCTTCGGCATTCAGGAATGAGACAGCGAGGAACGTTGAGAACGCAATCAAGACAATTCGGGACCGGGGACTTTTTACCAGGATCATGAGCCTCCGCTTCCGGATGGATGGAGGCACAGCAACCTCCCGCCGGAGCAGTCGATAGTGGGAGTAGCAGCTCCCGATTTTTGGTTGCACGGCAGGGAATCGGGTGATCGGGTGATCGGGTCATCGGCCGAAGTAAAGCCATGCAGTTTGAGCTTCGAGCAGATCGCTTACTCTCCGTTACCTGAACCGCTCCCCGAAACTATTTCTTTACTAAGATCCCGAAGCGAGGTCTGCTGTCCACCGCCAGAAAACAGCAGGTTTCTCGCGCCAACAGCAGGCGCTTCAGAACGACAGTGTAAGGGCGCGGTCAGCATGGTTTCTCACTTCACTTCAGCACCTGATGACCCCGATCACCCGAACCCCTCATTTTGCATCCAACTTGTCTTGACGCAGAGCTGCTGCTGGTGTGCTCGTCGCGTCATTGTCGATTTCGATTGTCCTTGGGGAGCCCGATGTTCCGTTTTGCAACGTTATTCGCCGTGGCCTTGATCTGCGAATTTGCGACCGCACAACAGCCTTCAGGTACTTCGCCCACGCCAGCGCCTGGTACGCACATGGATCAATCCACTGTTCAGACTGTGGGAAGCACGCCGAATGGCGCTGGCGCCACTGAAACGAAGCCAAAGCCTTCGGCGGGCGCTGTTTTGACCACCGCCCCGGATGTAACCTCGGGCAACTCTCTCGTTTCGAATCCTCCACGACCGGTGACGAAGACCATCGGCAGCGGAAGCCTCGCGGATCCGAGCGATGTTGCTGACCTCCTTGCTCCCAAGCCGCTGCAGCCGAGCAAACTTTCGCTGATTGGCGGGACAGTGAAGAGTATCGATCAGGTTCGGGACAATATGACCGTTCACGTGTACGACAGCGGCACCATGCACGTGAAGTTCGATCAGCGAACGCATTTCTATCGCGACGGCAAAGAAACTACGCAATTGACGGTCAAGAAAGGCGACCGTGTTTATCTCGACACCCAGCTCTTTGAAGGGAAGATCTTCGCCAAGAACGTGCATGTGGAATCCGGCAGTCGCTCGGCCGATGCGAGCGGCCAGATCGTCAGCTTCAATCGCAAGACTGGCGACATGGTTGTGCAGGATCAGCTCGCTGGCAGCACCGTGAAATTCCGAGTTGATCCACAGACGACGATCAAGCAGGGCGACGCAAGAACAACGGCAGGCGCATTGCGTCCGGGGTCGCTGATCTCAGTGAAATTTTCTCCACGCTCGCGCAGCACCGGGACAGCGGAAGAGGTATCGATCATCGCAGCGCCGGGGACTTCATTCACCTACTTCGGTCGCGTGACGCACCTCGATTTGCGTTCAGGATTATTAGCGATCGAGAACCAGGCGGACGGCAAGGTCTACGATGTGCACTTCGATTCCTCGACACGCATTCCGCAGAACCTGACGGTCGGAAGCCAAGTCACAGCAGTGGCGATGTTTCGCGGAAACGACTATGTGGCACAGAGCATAGAGGTAAATTCTGGTCCGGCTCGAGCGGCGATGACTGAAGCTGAAGAGAATGCCGCTGCGGCTGCGGATCAGGATCAGGCAAACGGCAAGCGCGGAAGAAAAGCTCGATCGAAAGAAGATCGATCGAAGCGGAGCGACAAAGATAAAGATCAGGACAAGGACGACGATCAATTATAGGACTCTTGCTTTGAGATCTCTTGTGGCACAGCCGGCCTCGGCTGTGGCTCTGCCAAAATGAGCTCACGTTAGAACGCTTTTACTGCGAGCGGATCCTCCGTCGCAAGAGATGAGAGTTGGAAAATTGATCGAGACATTCCGCTCGTCGAGCTGTTTCCTTGGGCGGAGCCACAGCCGAGAGCGGCTGTGCCAGAGAGTGGGTGCGACTAACCCGAGACAACATGCTGCGCCAACAAAAAGCCCGCCTGGGCGGGCTTTTGACTTTGGGGAGGAACTTACAGGTGCGTAATTTTCCGGCTGTTCAGCAGAATGCCGCAGATGAACGCTACACCAGCTGCGATCAGCCATTCGCCACGCCAGATTTGAATTGCCTGCCAGTCCACCAAGGTCGTTGCGCTGTAGATAAAGCCGGTCGTAACGCCCGCTCCAATGCAAATTAGCCCGATGATCAAGCAGATCATCGCGCCAACGCTTAATCCCAGACGACGACGCAGCTGATAGAAGTCCATGAAGTCCCAGCGGCTCTTCTTGCGGCGCGCAGCGCCCTCGCGGGCTCGTCCGCACATGCGGCAGAACGGGGAGTTCACTACAAACTCTGCACCACAGTGTTCGCAGAGATCGTGGCGTACCTGCGGCTCCGCAACTGGAATGACAACAGGTTCAGCCGCTACTGCGGTCTTGTTGTTGGCTTCCGGGGTCTCGTCCTCCCAATGCTCATAATCGAGCAAGGGCTTCCAGTAACCACCTTCGCGCCGTAAAGGATTGGTGCTCATGGGAGATTCCTACACTGACTTTCGCACGTAGAGAGCCAAAGTCTTCCGCGTGTAAGTCTTTAATTCTGCGTAGGTTAGTTTTCCCGTTTTGGCTACTGGAGCAGACGAATCGTGAAAGTTTTACCGTTCTCTTTCAAAATCACCAGTACCCGTCCCGCGAAGGTTACGTGACGGCATCTGGATCAGTTTAGGTTGGTCCTGCTCCAGCCAGAACCGCAGCAGGATAAGGTCAGTACTCTGGAAGCTGATTGATGGTGGGCGTGAGGACCCGTCGTTGAACAGCTTGCGATCTAGAAGATGGTGAAGCCTGTCGACAGTAATCTTTAGCTCTGCTGCCGTTTCTTCCTCGGTGTAGAAGTCTTTCGTCGTCCTGGCAGGCCTATGCATATGTTCTGGATTCTCGATCCTTCCCGGGGGCAACATCTTTGTACCTGTTTCAGAGTACCCGGAGTATCAGGTAAACTTCGCAGGTACCCCGCCATGAAGCCTTACCCGGTTCTTAGCCCCCAGGACCAACCTCGAGCCCTGCTTCTACTGTGTTTACTGGGTGCCTTGCTAGTAACGGGCCTGCCGAGACCATTAGCATGGGCCTTCTCCCCGTCTTCTATTCCTGCCACCGTCTACCACGCCGAGCAAGATCCTCAGGTAAAGGTCGCGCTAGACGATTTCTACAACCTGGAATACGAGAAAGCGATTTCCGAGTTTCAGCGCATTGAGAAGGCACATCCTGAGGATCCTTTTGCAATAGTTCATGTACTGCAGGCAACGGTCTTCCGCGAGCTTTACCGGCTTAATCTTCTCGATACGACTCTTTATGCACACGACGGATTCCTTTCCGGGAAGGCAGTGATCGGCGATCCGGCGGTGCGGACTCAGGTAGACCAGCTCACGGCGCGCGCGGTCAAACTGTGCGATACCAGCCTGGCCAGAGATCCTAAGGATGTGGAGGCTCTCTACGTCAGAGGCATAGCGCGGGGACTAAAGTCCACCTACATGGCCCTGGTGGATAAAAGCTTTCTTAGCGCCTTGCGCAGCGCGGTGGCGGCGCGACGTGATCACGAGCGTGTGCTGCAGCTCGATCCCAAATACGTCGATGCCAAAACGGTTGTAGGGGCGCACAACTATGTCGTCGGCAGTCTGCCAATGCCGGTGAAAGTGTTCGCTGGCCTCGCGGGACTTGGTGGAAACAGAAAACGAGGTCTGGAATACCTGCAGCAAGCCGCGAAAGAAGGCCGCGAGTCGAGCGCCGATGCACGTGTCGCTTTGGCGTTTTTCTTGCGCAGGGAAGCGCGTTACGACGAGGCGAGTGGAGTCGTCGAGACGCTCACCAGACAGTACCCGAGAAATTTTCTCTTCGCGCTTGAACATTGCAATTTGCTGAAGGATGGCGGCAAGGGGCCGGAGGCAGTGAATTGCTACGAAAAATTGCTCGACGGCGCCAGATCCGCGCAGTATGCCAATCCGCATACCGAGTTTGCTGCCTTTGGACTGGCAGAAAGTTTGCGCGGCCAAAAGGACTATGAACGCGCGCTTCGGAATTACCAGTTCACCGCCAATGTGCCCACCGGACAGTCAAGCCTCCGTCAACGCGCCGAACTGGCGTCGGGAGAGATGTATGACGTACTGCGCAATCGAGATCAGGCTGTAATTCAATATCAGGCGGTTATTGAGCAGGACAATTCGTCAGCGCAGGCCGAAGTCGCTCGCAAGCTGCTGCGGGAACCTTATCGTCCGGAGTAGGTCCACAGAAGTGCTGAGGGAGGCTGCTTCAGGGAGGGCATCGGCTTCAGCCGTGCCGTATCTGAGCAGGAAAAATCTTGAGTGCCGGAGGCACTGCACTCGTAAATCACAGGTATGCGCAGGATTGTGCGCGCCTCCGGCGCTCAATTGTTATTAGGGAGCAGGATCGCACGGGTAAAGCCGATGCTCCTCCCTGCGCCTATTTCGCCGTTGCGTGGTGAGTTTTGTATCGGGGAACTTTTTGGGAATAAGCTGCGTTTCTTCCAATGAGTGGCTATCATGTTTTCGAGACGTCATCTTGGCCACTGGAGGCTTTATGTACTGTAATTTCTGTGGACGAACCATGGCCGATGATTGTCTTTACTGTTCGGCATGTGGACGGCAGCTAGGAGCGAAGGTGGTTCGGAGGCCGCTAGAGCGCGCGCGTGAGGGCAGGAAAATCGGAGGCGTGTGCATGGGCCTCGCGCGCCATCTTGATGTAGATGTGACGCTCATCCGGCTACTCACGCTAGTGGCAGCTGTGTTCACCGGAATCGGATTCATCGCGTATTTGATCGCGTGGATCGTGATTCCGGAAGAGCCCATAATGGTGCCGCAGACCCAGCAGGTAGTGCATACTCAGTCCAGTCCCCCGATGGCATAGCTCGCAATCACGACAAACCTGAAGGTTGGAGGATCATCATGTTCTTCGGCCGATCCTGGAGTGACTGGATCGCGCAGTACGCAACCAGTCACCAGAATGCCGCGAATCGTTTCTGCCACACGGTAGGCATTCCAATGATCATCCTGTCTGTGCTCCTCACTCCAGTGATTCCGTTTGTGGCAGGTTTCTGGAAGCTGCCTGTTGCGCTGTTCGTGATCGGTTGGATCTTCCAGTTCGTAGGGCACGCGTTTGAGGGCAAGCCTCCGGAGTTCTTTCATGATTGGCGGTTTTTGCTCGTGGGGGCGAGGTGGTGGGCAGCGAAGATGAGAGGTAGGGCTTAGGCAGGACGGGAGCGAATTCCCATTTCGAGTTCGCTCGGGCAGGCTCTGGTCACGAAGGAAGAGGAAGTAAGTTCAGGACGGACCCGCCGCCTCGCGCGGGCGCAGGTCCGTTACATGGGCGGCGCAGGCTGCTGCTGGGTTGCGCAGTGGATCGCGCCCAGTCCCCAGATGAAATCCCCGCAGTAGATGCTAACCACATCCCGATTCGGGAATAGTGCTCCAAGAACGCTCAGTGCGACTCTGTCATTCGGATCATTGAACGTTGGGACCAACACTCCGGCATTAGCGATGTAGAAGTTGGCGTAGCTCGCCGGTAGCCGCTGTCCACGAAACCATACGGGGGAGGGCAGCGGAAGCTCGACTACGTTCAGAGGCTTTCCGTTCTGATCGGTTGCGCTTCGCAAACGGCGCAGGTTTTCCTGCAACGGCGCGTGGTTGGGATCGGACGCGTTTTTGGCGACGACAGTGACGATTGTGTCCGGCGAAACGAACCTCGAGATGTCATCGACGTGGCCGTGAGTGTCGTCGCCGGCGATTCCGTTTCCCAACCAAATCGTCTTTGTCACTCCAAGGTAATCAGCGAACAGCTGCTCCAGCTGATATCGCTTTACATCTGGATTTCGTTGCTGCACATCGCTCAGCAGGCATTCCTCTGTGGTTAACATCGTGCCACGGCCGTTGACGTCGATGCTGCCGCCTTCGAGCACGATGCGCCGGAGCTTCCCGTTTATCTTTAATTTCGGTTGCCAGCTTTCAAGTGCGAATTTCTGAGCAATCAACGCAGGAAGCTTTTCATCTCTCTGGTGATTCGAATATTTCGCCCAGCCGTTGAACTGCCAATGAGTCATTGCCAAGGCAGAATCCTTCTCACGCGCGACGAATATGGGACCAGAATCGCGAGTCCAGACGCGATCTGTTTTCCAGCAAAAAAACTGAACTCGCTCCAAGGCGACGTGAGCATCTTTCAAAGTGCGCTCGGCTGAACGCTGATGTGCTCTGCCATTCACGATGATTCGCACGTGTTCACCGCGCGCAAGATGGCGAACGATGTCAGCATAGATCCACGGAATAGGCTGGAACTTGCCGGGCCAGTCGTCGCGATTGTGCGGCCACGCAATCCAGGTAGCTTCGTGCGGCTCCCATTCAGCCGGCATGCGATAACCGAGTGACGCTGGTGTGGACTTTTTGGCTTTTTCTTTCAACTTGGCAGAAATCCAAAAGGCAAATTAGCCAGGATGCTTTCTCATCGTCATTCTGAACTCGGCCCAGTCTGCCGAGTAGCGGCTGCTACGCCGCTGAATCAGTGAGGTTCGTCGCAGCTTCACTTTGAAGAACTCATGATGCGCTTAGTGCATTCGAATGAAATCACGGCATCGAAATCCGTAGGTATTCCTCATCGCCGCACAATACGCCGCATTTCGCAATGACAAACACACGTTCGTGGTTTCATTCTGGGCTCAGTCGAGGAATCGCTGCGTAATGCCCGAGTAGCTCTCGATGCGGCGGTCGCGCAGGAACGGCCAGTTGCGACGGATTTCGTCGATTTCGGCTAGATTCACGTCGGCAAAGAGGATTTCTTCGCGGTTGTGCGAAGCTTCGGCGAGGACTCGTCCGAAGGGATCGGCTAGAAATGATCCCCCCCAGAACTCCAGGCCGGCGCCTTTGGCTTCATTTCCGCGAATGTTGCCGGTCTCATGGCCAATTCGATTTACAACCGCAACGAATACTCCGTTTGCGATCGCGTGTGCGCGCTGAATCGTGCGCCAGGCGTCGTGCTGCGCTGCTCCGTACTGCTCCTTTTCAGCAGGATGCCATCCGATGGCCGTCGGGTAAAACAACACTTGAGCACCCTGCAGCGCGGTGAGGCGAGCTCCTTCGGGATACCACTGATCCCAGCAGACGAGTGTGCCGATGCGGCCGACCTCGGTATCAAATGCCTTGAACCCGAGATCTCCGGGCGTGAAATAGTACTTCTCGTAATAGAGCGGATCATCAGGAATGTGCATCTTGCGGTAGACGCCCTTGATGGCACCATCACTTCCGATGAGCACGGCGGTGTTGTGATAGAGGCCGCGTGCTCGTTTCTCGAAAATTGAAGTGACTACGATTGCCTTGGCTTCAACTGCTGCCTTCGAAATTGCTTCGGTCGTCGGACCTGGAATTGTTTCCGCCAAGTCGAAGAGCGTGGGATCTTCGCGCTGGCAGAAGTACTGCGTGCGAAACAGCTCGGGCAGGCAAATAACCTGTGCACCGTTGCGCCCGGCTTCCCGCACTTGCTGGACGGCCTTGTGCAGATTCGCATCCGGATCTGCGGAGCAGGAAAGTTGAATTAGTGCGATTTGGAAATGGTCGTTCATGAAAAATAAGAACAAGAGCGAACACCAAGATCAGGAAGGCAATATAGAAGGTCATGAAGAACCTGGAACATCACTTCGTGACCTTTGATTCGCGCTTTCGTGGCTTCGCGTTCGCCTTCCGGGTTTACTCGAAAATTAAAATCGCCGCTGCGATCACAGTGGTCCAGCGTCCATGCTTATCGCCTACTGCGGACTGAGTGATATTTGCGGTGCGCACGATCTTATTGGAAATGCGATAGATTTCCTTCTTCTCGTCCCAGGACTTGTCTGCGTCGAAGTCAACATCGAGCGTTGTAGCCAGCATCTCGGCAGCGAGTTCTTCCGCGTAATCACCTGCCTGGTCGTCCGTCTCGCCAAAGCTGTGGTGTTCGCTCATATAGCCGTAAGTACCGCGATCCGTCGGGATCGCTACGCCGATGCTAGAAGCCAGCAAACGATGCGGCTCGCGGGTTGAATTCTCGGCCACTACGGCGAATACGACCTCGCCATGATTGAGATATTTCTGGCCTTCCTTGCGAGAAACCAATTTGCAGTGCGGGGGAAAGATGGAAGAGACGCGCACTAGATTTTGAGATGCGATGCCCGCGTCACGCAATGCGAGCTCGAAGGAGGTCAAGCGCTCTTTGTGTTTTCCCACTCCTTTGGTGAGAAAGAGCCGCTTGGGAACCATGTCTTTGCCCAATTCAAAAGCCCTCCGGAAAAGGCGTCTACAAAAAACTAAAGCTAACAGAAATTGTGCACTGCGCGCAGAGGAAAATATTTGAGCGATATGAATTTCGCCGGTTCAGGAGTGTGCCAACTTGTGCACTGCCTTTTTATTGACCGCGATCTCCATAAAGGCGCGCGCAGCCCGGCTGAGAGTTTTGTCCTTGCGATGGACCAGGGCCAAATCCCTGCTGATAGGCGGGTCGATGAAGCTTAAAGCAGACAGCGTTCCTGCGCGGATTTCATCGGAGATATTTGAACGTGCGACAAAGCCGACACCAACATCGGCAGCGACGAAACGCTTGAGCAACTCACTGGAATCGAGCTCCATCGACACATGAAGCTTGAGGCGTGCTTCTTCAAAGACATCGTCGATTGCGTCGCGTGTGCGTCCGAGCTTCGGCAGTACTAACGGATACTTAGCGATTTCTTCCAGTCGGGCGTGGGAGAGCTGTGCCAAAGCATGTCCAGGCGAGGTGATCAGCACAAGTTCATCGTGGTGTATTGGCAGCGCGTCGAGGCGAGAGTCTTTCACTGGCATCGAGACCACTCCAAAGTCAACGGTCTGGTCTATGACTGACTCCAGCGTCTTTGCTGTTTCTGCCCGCTGAATGCTCACTGAAACTTTCGGGTACTGCCGCTTAAAGTCGGCAAAGACCTCGGGAAGGACATAAAGACAGGTGGCCTCGTTGGCTCCGACAACAATCTCCCCCCGTGGAGTGCGCTCCATCTCTGCAATCGTCATCTTCACCGATCTCAGCGCGCGCAGCGCTTCTTCAGCGTAGGTTTGAAACGCCTTGCCAGCAACGGTGAGACTTACCTTCGCTCCGGAGCGGTCGAACAGTTTCGCGCCAACTTCTTCTTCGAGAGCGCGAATCTGTGACGAAATCGCAGGCTGGGTACGGAAACAACGTTCGGCAGCTTTGGAAAAGCTGGAGTGTTTGGCGACTTCCAGGAAAGAGTTGAGTTGGTCCAAATCCATGGGGACTGATGGGAAGCTTGGTTTGTATCGTACGCCGGATTTTGCAATTCCGCAGTGGAAATGCCTATTTCCCCATGTGTGGCCTGCGCTTAGAATCTTGCAGTGGCACACTCGCGAAATCTTCTCCGCGCTCACGCTGTTGGACGCGTTTTGTGGAGGCTCAGCAACCGTCATTACGCGGTGAGGGGCGGGGTAGCGGCGGCCAAGAGTGTAGGGAAGGCGACGGCACGCGCCACTCGGATTCTCATTCTTGAGATCACCGGATTCTTCTTCGCAGTCTTTGCTGCTATGGGCCTCGCAGCTGCATGGCGACAATGGCAGAGGATTCAATCGGGCCAGTCCGCTCCAGTGTCACACGTCATCGTTACTCTGGCATTTGTCGCCGCATTCATCTACTTCTCGGTTAGCTCGTTCTGGCGTGCTCGACGCCATGCAGCGGTCAAAGAGAGTGGCAATGGCTGATTCGGCACGACCGGAAAGACTAAAACACGCCTCTGACGTCGAATTGCGCGAGCTCTACACGGACGAAGAACTCGCGCAATCTGGCTGGAGCTACGACGAGCAGGTTGGATTTCCTGGTCAATATCCCTTCACTCGTGGCATTCAGCCGACCATGCATCGCGGTCGTCTATGGACAATGCGCCAGTATGCAGGCATGGGAGACGCGGAAGAGTCGAACCGTCGCTACAAGTACCTTTTGGCGCATGGCACCACGGGACTTTCTGTGGCCTTCGATCTGCCGACACAAATCGGCTACGACTCGGACGATCCTATGTCATTGGGTGAAATCGGTAAGGTGGGAGTGGCGATCGACTCGATTGAAGACATGCAGCGGCTGTTTGAAGGCATCGATCTCGAGAAAATCTCGACGTCGATGACGATCAATGCCACAGCCATCATCTTGTTGGCGTTGTATGTTGCGGTTGCGAAGCGCAAAGGAGCGGATCCTCGCAAACTGTCGGGTACGGTGCAGAACGATGTGTTGAAAGAGTACATCGCCCGCGGCACTTACATTTATCCGCCGCAGCACGCCATGCGAATTATTACCGATATCTTCGCGTTTGCTAATGAGCACTTGCCGGAATGGAATCCCATATCAATCTCCGGTTACCACATGCGAGAGGCCGGTTGTACTGCGGTGCAGGAGGTGGCTTTTACACTGGCAAACGGCATCGCATACGTCGAGGCTGCGCTAAATGCCGGATTGCAAGTTGATTCGTTCGCGCCGAGGCTCTCGTTTTTCTTCAATGCTCATAACAACTTTCTGGAGGAAGTTGCAAAATTTCGCGCTGGGCGGCGGATGTGGGCGCACATCATGCGTGATCGGTTTCGCGCGAGAAATCCAAGATCGTGGATGCTCCGCTTCCATACTCAAACAGCAGGTTCAACGCTGACGGCGCAGCAACCAGAAGTAAACATTGTGCGTACAGCAATTCAGGCGCTGGCGTCAGTTGTCGGCGGTACGCAGTCCCTTCATACGAACGCATACGATGAAGCCTTGGCCATTCCCACCGCAGAGGCGGCGCGCATCGCGTTGCGCACGCAGCAGATCATCGCTTACGAATCAGGTGCCGCACATACGGTTGATCCGTTTGCTGGTTCATATGCGATTGAAAGCCTCACGGATGAGATCGAGGTTCGTGCGAGTGACTACATCCAGAAGATCGAATCTCTTGGCGGCATGATCAGTGCAATCGAGCAAGGCTTTGTGCAGCAGGAGATCCAGAACGCCGCTTATGAGGTGCAGCAGAAGATCGATCAAGGCGAGGCCATCGTGGTCGGCGTGAATCGCTTTACGCTTAAGAGTGAGAAATCGATTCCGATCCAACGCCTCGACGAGGCTCTTGAGCGCAAGCAGGTAGAGCGAGTGCGCGCCCTGCGCGCAACCAGACACCTGGAGCAATGGAAAATCGCCATGCGCAGATTAAAGGACACCTCTGCAAGTGGTGCGAATCTGGTCCCTGCAGTAATCGAAGCTGTCGAAAACAGGTGCACCGTTGGCGAGATTTCTAATCAATTACGTGAAGTATTTGGAGAGCACCGAGAAACAGTCGTAATCTGACCACAAAGCATCCAACCAGCAGGTCGGCTAGGAAGAACGCTGGGCCTGGTAATCGCATGCTTCGCGGCAGTCGCGGCAGTAGTATGCGCCGTCAGCGGACAAGCGAACGTCATTTAGTGCCTGGCACAAAATACAGTATTTTTCGCAGGCACAACGCGCTTCCTCGCGGTCGCACTGCGAACAGATAAACTTGGTTGCCATAGTGAGTAATGTAGCGCGGATGACCATGAAGGAAACGGGAGGGCAGACCAAATTGTTCTGAAGGAGTAAACTTCAGTAAGAGGTGGAGCGCAGAACTGCCGTTGTGAGGCTCCTCAGTCAGTTGGGACCCTTTTCGATCCTGCGCATCTCCTTCAGCAACGCGGCCTCTACTTTCGCGGATTGGCGTTCCCCTCGCGCAACGCGGCTGACATAAGAAGGATCGATACCAAGTTGCTTTGCAATTCTGCTGTAGATACCGCGATAGAGGCTAAGTCGATTCAACTTGGGGTTTTTGATATTATCCAACGTCATGATTCGTGACCCGCTGTCCTGGTCAGCGTGGCGCGATGTTAGATCACGGCAACTGAGGGACGAGGATACTGCCCTTAGGAGTTATAACTCTAATGTTATCGAGAATAGCTCCGGCATCATCCCCTGTCAAGAACTGATATGCGCGCTGGCACCAGGCTGGCAAGGCCAGAATGGGCAGTACAGATTGAACGTCTGCGTGAGCGTCTGCACTTAAATCAGGCGGGGCTCGCGCGTCTTCTGAATGTCTCTCCCATGGCAGTATCCCGCTGGGAGCGGGCAGTCAACGAACCCGAAGCTGCGTATTACATCCATATGGGCACTCTTTCGGGAGATCCGGACTGCTGGTATTTCTGGCAACGTGCGGGACTTCCTGCCAGCGATCTAAAACGAGCGCTACGCAAATCGAAAAGTAGCAAGAGCCCGCAATCCACGGTAGCAGAGCTGGAGAACCAGTCGGTTCCGCTGCTGGGCGTCAAAGTAGGTACCACCGAGCCAGGGGACAACGATCCGAATATCGATCGCAGCCCAGTTCTTGCCAGAGTGATGGCGCCTAGTGACTGGAGCGCGAACAAGCAGAGCGTTCGCTGTATTCGGATTGTCGGGGATGGCATGAGCCCATCGATTTCCGATGGTTCCCTCGTTGCGGTAGATCTTTCACAATTCGATTCCGCGAAACTGAACAACACGATCGTGCTCGTCTGGCACAAAGACTTCGGCTTGCTTCTTCGCAGGCTTAAGAGATTTGGAGCGGCAGAGGTACTGGTTGTGGATGCTGATCATAATCAATCCGGCACACTCACCCTCGATCGAAATTGCCGTATCTTAGGACGAGTTGTTTGGTGGTTGTCTCGACCCGAGCAGGGTTGAATTTCTTTAATGCTTTGTTCGCGCATTCCTTTCCGCGGATTCGATGCTGCTATTCTGATTGTTGAAAAACGTTGGTCGACTCGCTTTCGTAATCGCTCTCATTGGCTCGGGCTACTCAGCTTCTCCTTCTCTCGCACTCGCTTTAGGGTTAGCCCTGGCGTTCATATTAGGGAATCCCTTTCCTGCATTCACGTCCCGCTGGTCGAAGTGGTTGCTCCAGATTTCGGTTGTGGGACTCGGTTTCGGCATGAGTCTCGCCGACATCATGCGTGCCGGACGCTCAGGATTCCTTTATACGCTCTTGGGAATCAGCTTTGCCATCGCATGTGGTTTGCTTCTCGGACGCGGGCTGGCGGTGCAACGGATACCTTCCGCGTTGATCTCTATAGGCACGGCCATTTGTGGAGGAAGTGCGATTGCAGCCGTGGCACCAGTCTTAGACGCTGATGAGCACGACGTGGCGGTGTCGCTGGGCACAGTTTTCATCTTGAATGCGATTGCTCTCTTCCTGTTTCCTCCAATCGGACACTGCTTCAGGCTTTCGGAAACTCAGTTTGGGATTTGGTCAGCGCTGGCGATTCACGACACAAGTTCTGTCGTCGGAGCTGCAGCGCGTTACGGAAATCTTGCACTCGCAGTGGCTGCTACAGTGAAACTGACGCGCGCCCTTTGGATCGTCCCAGTAACGCTCGTAGTCGCTGCGCTTAAGAACCACAAAACATATGTGCAAGTGCCCTGGTTCATTCTCATGTTTGTCGTGGCGTCGGTTGCGAGGAGTTATTCTCCGCCATCCTTTATTCCTGGCTATGCAATGTTACTAAGTGCCGCGAAAGTCGGGCTTGCAGTGACTTTGTTTCTCATTGGGAGTGGATTGTCACGCAAGGCGATCGCCGAAGTCGGAATACGTCCCTTGATACAGGGAGTTCTCTTATGGGCAATCGTTGCCATAGGGTCGATCTGGCTCGTACGATCAGGGTTGATTTGAGCTGCCTATGACCATTGCAGGAGCCTGCCAATGATAACGGTGTCCTTCTCGCTCTGTACCGGGGCTATCAGAGTAGGACTTGGATCGCACTCACAAAGCAGGAGCGGCTCAGATGACTGGAAAGTCTTCCCAACTCCGCTCCTGCTTGCTATTTATCTCTGCGCGCTAGTGCGCTGTTGCAGTCGGCGAAGCGTAATCCAATCGACTGCTCCACAGCCCGAATAAATGATTACCAGCCGTATTCTTTGAGCTTGCGATATAGAGTTGTCTTGCCGATCCCAAGCAGGCGGGCGGCTTTGAGCTTATCGTCGTTGACGACTTTCAAAGCGTTGGCGATTGCTTGTTTCTCCAGAGTTGCAAGAGGGACAATCTTCCCAGCTGCGCCTTTGCGCGACGCTGGAGCTTTCTTTTTCGATGATTTAGGCATATTTGGCTTAGTCCTTGGCCATTCTTTAGGATTTTGACTTCTTGCGCTGTTCCGCCCAGCGCCGCTTCTGTGCTTCTGAGATGCGTCTACGTGCTTCTGCACTCATATGCCGCGGTCCTCGGCGTCCCAGCGCGCTTCGTCCCGTTCGAGAACTCCCTCCGAGTGCAGCGATGGCCTTGTCGATGCGCTGACGTTCGGCCCTCAGTGCTTCAAGAATCTGTTCGGTATCCAACAGCGTCTCCTAACTCCCGATTCGGGAAGAAGAAATTGTATCAACAAAACTCAAAAAGTTCATGCCACAAAAGTCGCACGGATTCGCTACTCTGGACAATCGTTCCTAAGTTGTTTTGCAAATTCCAAAATGAGTTTACAGGCGAATTGAGAATGCGGCGAGGGGATTCCAATAAAGTTACTAACTTTTTGATGGCAAAATGGGAATATCCGGTAACCTGGAAGCGTTACGAGAGTTATACGAAGTTACTATCCCAAATCCGAACCGAGAATGCGTTTTCAGCACCGAATTGTTGTTGAAATTGCAGTGCACGCAGCGGAATCCGCAGTTGCGGCCAGGGCTGGCGGAGCGGATCACATCGAGCTGTTCAGCAATCGTGTGGAAGGTCGGGTACGCCCAGCCAAGGTCTCATTGCCACTGTACGCGAGAATGTAACGAAAAGTGTGCACGTAATGATTCATTCCCGTGGCGCAGATTTCCACTACTCTGATCTTGAATTCCTGACAATGACTCGCGATATCGATATGGCCAAGGGTCTCGGCGCTAACGGAGTTGTGTTCGGGCTCGTCAATCTGGATAAGGCTACAGAATATTCGGCAAAGCGTGCGAGAAACTGGCGTAAGAGAAGTTGATGCCGGGTTGCGGAGCACCATTCTCAGCCCAATACGTTGTCACAACCGGAACATTTCATTTGTGCATACAGCTCCGAATGACTACGAACGGCTTCTCGTGAAGGAACAAAACGTCCGGGATCTATTAATGAAGCGGGACAATCATGATCCGGTTTTTAGCCATAGTTCTTATTTCACAGTCAATTTGCGCAGTAGGACAGTCTTCCCAACTGGCGCGATATCAAACGAAGTTCGAAAATGACGTGGTGGCGGTCTATGGAGTCAATCTGCAGGCGCACGCTTCCGTCCCTGCGTTTCAATCAGCACGTGACACATTCTGGGTTGCTCTCACGGACTCGTCGCTAAGCTTCACTCGCCAACAAGGGAAGACTGACATTCGCTGGCAGGCAGGAGACACCCGATTCTTTCCGAGTTTTGAGACTAACGTTCTGAGCAACAGGGGGACAGCTGAGTTTCGAGGCGTGATGATCGCACTGAAGCCTCGCAGCCTCATCTCCGGCGCGTGCGGTTGTGCAGAAAACACGGCAAGAGCGATCTGTGGATGCAAGGGAGCGACCCACCTCGAACCCTTGTGGGCGCTGAGCTTGGGTGAAGTCACCCTTGCAGGGACGTCATTGGCTGCGGGTGAATCGTTTCGAGCTGCAGCCCTGCGAGATGACATGCTGCTTGTAGCAGTTACGGATCTCGACTTGACTGATCTGGGCAGCCAGGATTCCGAATCCGGCGAACGGCCGGTGCTGCACCTCAAATCCGGCGACGCTGCCTGGATTCCGGGGGGCAGACACCAGTTCAAGAACCTTGACAGCGCTGCGGTACGCTTCGTGACTTTCGAATTCTGATTCATCTAGGGGGCAGTCTGCTGCGAGTTGAGCTTCTTTTCCATGTCGCGCAGGACGAGCTGCCACATATCGATTTCAAGTTCGAACTGATGCTTCAGTGGCGTGTCTCCCGTTGAAACGAACGCAACATTTCGCTGCATCTGCCCAAGCAAGGCTCGCATTTTCGCGACGTCGGCTTTGAGATCATTGGTCTCTTCTGCGGCGCGCTGGGAGCTTGCCAGTGTCGCCGCGCTCTTGGGTGCGTCTTGAAGATCTTGTCCAGCAAGCGTAAGGATTGTGCAGAATAAAATAGCTATCGCTCCAATGAGCCTGTGACTGATCATCTTTCCTCCTCCAGACATCAGGTTTTCGGCAATATCAGAGAAATCAATTGTGAGAATTGATTTTTCTTATTGGGATAATGGAGCAGTTGCAAGGTGTAATCGAGACGAGCATAAGAGACGCCGTGAATGGATTACCAGGATTGGACCTAGATCACCTCAAGACATTCGTCGAAGTGGCGAAAGAGGGCAATTTCTCGCGCGCTGCTGCGAAAGTATTCCGGTCGCAGCCTGCGGTAAGCGCGCAGATTCGTCAACTCGAGGAAGCCTATCAGCAAAGACTGTTTGACCGGTCGGGAAAGGCCGTGCGCCTCACGCCTGCTGGCGAAATCCTCCTGCAATACGCGCAGAGCTTGTTGCGCTTGCACGACGAGTCGAGGAACGCGTTGTCGCATGCTTCGCAGGAAACGCGCGGCGTGCTCTCGATCGGCGCCAACGAGGCAACTTTTCTCTATGTGTTGCCAAGGGTCTTTGAGCATTTTCATCAGAAATATCCATCGGTCCGGATCAGTGTGTATCGGAATTTCAGTCGCAAGATCATCGAGAAGATCGAAGCTGGAGCCGTGGATGTAGGCATCGTCACGCTGCCGGTCAAGAGTTCGTCGTTGCGTGTGGTTCGCATCTTCAGCGACGAATTGCAGCTGGTAATTCAGGCGAGCCATCCTCTCGGAAGCAAGAGAGTAGTAACGCTGGCCGAAGTAGCCGACGTACCGCTCATCTTTCCCAAGACCGGATCCACGCGACAGGTGCTCGAACGCATCTTCAATCCCTTCCGCGATCGGCTGCGGATCTCAATGGAGCTCGGCAGCATTACTCTCATCAAGCAGTTCGTCGCGGGAGGTTTTGGAGCCTCAGTCATCAGCACGAGTTTCGCGCAGGACGATGTACAAGCCGGACGTCTTCGGCTAATCCCTATTAAGGATCTCAAGCTCAAACGAGAACTCGGGCTGGTGTACCGCAAGGATCGCACTCTGCCGCGAGCTGCAACAGCGTTCGTGGAAGTTGCGCATCAATCGCTTCGCACGAATTGAGCTCACGCCGAAACCTTCATCTGCAATGGAGCCACCCTCCGCAGCGGCTCTGATAAGGAGCGGATCATCGCGGCAAAGCCGGTCAAATCGAGGGACTGTGGGCCATCCGACAGCGCTCGCTCGGGGCAAGGATGAACCTCAACGATCAGGCCATCGGCACCAACCGCAATTGCAGCCCGTGATACAGCGCTAATCAGACTTCGTCTTCCAGTCCCATGCGACGGATCGGCGATGACGGGCAAGTGCGAGAGTTCCTTTGCCAAGGCGATTGCAGCAAGATCGATTGTGTTTCGCAGTTCCGTTTCGAAGGTCTTGATTCCACGTTCACAGAGAATAACCTGAGAGTTTCCTCCGGAGAGCAGGTACTCCGCGGCCAAAAGCCATTCCTTAACCGTCGCCGATGGTCCACGCTTCAGCAAGATAGGGCGATCGACTTTCGCGAGTCGCCGTAGCAGCGCAAAGTTCTGCATGTTGCGCGCGCCAACCTGAAGCATATCCGCGTGTTCCGAAATGAGATCAACGTCCTCGGTGCTCATCACTTCCGTGACGATAGGCAGTCCAGTCAGCTTACGAGCTTCGGAGAGGATTTTTAATGCTTCGACTCCTAAACCTTGGAAGTCATACGGAGACGTGCGAGGTTTGTAGGCTCCTCCGCGAAGCATGCTGGCTCCAGCTTCCTTCACTGCAACTGCCGTGTCGAGCAGTTGCTCTCGCGACTCAACGGAGCAGGGTCCAGCAATTACGACTACCTCTTCTCCACCGATCTTTACGCCGCCGACTTCCAACACGCTCGGTTCGCCTCGAACTTGCCGGCTAACCAACTTGAATGGATGTGCAATAGGGATGGCGTCCTCGACGCCAGGTGCGATCTTGAGCGCCTCAAGCAGTGTTCGATTTCCGCCGCTGCCGACCGCTGCAACGATGGTTCGCTCAGTTCCGCGAATTACGTGAGGTTGATAGCCACAAAGAACCACGTTATCGATGACGTGCTGAATTTCAGCCTCGGTCGCGCCTTCTGCCATATTAATGATCACTGCCCGCCTCCTTGGAATCAGTACTGAAAAGCGAAAGCCGCAACTTAAAGTTGCGGCCTTCGGTGTTTTCTGCTGATGATTGCTAAACGATTAAACTTCAGCTTCGTTCGCAGGCACGCGCTTCACCGGAGCCGCTACTCGTAAAGAACCAGTAGCGGTAGCTAAAGCCGGTAAATGGGAGTGCTTGCATCAGAATTGTCGCATAGAACTATAGGATAGCCTGCTTTCGGTGTCAATGAACGCTGGCTGAAGGAGCGGTTTCTCCCAGTCGGACTATCACACGTTTTCGATGATCACGGACCTGTCATGAGCAGTTATTCGGGCGTGAGCGTAGTGCAACAATCCAATGAACCCGTGTTTCCACACTTAGAGAACTGAACTTCGAGCCAACTTTTGTTCACCCATCCGCTATCAGGAAATGACAAATTACCGCTTTTGTGGGATGACAAAAAGTGTCATAGATCGCTGCAAATGGAGGTCGTCGTATTTTCCGCTGCGATCGCGCTCTTGAAAGTTTTCCGTAAGTAGTTGAGTTTTATGGAAATAGGAGCCATCGTTTGCAAGTTTGAGACGGGAAAACGAAATTGTCGTGATTGGCACTTCGGGTGCGATACATACTGGGTGACAGCCGCTGTATGGCTGTAGAAGGATAATTGCGACATGCGAAGGCAAAAGGGATTCTCGTTAATTGAGTTGCTGATCGTTGTCGCCATCATTCTCATCATCGCGGCAATTGCGATTCCTAATCTGCTGCGCGCGAAAATGGCAGCTAATGAAGCGTCAGCCGTATCCAGCCTACACACGATTTTCACGGCCGAATCCGCCTATTTTGCAGCAGGATGGAGCAATCCGGGAGCCCTTGGTTTCTCCACTGTCTTGCAGGATCTGGGTGATTCGAAAGGTTGCACCCCGCCTAAACTTGACAGCGCCTGTCAGATTGACAACATCTTGGCGAATGCCACGACGCCGGGAACTGCAAAGTCTGGATACTACTTTACTTATGTGCCAATCCCCAATGGACAATTGAACGTTGGTTTTTCAGTACAGGCGGATCCTGCAGCTCGTGCCCAGACTGGTAATCGCAGTTTCTTCACCGACCAAAGCGGCGTAATCCGCGCTAATACATCGCAGTCTGCTGGCTCGAATGACGCTCCAATCCAGTAATCGGCAAACCAGAATCTGTTTACACTGTGCAGTGTTTTCAAATCATCTCAGGTGCGCTGATTCCACCGCCCACGAGCTAACCCCGTGATAAATTGGGAATAGTGGGCGCGTAGCTCAGTTGGTAGAGCAACGCCCTTTTAAGGCGTGGGTCGCAGGTTCGAATCCTGCCGCGCTCACCATCCTCCAAAGATCCACGCTAACATGCCGCGTTTACTCTGTTCCGGACTTGCTCATAATTTCATTACTGATCCCGCTCGAAGTTTGCCATGCTAGAACTGGAGTGTCGGTAAAACGATAACGCAGAAAACGTGGCCGGCCTTTCCGCCTCCAGTAGTTTGACGTGTAACTGGCTACTTTCACGCCGGATCTAAGTGCGCTTACGAATTTTTTCTGCTCGGGATCAATAACGATACCGACATGTCCCGGCCAGACAATCAGGTCACCAACAGTTGGTCGATAGATTCGTCGGAAAGCATCGCTACCTCGGTAAAGGACTCGCGAGGGCTCGTAGTGATAGAAGAGGCCCATCGCGTTAAACAGCGAATTCACGAAGTGTGAGCAGTCGAGTGTGGTTTCGTGAATCTGCAAGCCGAGTTCCACTAATTTTTCCGCATGCTGCCTATGCGCCGGTTGGTTCATGAACTCACCTGATTGCGCGGCACTGATTGTTGACAGCAACAAGAATGCTCAGAGCAGCAGAGATGCTGCCACTGGATTCGAAATTGGCATTGTGGTTGAAAAATTCGATGCGCAGTAGTGAGCCCGAGCCGTGCGGAATCGAGAGTTGCCGATTTTGGACTACGCTACTGCACGACCGGTGGTTTCCGCAGCAGGAAGGCTTTTACGGCAATTGCATTTGGCTGCTGACCAACTGGGATGATGGTGAGCAGCACGGCTCCCTGTTTCACAGCCGTTCGCACGACGCTTACGTCCCCTGCAGCTGTGTCAGCGACGAACAGGAAGTTCTGATTTGGAGAGAGAGCGAGGGCGTCCGGACGCCGACCCACGGGCACCGTTGTAACGAGCTTTCCTTCGTCAATGTCGTAAACCGAAACGGTATCGGAATTGAAGTTGCTAACGTACAGAGTGGAATTGTCGGCACTCACGATCGAGCGAACTGGTCCAGCGCCAATGAGATAACTCGCCCCAACTTCATTTGTGCTCGCGATAATCTCCGAGATCGTGTTTGCGCCGAAATTGCTGACAAAAACCTGACCGCCATCGGGCTTAAGCGCCAGGTGAGTCGGCGTGGAACCAACATCGAGAATTGAAAGCAGGCGATCGGCTTTGATAGCGGCAAACTCCTTGGACTTTGTTACCTCTTTGCGATCAACAACCGACTGCGCAGAAGTCTGTGGATTCGTCATGTCAGTTTCCATATTCAACCCGATTACGGCAACCTGCCCCGAGCCGCTGCATGCTACGAATGCCTTTCCCGAATCGGGCAGGATTTCGACATCCGTTGGTTCCTTACAGGCTGAGACTGAAGACCGCACCTTCATAGTCTGAGCATCGATCACGGAAACAGAATCGCTCAGGCGTTCCGATACTACGACGGTCTTCCCGTCGCGTGAGACGCGTGCTTCTCCAGGAGCTTTGCCCACGGTTATGTTGCGCAACACTCGCCGTTGGAAAATGTCGATGATGGAGACGCTGTTTGAGCCGGAGTTTGCCACGAAAGCTCGAGTACCATCCGCAGAAACATCGACGAAATATGGTGTGCGCTCCAGGGCGATGATTCCAACGACTTTGTTCAGTTCAGCATCGATCACGCTCAGTGAGTTGGATCCCGTGTTGACGACATAAACCTCGTTTTTCTGGGTATTGACGGCAACACCAGTTGGATTGTTTCCTACCGGTATTGTGGCGATCGGCTTGTAATTGCGCATGTCCAAAACGGAAACGCTATTGCTTTTCCCATTCGTGACGAATGCATATTCGCGATAGGCCGGCGGATAGTTTGGTAGCTTTTGAGTACAAGCACCTGTGACTACAAGGCAGGACGCAATCAACATGGACAAGGTGTTTTTGAAATGGGAGAGCACTTGAGAACAGGCGGAGACCCGGAATTAGAGAGTGTAGCAGTACCAATCGACTATCGCGCAATAGCGCGACGCGAGGAACCTTGTCCCGTCCATGCCGCAGATGGGTATACCGGAGCGGTCACGCCGCGCCGCAGCACCGCGGCAATTTGAGTGACTTCTGACATCAAAGTGGCAAATTGCTCAGGCACGATCGATTGTGGTCCGTCGCTGAGCGCATGGTCGGGATCGTGATGCACTTCGACAATCAATCCGTCGGCGCCAACAGCCACAGCGGCCCGCGCCATGGGAAGCACTTTGTTCCGCTTGCCCGTTCCGTGACTTGGATCGACAAGAATCGGCAAATGACTGAGCCGTTGCACGGCAGGTATAAGGCTGAGATCGAGCGTGTTTCGCGTGTGATCGGCAAAGGTTCTGACCCCTCGCTCACAAAGCACAACGTTATAGTTGCCTTCGCTCATCACGTACTCGGCAGCCATGAGCAACTCTTCCAGCGTGGCAGACATGCCTCGCTTGAGCAGTACCGGCTTGCGAGCGCGACCTGCACGCTTAAGAAGTGAGAAGTTCTGCATGTTGCGCGCACCGATTTGGATCATATCGGCATATTCTTCTACGAGGTCCAGTGATTCGTTATCGACAGCCTCAGTAACGATGAGCAGACCAAAGCGATCACGCGCTTCCGCCATGATCTTTAATCCCTCTTCTCCCAATCCTTGGAATGAGTATGGGGAAGTGCGAGGTTTGTAGGCGCCGCCACGTAGAAAATGTGCTCCTGCATTTGCAACTTGTTCGGCAACAGTGAGCGCCTGCTCGCCAGATTCGATGGAACACGGACCTGCCATTACGACGATGTCCTTGCCGCCAATGGTTACGTGACTGTTGGGGAAGCGAACAACCGTAGTGTCCGGCTTCAGATCACGACTGACGAGTTTGTAGGGCTTGCTGACACGAATGACCTCACCAACGCCTGGCATTTCCTCCAAGCTTCCGGACTCAACAGAGCCTTGATTACCAGTGATGCCTATCGCAGTCCGCTGCGCACCGGGAATGGGATGCGCGCGCAGTCCCAGAGTCTCGACTTTTCGACAAACGTCGCGCACTTGCTCTTCAGTGGCATGAGACTGCATCACAACCAACATTCGCGATCTCCTGAAAACGTAACTGCCAGTGTAATGAATTTCGAAGAGAGGCCGCAATTTGCATCCGCGACGTGAAGTGGACATCTGCTACGAGGGTCTTCAAGGGGTCCACCGCTCTCCTCCGACTGAGCCCTGCTATGCTCGGCTTATGCCGACAAAGTGGGAGCAGGAATCCAAGGACATCCTGAAGCGACCAGCTCCCGCAGTACCTGCAAAGCTGACTTCCCGGCGAATTGGCATCCATACTTCCACATCCGGCGGCGTGGAAACCGCTGCAGAACGTGCATATCGTCTAGGCTGCAATACATTCCAGATATTTTCATCGTCGCCGCGAATGTGGAAGCCGTATGAACTCGCGAAATCCCAATGCGACGAAATGATGCGGCTGCGGGAAAAGTACGGAATCGCGCCGCTTGTGATTCACACCAGCTATCTCGTGAACCTGGCAAGCGTCACGGAAGAGTTCCTGAACAAGTCCATCGAAAGTTTTCGAGGAGAAGTACAACGAGGTCTCGCCTTGGGCGCTCAGTATCTTGTGCTCCATGCCGGGTCTTATCGGGGTCTCCGTAGAGAGGAGGGACTTGCACGAGCGGCAGAATCGATCAAGAAGGCAACTAACGGTCTCGATCTTGAGGGTTGCGGCTTCAAGGTCCTGATTGAGAATTCGGCGGGGGCAGAGTATTCGTTGGGTAGCTCCTTCGAGCAGGTGACGGAGCTGATAGAACGCCTGCGACCGGTTTTGCCCGTAGCCGCCTGTATGGATACGTGTCACATGCACGCGGCCGGTTACGACATAGTCACGCCCGAGGGTTTCGAGTACACGATGAAATACATTGAGAACACCATCGGCCTGAAGAACATTCCTGTTTGGCATTGCAACGATGCCAAATCGGCACGAGCTTCGCGCCTCGACCGTCATGAGCACATCGGGAAGGGAAAGATTGGGTTGGATCCATTTCGGCGACTGCTAAACGATTCGCGAACGGCACAGGCAGCCTTCATTGCCGAGACTCCAATCGACGAACCAGGCGACGACCAAAGAAATGTCGATGCCTTGAAGAGTTTGGTGGCTGGCTGATTCTTGGTTTCGGAAGTGTCGCTAAAAGATCAGTTTAGTGGGTGGTAAACCATCTTCGATGGCTGCACCAGTAACTAGTCCACTCTTCGCCATAAGTGGCAAAACACGTAAAATCAAGTATTCCCATGTGCAGCCAGGAGAAAACCGAAATATTGAATGGTGCTGAGCAGTCGCCAGACCGCGAACAGCGTTACGACGCACAGCGCATAGAATCGAAGTGGCATCAGCGCTGGCAACAGCAGCCTGAGCTCTATCGTGCGGAGCCCGCGACATCCGCTCGCAAGAAGTACTACGTCCTCGAGATGTTACCGTATCCTTCTGGCGCGCTGCATATGGGACACGTGCGCAATTACTCCATCGGCGACGCGCTCGCGCGCTACATGTGGATGAAAGGCCACAACGTACTTCATCCAATGGGGTGGGACGCCTTCGGCTTGCCCGCTGAGAATGCTGCGCTCAAGAACAACGCCCCTCCGCGTGAATGGACGCTGAATAACATCGCCAATATGAAGCGGCAGATGAAGCGGCTCGGCTTCTCCTATGATTGGGAGACCGAGGTTACGACGTGTCTGCCCGACTACTACCGCTGGAATCAGTGGTTCTTCTTGAAGTTCTACGAGCGCGGATTGGCGTACCGCCGCAAGAGCAAGGTGAACTGGTGTCCGGAGTGCGCGACCGTTCTGGCAAACGAGCAGGTCGTGAACGGCTGCTGCTGGCGACACGAAGAAACTCCCGTAGAGCAGCGTGATCTGGAGCAATGGTTCTTGCGTATCACCAGCTACGCGGATGAATTGCTTCGCGACTTGGACAAACTCGAAGGCTGGCCGGAGAAAGTGCGCACTATGCAGCGCAACTGGATCGGCCGCAGCGAGGGAACGCAGGTTGACTTCAAGGTCGCCGAGTCTGGCGAGAAGATCACGGTTTTCACCACTCGTATCGACACGATCTTTGGAGCAACTTCGATCCAGCTCGCTCCCGAGCATCCGGTTGTTTCGAAGTTGATTGGTGGCGATCCTGAACTGCTCACAAAGTTGGACGCACTCGTAGCTGAACAGCGCGTCCTTCGCGACGCTGGTGCGCTCGGTGAAGCGGAGAAGCAGGGCTTCTTTACGGGCAGCTATGCCATCAATCCGTTCGATGACGAGAAAATTCCCATTTGGGTAGCGAACTACATCCTGATCGAGTACGGCACTGGCGCCATCATGTCGGTCCCAGCGCACGACGAGCGTGACTACGAATTCGCCAAGAAGTACGGCATCGATGTCCGAATCGTGATCTTGCCACGCCGTCACGAGGAGGGTGAGCAGAAAGAACCTACGTTGCCGTATACAGCGATGGACAGCCTGCTCATCAATTCCGGTGAGTTCAGCGGGCTGGGCAACGAAGAAGCCATTCAGCGAATGACGCTCTTCGCGAAGGAGAAGGGATTCGGGAAGAAAACCGTGACCTATCGCTTACGCGATTGGGGCATCTCCCGACAGCGCTACTGGGGGACGCCGATCCCAATCCTGTATTGCGACGGCTGCGGTATAGTTCCGGTTCCCGAAAAAGATCTTCCTGTCGTGCTGCCGGAGAACGTGGAGATCACACAGCAGGGTGGTTCGCCTCTCGCGCGGCTGCCAGAGTTCGTGAACGCGAGATGTCCGAAGTGCAAGGGCGGCGCTCGACGCGAGACCGATACCATGGACACCTTTGTTGATTCCTCCTGGTACTTCTATCGTTACACGAATGCCAACCTCACAACTGCGGCCCTCGATGCAAGAGCTGTCGAATACTGGTTTCCCATCGACCAGTACATTGGTGGTGTAGAGCACGCAATCCTGCACCTCATCTACTCCCGCTTCTGGACTAAAGCCATGCGCGGCATGGGTTTGGTTAATAATTCTGAACCTGTGGAGCGGTTGTTCACTCAGGGTATGGTGATCAGGGGCGGCGCCAAGATGTCTAAGAGTCGGGGTAATACAGTATCCCCCGACGACATGGTGTCCCGATATGGCGCAGACAGCACGCGTGTATATTCGCTCTTTGCTGCTCCACCAGACCGGGATCTCGACTGGCAAGAGAATGGCGTTGAGGGCGTCAGCCGCTTCCTGGCAAAGGTCTATCGGCTGGTGATGAGATACGCTGATTTCTCAGTCAAACCGTCCTCCGCCCCGGCATCAGCTGCGCGCGACCTCGAACGAAAGTTGCACCAGACGCTCCGCAGAGTGTCGACCGACTTTGAAGGACGCTGGCATTTCAACACCTCGATTGCCGCGATAATGGAATTGGTGAATGCGATCACGGCCGCTGAAAGGCAAATTGCGTCCGGAGCGATTTCAGCAAAGCAAGTGGCGTCGACACTTCGGACGTTAGTGCTTATGCTGGCGCCGTTCGCGCCTTACTTGGCGTCAGAGTTATGGGAATCGCTCGGTGAAAAATCGCAGTTGCTCCGGGAATCCTGGCCCAAGTTCAATCCCGAATTGGCACGAGAAGAGCAGGTCGAGATTCCAATCCAGATCAATGGCAAGAATCGCTCACGGATTGTGGTTCCCGCCGGACTTGACGATGATGAAGTCCGTGCTCGATCCTCCGCCGACGAGAAGATTCGCGCGTTGCTGGACGGCAAAGAGATCGTCAAGATGATCGTTGTGCCCAATAAACTTGTGAACATCGTGGCTCGTTGATGTCTCGCAATGGGCTACTTGAGGGCATCCAGGAGGTAGGCCGCGATCCTGCGTTGTTGCTCATCGAAATTGGATGGCGTTGGGGCTTCGGCCTCATCGTGGTCATTATCACGGCATTCTCAGCATTCCTCGTTCTCGACAGCCTCAGCGTCAATCCCCGCAGGGTGCAGGCAATGGCGGCACTGAACCCGTTACAGCTGGCGCAAGACATTGCCGTAGGGATTGCCTCGATCCATAGATTGATCTGGCGCGCAGCTTTTTCGGCAGGGCTGGCTCTCACCGCGATCTGGGTCTTGTTCAGTGCTCTCGGCCGTTACGCCACACTGGGCCGCGCTGCTCTTAGGCCGGGAGCAAGTCTTCAACTGTGCTTTGTCGTCAGTTTGCTTCGCGCCATAGTGACGGTAGCAAGTATGGCGGGATGGTTTCTCGCAGGATTAGTTGCTGCCGGCCTGGCATCTGCGGGCGGCAAAGACAAACCAAGTGTTGGCCTGATGTCGGCAATTTTGCTTCTCGCTTTTCTGATCATTGTGAGCGCGTGGTCCACGCTGAATTGGTTCCTGTCTCTCGTTCCGCTGACAGGTGACTCGACATGGAGGGAAAGCGTTTTGAAGACGCTGACCTTGCTGCGGTCGCGACGTGATGAACTGCTGGAGATCTCAATCACCAACGGAATTTTGCGCTTCGGATTATTCGTAGTTGCAGTTCTGTTGTCGCTCACGGTGAGCAACGTGATTACAAATGCTCGAATACTCATTGCCGACCTCCTCGCGATCTCGCTGCTCTACTTTGTTTGCGCAGATTTCTTGTACATGGCGAAATTAATCGCAATCAGAAAGCTTCCGAACACAAGTGTGACACGGCCGCTTTCAGATGTGCTCTCTCGTCCAGACACAACGATGATCATCGCGGGGTAGATAAAACCAACTCTGCACTTCGGGCGCGAACTTCCTCTCGTGCGAACTAGCGGCAGCTAATCGATGAAATCGACACTCGGACGGTGTGGAATGATTCCACGGTCGTATCCCATTTCCAGCAGTCGTGTGATTGCTTGCCGCCCTTCCTGACCGTAGTCCAGAGTGCGCTCGTTTACGTACATGCTGACAAATCTGCTGGCGACCTGTCGGTCAAGGTCACGGGCGAATTGCATGGCATATTCCAGAGCTTCGTCGCGGTGATCGAGTCCGTATTGGATACTCTCTTTCAGCGCGACAGAAATTTCATGCATGAGCTCCGGCCCAAGCTCACGCTTGATCGCGTTTCCTCCAAGTGGAAGTGGAAGCCCTGTTTCCTCACGCCACCATTTTCCGAAGTCCACGATGCGCTTCAGTCCAGACTTGCCATAGGTGAGCTGGCCTTCATGGATAATCAAGCCAGCATCGTAGCGTCCATCCAGAATTTGAGGAATGATTTGATCGAAGGGAACCACCTCGGTCTGAATCTCCGGCGCAAAGAGCTTCAACACCAGATAAGCGGTGGTTAGCTTTCCCGGTACGGCGACCTTTTTCATCCTGATTTCCTCGACTGTGTAATCCCGATTCGAGACGATCAACGGACCATAGCCTTCGCCTACGCTTCCACCGCTGGGCAACAGGGCGTACCCCTCCTGCAGGTATGGATAGGCGTGAAAGGAGATAGCGGTCAGATCGTAAAAGGCCTCACGAGCCTTGCAATTCAGGGTCTCAATGTCTGAGAGCGTATGCATGAACTTCAAACCGGGAACCCGAACCTTGTTGGTCGCGAGCGCGTAGAACATGAAAGCGTCGTCCGAGTCCGGGCTATGGGCTACAGAAATCTCACGCGGCTGAACTGACAGCGAACTAGAGGAGATAGACGAAACCGAACTGGACATGGTGCTTCTCAGTGTACCTGCTGGAGATGAAAATCTGGTGAGAGGCTTGCGAATACTACCAGCAAAACTTACAACAAAAGCGAAACAACAGGGAGAACATCAGGGCCTGCGATGAATTTCATCTCAGAATGCTCGAATTCTGCCCAAAATACGCAAATTCTGCCTTGAGGCAGGAGAATAACAGGGAGTTCTGTAAATTTCTGCGTGAACGCATGATCACTTGAGAGTCCTTGCTGTTCGAGGCAGGATTAAGAGGGAACCCTCAGGGAATTTCCCGGGCTAAGCGGGCGCTTTTCCACGTGCCGTAACGCCGATCGCGGCTCCAACGGCTGCGACGCTCTTGAGCACTTCACCAGGCAAGAAGGGTACGACTGCAAGTGCCAGAACCGTCGAAGCTGGTTTATGGGATACCACAGCGAGCCAGAAAGCGCCGGCGGTGAAGACAACAATGCTGCAAGCAACTGCGCCAAGGGAGAAAGCAACCACCCGTGAGCGGAGCGAAAGCTTGTCCGCAATCAGGCCAGCCACAAGGGCCGCAAACGGATATGAGATCAGATAACCGCCGGTGGGGCCAAACAGCTGCAATAGTCCACCTGGTCCATGCGGACTGAAGACCGGCAGGCCCGAGGCCCCCTCGACAAGATAGAGAAGCAATGCCGCCGCAGATCGCCATGCTCCCAAGGTCAGGGCTAGAAACATTAAACCAAAGGTCTGAAGCGTGATCGGGACAGGCGTGAACCACAGCGGAATGGAAATGTGGCCACAAGCGGCCATGAGCAGGCTGCCGCCGATCACCAGCGCGGCATCGATGGCCCTAACCTTTGCAAAGCTTTCAACTTGATTTGTCTGGCCTGCAAGTGCCTGAGCCATTAGTCTTTCAGTCCTCAAGAACGGTCGGTATGGAAGCTGCCATGATCGCGCTCAATCTGTTCGAGTTCCCGCCGCAGAGCGGCGTCAGACGCGCGCATTCGGTGTAGCCGGATCAGAAGCAGTACAGCAGTGATGCTCCCGGCGATCACTACAAAGGAAATCAGAAGGATTAGAAACAGCACCTTCATGACGGATAAGGATACCAGAGTTCAGCGCAGCTTCCGCACCCGAAAGCCGGTGCACTGGCAGTGACGGGCCTCTGCTTGCAAACGTGAGAAGTTCGGCTGTCTTGTCGAAGCACTCACGCCGCCAGCCGTTCAGAAAGGAAGGCCATAGCTTCCCGCATGGTCTGATCTGCATCGAGGCCGATAGGAAAAATGGGATCCTGCATCTTCTTCCAAACTCCGTCAGTTTGGACATAGACCGACACATAGTAGGGAATGTCCGGATTTGAGTATGAGTGCCAAAGCTCAAGCCGGTATGCTTGCTCGCGAATCACGACCAAACCAGTCTTGATCAGCTCCCAAGCCTCGTTGATTCCAGAAAAATTGCGAAAGTCCTTCAGTGCGTCCATTCGATCTTTCCGTTCGATTTACGTCAAATCGCTTGAGTCAGAGTTCAGGTCGATTATTCGCCAATGTCCTTTCGATCTGCCGAGAGCACTTTTGGTTGTGTAACAGGCTTTAGCTTCACTTTCACGCCCTTGTTCGGGGCGGCTGCATGCTGTGCATTCGCGCGATCACCAGCCTTGAAGTCAGTCCATGGGCCGGCCTTCATGTCGCGCAATAGTGGGGCCTGCCAGCCAAACTCGGGATGTTGAGCGAGGAATTCTTTCGCGTGAAAATCTGCGCCGCAGGGATGTCCAGCACGAGCTGTGAGTTGCATCTTGCTTGCCATATCACTATCGGTAGCTTTGCCTTGCACCGCGCCTCCGGGATAGTACGGTTCCCACCCCCAAACTTTTATTCCCCGGGGACTGGTATCGCTGTGACCGCAGAGGGCACGTTCATTCGTTTCTTCTTTATTCTGATAAGAGTCAAAGTGATCTGATAAGAATTGCTCAGCCAAGGCGACATCGATCTTTCCCTGGCTCTGTTTCATGAGCTCTTCCCAGCGGACGCGACGCGCATTTGGAGTAGTGCTCATATCGTTTGGATTGAAGTCGGTTTCGTCTTTGATGACGTCAGGATCTCGGGCGAAATTCGAGCTCACGAAATACCCGTCTTTTGTGCGCCAGAGAGGCGTATGCTTCAGGCCCAATTCGAGGTACGCGATCTCGTTCGTTTTGCGATCTCCAATCAGCCAATCATTTGCGTAGCCGCCGTTGTTGCCTTCCTTCATGATCCGGACATAGTCATCGATGGAATTTGCGTACTGCATCCCCTTGCGAGAACGAACAAACTCCGGAATACCCTTTGGGTCAAAGCCATGAAACTGCGTAATTGTCGTTTCGGTGATCATGATGCCCGCGGAATTCACACCGAAATCGTCGTCTGAAGTAATGACGCCGGGAAAGCCATCCATAAGGATGCTATTTCCACGTTGCGGGACGATATCGAACATCACTACCCAGCGTGCCCCAGTCAAATAGCTTGTCCAATTGTTGTGCGCAATTACGATTTTGCCGTCTTTCGTGTAACTGCCGGTCGCGACGAAGGCACTGCAGTTACCGGGTGGAAGCAGTTGCGGCGCATTCAGCACAGCTTGCTTTTTATCTAGCGTGGGCACGTAGTAATCCGGTACTTCTTCAAAGGCATTGAGGGCAACAATGTCCCAAACATCTAATTTGCTCCCCTTTGCTCTGACGCCGTCGACGATGCCCTGTAGCTCCTGGCGATACTCATCTTCGATATGAGGCCAAAGAACCTCGCGAGCCGTATTGCGGAAGAACTCCCAATCACGCTGCGTATTGTGTCTGTCGAGTAAGCGGACAGACTGGACCGCATCCTCAATCTCGGACGCAAGCAGATATCCGTGCTGATAACCGATGTTGCTCGGCGAACCTTCGAGATGAACGTAAATCCATCCGCCGCGTTCGAAGCGATAAGACTTTCTCAGGCGAGAGTCGGCTGAATTGGCTTTTGGAAACGCAGCGGACGAGAGGATCACGATCAGAGAGGCCGTGAATATGCACGCGAGGTGTCGAAGTCTCACCAATTGCTCCTAAAACATCGGATGAAGGGAATCTTAGGGTTGCTAGTGCTACGCGTCAACAAACGAATCCCGTGCACTGAGCCTTTGGTTACATCGTTCCGGCCGCACGCGGCCGGACACGGCGTGGGACTGCCACAATGCGCGATTTTGCAACATTATTGAAAATGTTGGCCTCGCACGAACGCACATTCACGAAGTCTGATACTGTGCCCGCCGAGGGACGGCCGGAACCACGTAACCTAAAGAACCCTGTAGAGTTATGCCGCCCGACGCTGCCTCGTCTCCGCAGCCTTTTGCGCCGCGCGCCTGCGCACGGCGGGACCCTTGGTGCGAGCCGCCTTCTTTGCAGCTTGGCTGCGCGATGTGCTGCTGCGCCTTGTTGCCGCTTGCTTAGCTTGTTTCGATAGTGCGCTCCTCGATGCAGCCGAACGCGGCTCGCGCTTCAGAGCCTTTTCAGTTGCTTGCGAGCGGCGCGTCGAAACAGTCCGGGATCGCCGATGGCCTTTCGCGAGATCTCGCTGCGCTTGTTTGCGGGTGCGACTTGAGGCCTTGCCGATTTTCGGAGCACCTAGCTGAATCCCAGCTCTGCGTGCCTTCGACAAGCCAATCGCGATCGCTTGTTTTGTGCTCCTCGCGCCGTGCTTGCCTTCCCGGATATGATCCATTTCTTCGCGTACAAACTCTCCCGCCTGCGTGCTCGGCGATTTGCCTTGTTCTTTGTCTCTCCTCGCGCGTTCAAGGGTGATAGCTTCTGGCATTGCGTGCTCCTCCAAACAGGAACGATGCTGTCCGGAAGAATGTCGATGTCTCAATGCGTGGCAAAAAAGAAAGCCCAGCGATGACCGGCTGGGCTCCTGATTCAGAGACGAAGAATTAAGCGAGAGCCGCCTTCAATTCCGCTCCGTAGACCTCGTACCAGGGAGTCGCGGCTTTCAATTTTTCATTGACGTTCTGGATGTTCTTAACGCCTTCGGTTTTCATCCACTCAACGAAAGCCTTCTGTCCCTGTTTTGCAAATACGGGAATCCCAGCGGCCCAGGTTGCGCGTCCGCAAAGCACTCCGTTAAATTTGACACCTGATTCGGCAGCTAGCTCCAGCGTCTCAGCGAATTCCTCATTGCTCACTCCAGCGGATAAATAGATAAACGGCTTCGTGGCAACGGCTGCCGATTTGCGGAATAGCTCCATCGCTTCTTTGCGGGTGTAGGCGGAACCCTTCCCTGCGTTGCTTCTCACTCCCTCCACGAACTTCATGTTGATAGGCACTTCGGCCTTCATGACGTCTATTCCGTAATTCTCCTTTGTGAACTCCTCCATGCTGCGAATTACGCTCTCAGGCTTGCGTCTCGCGTATTCCAAACCTTTTTCATCGCCACCTTGCGGATCGTATCCGACGAATTCGAGAAAGTACGGAATGTCCTGTCCGCGGCATTCGTCGCCGATGCGTTCAACGAAGGCGTGCTTCTCATCGTTGATTTCTTTGGAATCGAACGGCGAGTAGTAGATGAGTACCTTGATGCAATCCGCGCCCGCTTCTTTCAACCGACGGACCGACCAGTGATTGAGGAGGTCGGGAATGCGCCCGGGCCGGTTGTTGTCGTATCCCGTCTGTTCGTACGCAAGCAGCAGGCCCGAACTTTTGTTGCGGCGCTTCGCGGCCGGCAGTCCGTACTCCGGATCGAGCAGGATAGCGCTGGCATATTGTGTAAGCACTTCAGTGACGATGCTCTTGAACTCTTCCAGCATGCTCTCGGGGACATTAGGCACGCCCTTTTCCTTGGCAAGAGCCTTCTGCAGCGATCCGCGCTGATCCATTGCCGCCGCCGCGATTACGCCTCGCGCATCGGAGACTGCTTTCATGCCGGCCAGTTTTCCGGGTGTCAACTTCACGGGAATTCCTCCTTGGGAATTTCTTGAGATTATCGAGAACGCCTAATGGAACATGATTCAGCTGCTATGAGCCATCTGGCTGAAGAATTCAACAATTGCGACGCTGATTCTAGCCTACCGCTTTCGAAGGTGCTACTGGACTCGCTCTAATGCCGCGTTCTGCAACTTCATTAGTTCTGTAATACCTTGACGGCCGATTCGCAGGAGCTGTGCCAGTTGTTGGTCATCAAATGCGACCTGCTCGGCTGTAGCTTGCAGCTCTATAAATCGGCCGGCCCCGGTCATGACCAGATTCATGTCCACCTGTGCACGTGAATCTTCGTCATAGGCGAGATCGAGGAGCACAGCGCCATCGACGATGCCTACACTCGTTGCTGCCACGGTGTCGCGCAACGGCGATTTCTTCAAGGTTCCGGCAGCCATCAATCGGCGCAGCGCCAGCGCCAACGCAACATAAGCTCCGGTAATTGACGCCGTGCGGGTGCCCCCATCTGCCTGAATGACATCGCAGTCGATATAGATCGTTCGCTCACCCAATTTTGACAAATCCACAACAGCTCGCAGCGACCTGCCGATGAGGCGCTGGATCTCATGTGTTCTTCCCCCAACGTGCCCTTTGCTCGATTCCCGTGGAGTTCGCGTGAGCGTCGCCCGTGGCAGCATAGCGTACTCACTGGTAATCCAGCCTTTCCCGCTGTTGCGAAGGAATCCCGGTACCGTTTCTTCGATCGATGCCGTGCAGATTACCCGCGTATGTCCAACCTCAATGAGCGCAGATCCCTCAGCCATAGCGATGTAATCAGGGGTAATTTTTACCGGACGCATCTGCTCAGAGGTGCGATTGTCACTGCGGAAAGAAGACATGAGGAAGTCTATTTAACCATGCGCCTGGGGGAGAATCGCGTGATCGGGTGAAGTGAAGAGGGCGCTCGGCTTCGGGGATCGGGTTGCGCTCTTAGTCTCTGTGACTACACGCGACGTAATCAGGCCGAACGCCCGCCGGCCGATAGCTAAAAGCGGGCTTTGTTAGTACTTCATCCGATTCTTGTCTCCAGATTCTTACTTATTGACCGCCGTCTGTTCCCGACATAGGATGACGCAAACATGTCCCGCTATGTCTGCGCCCACGATCCATACCGGAGGAATGCTCGGACGGTACCGTCTTCTAGAGCAAATCGGCGCGGGCGGAATGGGCGTCGTCTACCGAGGCCACGACGAGCGGCTCGACCGTGATGTAGCCATTAAGCTCCTAAATCCTGGAAGCATACGAAGCGCGATTGCACGCCACCGGGTGCGTAATGAGGCGCTTGCGCTCTCTCGCCTTAGTCATCCGAATATTGAGACTATTTTTGAATTTGACACGAAAGATGACTGCGATTTTCTTGTGGTTGAACTTATTCCTGGCGCTTCGCTGGATGAGTTGCTGAGCCGCGGCCCTCTGCCCCAAACTCTTGCGGTTTCACTGACAATGCAATTGCTGCGCGGACTGGCGGCCGCCCATGAGAAAGGGATTATTCATCGCGATCTGAAACCATCAAACCTCCGGCTCACGCCAGACAGCTTCCTCAAAATCCTCGATTTTGGACTGGCACACATACACGATCAGGAGGAACCCGAAAGACACGCTTTAACTACCGAAACTCACAGCACCGTCCTCTCCGGCACCTTGGCATATATGTCCCCGGAGCAACTCCGAGGCATCCGATTTGACCCTCGCAGTGACGTCTATGCTGCGGGACTAGTGCTGTATCAGATGTGCACAGGGCGGACGCCATTTACCGAATCGGGAGCATTGCTGATTGACGCCATCCTCAACCGTCCGGTACCGCCTCCCGCGAAGCTTAACAATGAGATAAGCGAACCGCTTCAGACGGTAATTCTCAAAGCTCTCGAGAAAGATCCCGGGCGGCGCTATCAATCAGCGCGCGAGATGTTGCGCGATCTGGAAGTGCTCGACACGGCGATAGCATCCAGCGCCCGCAACCGCGCTCTGAGTATTTCGATCGTGGGACTCCTGGTACTCATCTTTGGATTGATCGTAGGCCTCGAGCGCGGAAGGATCGCCGGCTGGATAGAGCGCCAGCTGCATCCCGTTCCAGTCAATAAATATGTGGCGGTGATGCCATTTCGGAGTATCAACAATGACGATCCGGCTTTTGACGAAGGCCTTGCAGAGGCAGTGGCAGCCAAGTTGACGGAAATCACAGCCGCCCAATCCGTACAAATAGTCTCTCCGCGGGAAATAAAAGCGGAACGCGTTGAGGACGTCGCCGATGCGCATAAGAAAATGGGCGTAAATCTGGCGATTGCCGCTAACCTTCAGCGCATCAAGGGTGTCACTCGTGTCAGTCTCGAATTGGTAGACGCGGCTACGCGGCGGCTGTTGCGGGCCGAAACTCTCGAAGCTAGCGTCTCCGATGCATTCACGCTGCAAGATCAGGTAATCGAAAAAACTGTGCAGATGCTCGAAATCGAAATGCACAAGGGCGTTGGCGAGCACGGACACGGTACGACGGACAGTGAAGCATTTCGGCTCTACACTCGCGGAGTTGGGTTCCTGGAGAACGAGACCGTTCCCGAGGACGTGGATAGCGCGATCGTGCAGTTTCAGCAGGCCCTTACTCTGGATCCAGGGTACGCTCGAGCCTCAGCCGGTCTGGGTCTTGCATATTTCGAAAAGTATCGACTCACCAAGGAAGCGTCGCTGATAGACCAATCTCGCTCGGCGTGTGAACGGGCTCTAACCTTAGACCCGCCGTCCCCTCAGGGTAATGTCTGCCTCGGAGTAGTCCATCGTGGAATCGGCAAGTACCAGGCGGCTGTCTCAGACTTTCAGATGGCGATTGCAGCCGATCCGAACGACGATGAAGCCTATCGCGGACTGGCCTCAGCTTTCGTTGAGCTGAATCGAATGCAGGATGCCGAGGACACATACAAGAAGGCGATCAGTATTCATCCGCAGTACGCCAGCGGATATGGCCAGCTCGCACATCTGTATCGCCGCGAAGCTAAGTACACGCTCGCCATCGCAGAATACAAGAAAGCAATTGAGCTGGCTCCTGAAGATGCGCGTTACTGGTTTAGCCTCGGGGCGGACTACTACTTTGCCGGCGACTACGCGCGGTCTATTGAGGCTTTACAGAAAGCGATTACTATTCGACCTTCCTATCAGGCATATTCCAACTTGGGACTAAGCTATCTGGCTCTGCGGCGCTTTCCAGAAGCCATTGCGTCGTTCGAGCAGGCTGTCGCTATGGGAAGCCATACGATCCAGACCTTTGGCAATCTGGGACGGGCCTATTACTTCTATCCGTTTAAGCGCGATCTGGCCGGGAGCCCTCTGGAGAAGGCGCTCCAACTGGCGGCCGACGATCTGAAAGTAAACCCGCAGGATGCGGATGTGTATACTCTCGCAGCCGAGTATTCCGCGATGCTCGGCAAACGAGCCGAAGCTCTCCAGCACTTGAATAAGGCACTTCAACTTCGCCCAAACGATGCCGAAACGTTATACTTTGCGGGCATAGTTCATGCCGTACTCGGGGAAAAGGACCAAGCTATCCCTTGGTTGCAGGCGGCAATGAAGCGCGGATACTCTCGTGCTGAGATGAATAGCGCTTTGGAACTGGATGAATTAAGGAACTCGACGGAATTCAAGTCGCACCTCACAGACGTACATTGAGCCCAGTCGTTCGGCCCTTCATTACATTCGGATTGGAGAACTCCAATGAAGAACGCGTTGATTCTTGTGCTTCTAGTTGTCGTGACTGTCCTCGGCGTCCTGCTCTACAAATGCAAAAGTCTGAGCAAGTTACAAGTCACGCATCATCAGCGGAAGGACCATAGTGGGAACAGCCTGGAAACTGTGGACTGTCCCGTCCGAACCGGACAGGATAAGAAAACTTGCATTATTCCGGTCAGCTATCTTACAAGCATGGTGAACGGTTGGGATGAAGATTATGCCATCGAGGTCCATCATAAGGATACGATCAAATGGATTGGAGATAATGGCGAATCAATCGACGTGCCTGAGATGCTCGGAGTTCGTTGTTCTGATCACACGAAGAGGGACACGCCGGCGGACGGCGATCTATCACTGATTAGTCAGATATCGCCCTCGGGGAACATCGTGACCGCTCAGGTTACTGCCAACACGAAGAACGAAAACTACTGCTACAAGAATACTATTAGAGTCACTGTAAACGGCAAAACCACCCCCATTGATCCACATGAATTCCTTGAGCAGTGAATTAATGTCGAGCTGGGTTGCTTCCGGTTTGGACCCGTTTTGGGATTGCCATTCCAGGCGCAAAACGCGCCAGACTTCAAGTGACTTGTGGTGCAGGTTCAGTCCTCGAAAAGCATGCTTTAAGCCGTGATCTGCGGCCTAGGTAAGATCTTCGCGCTGCTTCAGGATCGCATGTGCGTCCGCTGCTTCCTCCTGGCGACGAGAAGTTTGAATCCGCATCCACACCGGCTTGGCCCCAATCTAAGCTATGTGCCAAACTGAGAGTGTGGCAGCACTGGCACGAGTGCTGCATCATTCAATTCCTGCAAGCCGGGATGGCGAAACTGGCAGACGCAGCGGACTTAAAATCCGCAGGGCTTAAAAGGCCTGTGGGGGTTCGATTCCCCCTCCCGGCACCATGAACTTGGCTTTATGTCCCCAAAGACGCATTAGAAGGCAGGGAGAGCTCAGACGCTCAAAGCAGTGTAGTCAGTCGCGGAGCTTAGCCAGCAAATCCTGCGGATGAACCGGTTTGGCGAGGATTTCGAATTGATGGCCTTTGGCGCGAGCGTTTTGCAGCAGATCGGCCGTTGCGGCCTGTCCTGAGAAAAGCAGGATTTTGCAGGAGGGCAGAAATTTGCGGATGTTGATGGCGGCATCGATGCCGTTCATGTCGTCCATGATGACATCGCTGATGATCAGGTCTGGCCGTTCGCTGCGAGCTTTTTCGATCGCTCCCGTGCCGCTGTAGACTGCGGTTGCGGCGAATCCGTTTTGATTCAGGATGATTGCCAGGGTATCCGCGATTACGCGCTCATCATCCACGACCAGAACTTTGGGTTTGCTTTTTCCGCTATTGTTTTCAGTCATCCGTCCTGTCCAAGGATTCCATTGGCCAGCGCTCGGTCGAGGGAATCCGGCGAAAGCAGCGCGTAACAAGTCTGTTTCGATTATAGCCGAAGGTCTTGCGTGCCATCGCGCGTGACGGTTCTCGGCGCACTGCCGCTCCAGCAACAAATTACTCGATACTTACAGCTACGTCTCGACGTGCAAAGATTTGTGCCGCGAGGACGAGAATGACAAATGATTCTCCCAGTGAACTCAGCAACGCTGCAAATGGCATCACATTTACCAAGTCATCGGAGCCTCTCATTAGGACTGCGGCTGGCGCGAAAAACATGTTTACACTCTTGAAACCAAGTGGTGCAAGGGCTATCAGCAACGCAACTGCAGCCGCGAAAAACGGATACAGCAACGTTGAGAGAAACATTCCAAGCGCGGCTGCCCACAGCGATGCCAGAGTGCCACGCACAAACAGTGCGAGGGCGGTTTTTAAGACTGTGTAGGAAACGCCGACAAGCCAAATAGTAGTGATTCCAACCGATGCGAAATACGCCAGCGCAAAGTATGCTGAGCCCAGCAGTAATGCGAGCAGATATTGTCTTCGGCTCACTGCCTTTGAGAGTACGCCGATGATTCGTCGTGAACGCTTCTCGTTGTAAATCGCTGAACTGGCAAGAAACGTGACCACTGCAATTCCATAGAACATCTCCTGCTGAACCATTTCAGCAACGTCTTGCCGGCTCGCAGACTGATGTGGTGACCACAAAAATGCTCCTAACAGAAGCGGCAAGGCCACAAAAGCCAACAGCAGCCAGCGGTTCTGCCGCAAGAAACTCTTAGCGAGAAGCAGAACGGGAATCATTGCGTCTTCCCCCGCGTGGATTCGGAGTTGGTCATAAGCTCAACAAACAATTCTTCCATGGTTCGCGTTTTTGGTACGACGCTGACGACGGTTCCTCCCGCTGACCAGACTTGTTCGATGGACCTGCGCTGTTGTGCTGCCGTTGTCAAAAACACAAGATGTCCGTCCTGGACGTGACTCTTCTGTGCCTGCGGAGGCGCCAAGCGAAGGCCAGATGCTGTGATCTCGAATTCACCGCAATCCCGGAGCAGTTCTTGCGTGTGACCTCCAGCTATCACACGACCTTTTTGGATGAAGATCACGCGATCGCAGATCAGTTCGATTTCGGAGAGCTGATGCGAGCTCAGGAAGATGCTCTTTCCACGACTGCGATGCTGCAGCAAAAGTTCTCGCATTTTGAGCCGCGATAGGGGATCAAGGGCTGAGGTGGGTTCATCAAGAATCAGCAATTCGGGGTCGTTGATCAGCGCCTGCGCGATTCCAACTCTCTGCAGCATTCCGCGCGAGAATTTGCCGATGTTGCGATTCGCGTCTTCTGCCAGATCGACTGACTCAAGAAGATCCTTCACGCGACGCGAGAGGTTTGGTTCCGTCACGCCATTGAGCTGTGCATAAAACTTCAGAGCATTACGTGCATCTTGATGATAAAAAGCTGGAGCTTCCGAAAGAAAGCCAAGCTTCTGCCGAACGAGAACATTTCCGAACGGCTGACGTAGCAGAGTACCCTTTCCCGCTGTCGGTTGGACCAAGCCTAGGGCGATGTGAATGGCAGTTGTTTTTCCCGCGCCGTTCGGGCCGAGGAAACCCATGATCTCGCCAGGTTCCAATTGCAGGCTGAAGTCACGAAGCGCCCAATGCTCTGGTCCGCGGAATGAGCGGTATCGCTTGCTGATGCTTTCGAATTCGAGGACTGCAGCCATGCTGCGATTGTAGTCGGCAAATAAAAAATGCCCTCGGCGAACCAAGGGCAGAGTGAGTTCAATTTCTTAATGTCTATGTCTTGGCGAAGATGATTACCAGTGTGTACAGCGCGAGGGACTCAATCAGAGCGAGGCCGAGGATCAGGAAGAGCTGGATTCCGGCGCGTGCTCCGGGATTGCGAGCCAGCGCTTCTGCAGCCGAAGCAGTGGCGCGTCCCTGACCAATACCGCAAAGACCAGACGCGATTCCCATTCCAATACCAGCACCGATCGGAATTGCCCAGTTGAAAGTTGGTGCAGTGCCCCCTCCCGCTTGCGCGTAGAGCGGCGAGGCAATGAAGAGGACCGTCATTGCCAGAAGAAAGAACGTGAACTTACGCATGGTTGGTGCTCCGTACTATGAATTGCTGCAAGGAGGTGGTTGACGCTCACCGAGCTCGCGCCCTCACACTCGCAGCTTCAAGCCAGGACCGCCTGGGCGAGAACTTGTAGTCGCCTCTGTCATTCCGAGCCGCTGATGTTGCGACGAGGAATCCCCAGGACACCCGTAAAGTTTGGGCACAGTACAGTAGGGATTCCTTACCTCGTTCGGAATGACAAAGCAAAAAAAGAAAGTCTAGTGTTCTTCGGCCACTGCGCCGGCGAGGTACACGGTCGCGAGCAGCACGAAGATGTATGCCTGAAGCAAGGCAACAAATAAGTGAAGACCGAGAAAAATGACCGGAATACCAATTGGAATGAGCGAAAAGAAGACCAGCGTTACCAAATCACCGGCGAAGATATTGGCATAAAGACGAATCGTGAGCGACATCATGCGAGCGATGTGGCTGATGATTTCAATCGGGATCATTAACGGCGCCAGAATCGGCATAGGGCCGGTGAAATGCTTCGCGTAGGTAAGCACACCCTGTTTTCTGATTCCATGCCAGTGGTAGTAGAGCCACGCTACGATTGCCAGCCCCAGCGGCACTGCAGGAGTGGCCGTTGGCGATAGGAATCCGGGCACCAGTCCGATCAAGTTGCTGATTAGGATAAATAGTCCTAACGCCACTAGAAATGGCGTGAACTTCTCAACACCGTGAGCGGGAATGATCTCTTCGCTTTGATGATTGACAAACTCTTCGACTACTTCGAAGGCGTGCTGCATCGCTCCGGGACGATCGACTGAGATTCTAGATCGCGTCCAGATGAACAGAACCACGAGGATGCTGCCGACCAGCACCTCCATGGCGAAAAAATTCGATATCGGGGCCGCAGGATTGTAAGTGAACAGGTAGGCTTTGTTTTCGCCGGCTGTAACGGGATGCGCGCCGAGCGCCGCCAGGATCTTAATGGCGATTGCGCCAAAGTACTTGTTCAAGAAATGCGTAAAAAGCAGCTCTTCTGTCATTCGGGAAATCAACCGAGGGTCTGGATCAATAACCGCGACGCCAGGATCCGTACAGCTCGTATCCGGCCTCAATCATGATGCCGATAGCCGGAATAGCGAGCCCGACCAGGAGGCCGTACGCGCTCATGGCGGAACTTTTGACTATAACATAGCCCGCAATCGCGATAATCCCATATCGGAGTACAAAGCGCAGCACGAATCCCGACGAACGCTGAGCGCCGGAGCTGGCTATCACCCGGTCTGCGAAGGCAATTACGAGTTTTCTGAGCGACAGGAAGTTTACGACTGCAATCGCTCCGCCTATGACAAAACCGACAGCGAATCGATGATTATAAAAAATCCAGAATCCAATCGTCGCGCAGGGAATGAGTACGGCGAGAATGCGTACTATGCGCGTATAAGCGGTGGCGAAGAAAGGCGCATCTGAGTTCGGCTGATTCGCGCCCAGCGGTTCTTCAGTCATCGCCTGCCTTCAACGCTACCCGGAAGAGTTGAATGAATCCGGCAGCAATTCCGAATCCGAGACCGACGAGATAGATCCACTTCGTATGGAAGTAGGCATCGAGCAAGTGTCCAATCAGCCACCCTACGAACGTGGCCGCCGGCAGCAGCACACCCAGCTGAATATACCTTTCAATTTCTACCCACTTAGTTTTCGGCGATTTTTCGGGTTCGATCGACATTGCTGTAGAGACACAGCATGCCGTGTCTCCACGAGACTCTATCATCACCCGCGGCTGCTGACTCTGCCTGTTTGTATGGGCTATCATCAGATCAATGTCCAGCACGCTTCCGATTTCCGCATCAGCCTCTTCTGCCCGTCACGGCTTTCAAACTGACGACGCTCATCTGCGTCCCATTGCTGAAAAAGTACTCGCTCAGGAGCGGCTAAGTTTTGAGGACGGACTTTGGCTGTATCGCTCGCCAGACATTCTGGCGGTAGGCTGGCTTGCTAATCACGTCCGCGAAAGGTTGTGGCGCGATACGACATTCTTCAATGTGAATCGGCACGTTAATCCGACGAACGTTTGCGTGGCGGCTTGCCGGCTGTGTGCTTTTGGGCGAAAGAAGGATACAGACGGCGCTTACACCATGGCGCTGGAAGAAGCATGGCAAACCGCTGCCTCTGGTTACTCGGAAGCAGTCACCGAGTTCCACATTGTGGGCGGACTGCATCCTGATCTGCCGTTTCAATACTTTCTTGATCTAATTTCCGGGCTCAAGGAACGCTTTCCAGAGGTCCACCTAAAAGCCTTCACCATGGTGGAAGTGGCTTTCCTAGCCAAGCGCGCAAAGCTCACAATTCGCGAAACGCTAGAGAAATTGAAAACTGCGGGCGTAGATTCGTTACCTGGAGGCGGCGCAGAGATCTTCAATGATCGCGTGCGACGCGTAATCTGCGACCACAAGATCGATGGCGATCAATGGCTCGACACGGCACGCACCGCGCATGAAATTGGTTTGAAGTCGAACTGCACGATGCTCTACGGACATGTTGAAAATGAAGAAGACCGCGTTGACCATCTAATGCGCTTGCGGGATCTGCAGGAACTGACGCATGGGTTCCAGACGTTCATTCCACTGGCATTTCATCCAGATAATACACCGTTGCAACATTTGCCAAAAACGACAGGAATGTCAGACATTAAGCAAATCGCGATCGGTCGTCTGATGCTCGACAACATTCCGCATATCAAAGCGTACTGGCAGATGCTCACCCCGAAGATTGCGCAGGTCTCACTTCGGTTCGGCGCTGACGATCTTGACGGTACAGTGATCGAAGAAAAGATCTACCACGATGCCGGTGCTACAACACCGCAAGGCATGCGTCGACAAGAGTTGGAGCGCCTGATCCGCGAAGCCGGACGGGTTCCAGTGGAGCGCGATACGTTGTATCGTCCCGTGGTTCGTACCGAAGACTCGTTCACTGTAGCCGTGTAATGAGGAGCTCGCGTCGCATCTAGGGCAATCTGACAGCCGTCTTTCCGCACGAAAAATGCAACACATTGATTTACGCTCGCGTCTTATTCAACAGGTGTAAAATCTGCCACAAGAAAAGGTTGGGCCGGGGCCGGCGCGCTTCGTGCCACGTCTGTGGACTGAAGCTGGCTCTCGCATGAGGCGTAAATGAACGTCCACTTCAGCTATAAGGCCTCGAAGAACACAGACACCGAGCGAGAAATCAAACAACAAACAGACAAACTCGCCAAACGCCTCCAGGTGTTTCGGCCGGAGCTCGTACACCTCCACGGAATTGTCGCTGAGAGTTCAACCAAAGGTGGAGGGGTCACTGTCTCTTTGAACCTGCGCCTGCCTTCCGGACAGATGGCGAGCCAAAGCACCGCGCCAACTGCAGTGGGTGCCGTGAAGAGCAGCTTCCACGATTTAATCCATCAGCTGAACGCACATAAGGATTTGCTGCGCAATCGTCATAAGTGGCGCAGGATTTCGAAAGAACATCGGCGCGTGCCGTTTGAGCAGACCGTCGCTTCGGTGACCAACGGGGGACCGATTCCAGGTGGAGCTCTCGTCAGCCGCGACATCGATCACTATGTAGCCACTGAGCTCCCTCGCCTCAACCGTTTTATCGATCGTGAGCTTCGCTATCGAGAAGTCACCGGACTCTTGCAGCAAAATTTGGTAACACGCGAAGAGGTGATTGATGATGCCATCGCGACAGCGCTCTCAGGCGAAGAGCAGCGGCCCGACAAAGTATCAGTGGAACGTTGGCTCTATGGTCTCGCGCTGAATGCAATCTCCACTGTCGCTGCGCGTAATGGCGACGAGACTGAAACGGTGCATTTTGAAATGCCTGCCGGAAAGCCGAACGTGAGCGGCACCGACGACGCTTATCTGCAGTTTCATCAGCCAGACGACAGGCTCAGCACAGAAGATGTCTTGCCAAATCGCGACATCAGCACTCCCGAGGCAGTTGCGCTCTCGGACGAATTTATCGATCAAGTCGAGAAAGCCCTAACTGGAGCTCACCCACAACAGCGTGAGGCTTTCACTCTATTCGCAATCGAGGGCTTCACCATCGAGGAAATCGCTGAGGTTTCAAAGCGCGATCCGGGAGAGATCAAGAAATCCATTAAGGCCGCTCGCGATCTGGTTGACCATAAGCTTCCAAACGGGAATGCACTCAAGAAGCACTTGCTGAATAGCTCACAAGTAGCGTAAGGAGCTACTGGCCACTAGCGAGCTTTCGTGTTCGCCCCTGGTCTTGTTTCCTGCCATCCACTGCCAGTAGCTAGAACCCAGCAGCTCAGTTTATCCTTGTCGGTTTCTTTTTCCCTGGAGGACCGTGCATGTGGTTTTCCCGCAGAGACTTTCTGTCTAGCGCCGCCGTCACGACTGCCTCTCTTGCTTTTAGTCGGGACGCAATCGCTCAACGTCAAAACGGGAATCAGTCATCGATGGGATTGTCTCAGACCAGGGAACTACTGAAGCCCAAGCAGCCGGTCATCATTACCAAGGTTACGGGCAAGCAGTCCATTGACCAGGCCTGGCAGATGCTTAAGGATGGGCAGGACACACTCGACGCCGTTCTACAGGTAGCCAAGGCACAGGAAGATGATCCCAACGATCAGACTGTAGGACTTGGCGGGCTTCCGAATGAAGAAGGGGTCGTGGAGCTTGATTCATGCTGCATGCATGGTCCCACGCGCAAGGCAGGCTCCGTCGGGGGAGTAAGAAATATAAAGAACGTCTGTCTGGTAGCGCGTGATGTGATGCGTCACACCGGGCACGTCATGCTCTGTGGCGAAGGCGCAGAGCGGTTCGCAGTAGCGATGGGATATTCGCGTGAAAACCTCCTGACCGAGCCTTCGCGGAAGATGTGGCTGCTATGGAAGGAGACGAATTCCACGCAGGATTGGTGGGGACCTGGTCCCGACGACTCACATTGGAAGACGCCAGAGCCGCCGCACATCACACTGGAGCGCAAGAGGAAGAAGCTGATCAAGTTGGCCGCCGACTTCGGTATCGAGCCAGGATTGCGCGAGCGAGCCGCAGAATACATTTTGTTCCCTCCTAGCGGCACGATTCATGTCTCAGCAGTGAATCAAAAAGGCGAAATGTCCGGCGCTACGACGACGAGCGGTCTAGCATGGAAGCTTCCGGGACGTTTAGGAGATTCGCCGATCATTGGCGCCGGCTGCTATTGCGATCAAGACGTAGGCTCAGCAGGCGCCACCGGAAGCGGTGAAGAAAATATCAAAGTGTCCGGTGCCCACACGATCATGGAGAACATGCGTCACGGTATGTCGCCGAAAGACGCGGGAATGGACGTGCTGCAGCGAATCGTCCGCAATTACAACCACGATATGAATCGTCTCCGCTATGTGGAGATGGTGTACTACATTCTTCGTCGCGACGGTCAGTACGCCGGTGTGAGCTTGTGGAGCAACACTCCTGCAGGGATGCCGTTGCGGTTTGCGGTTCATGACGGCACTTCACGCTTAGAGCAAACAGTCGCCTTATTTCAGGGTAACTCTATGGATTGGCCAGCAGAGCCGAAGCCGATCGAGGAGAAACGCTGAGCAATCGCAGCCATCTTCAGCTTTCCGGCAAATCCGCACTAGTCACCGGCGGAGCGCGAAGGATCGGCCGTGAGATTGCCGTTGCCCTAGCTCGTGCCGGGGCAGATGTCGCCATCACCTACTTGAATTCCCCGCAGCAAGCGATCCAAACCGCTGCGGAAATCAAGGCCTCGGGTGTGCATGGGGTTGCCGTGCGCTGCGATCTCCGGGATGCAAGAGCCGTTCCGAAAGCCGCAGAACAGGCGATATCCCAATTAGGAAAGCTCGATCTACTTGTCAACAATGCAGGCGCGTATCAGACTCGCGACTTAGACGAGATTTCAGCGGCGGATTGGGATGAGATGTTCGCTGTAAATGTGCGCAGTACGTTTCTCATGACGCAGGCTTGCACTCATGAACTTCGGAGCCGCCATGGACGAATTATCAATATTGGTTCGCTTGGCGGTATTCGTCCGTGGGCCACGCACGCTCATTACTGCGCTTCCAAAGCAGCGCTGCACATGTTTACCCAAGCCTCTGCCAAAGCAATGGCTCCGGACGTGATCGTAAATTGCCTTGCGCCAGGCATGATCGATCAAGGGGAATCGGAAAGGGGAAGCGACACTCTGGAGCATTTCGCGGAGAAGACGCCCATGCGACGAAACGGAAGCACAACGGATGTAGCGCAAGGAGTCTTGTTTCTTGCTACGTGCCCTGACTTCATCACTGGGCAGATATTAGCGGTAGATGGAGGACTGGGGCTGGCCTAGAGAGCGAAGGTCATCGCTCCAAAGATTTCGTTTTCGCAAGTATTGCTCCATGTAGACGAGGGGATCAGCGCGTTCGTCCTTATGATGGCCTCTTGTCGAGAGGCTTTCGTGTCTCATGCACTGAATCAACGTTGGACCTGCGCCTCTGCGGGCTTTATCGATCGATTCGTAAACGACACGGTAAACCGCTACTGCATCGCTGTCATCCACTGGAATCGTGGGAAGCTGATGAAGGGTTAGCATCGACTTGCGAATGTTTGCGCGTGTCGGCTCGAAATAAATGATCGGCAGATTTTGTTCGCGAGCGAATCGAAGGGAATCACTGGTGTGCGCCGCGTCACCGAATACAGCAAATGCTATTACTACTCTCGTCGTATCTTCCAGGCGATTTCCGAATGCCACACCCGCGGCGATGGCTAGACGATCACTGTCACCACCTTCGATTACACGCCATGGAACCACTCTGCTCTGGGGCCCTCGTCGACTCGACGAGACTGCGCGGCGGGCAAGCTGATCAATTCCCTGTCCGGGAAGAATGCTGACCGTGTCTCTAGATTGTAAGTCTAGGATGGCTGCCGCTTCGCAAGCCTCGCTGTAGAGCAGTGCTTGTCTTTGTCCGTGCGTTTTATGTGCTCCTAATTTGTGAACGCGTAAACTCACCATTAGAGTGTAGAGTTGCTTCAACTTCTCGTCTGAAATGGCGGAACGGGTGTGGGTGCCTGGTGTCTCAAGCGGTGCGACGGGGAAGAGGGCCATTCGTTGTTCTTGGTTCGCGGAGTGAGCCACCGATTCTAAAGCAATTGCGATTCACTGAAGATTATTTCCAACATCATGGAAAGTGCCGGTGAGAGCACAAATGGTTTTCCTCAGTTGTGAGGAAAAGTTTGTGGATAAGCCGCGCGCGAACTTCGGGAACCTCGATGATTCCTGTATCAACAGCAGCTTGCACACATGCATGTGCCGTTAGATGGATTTTGATAGGGAAGCTCCGACACCGGTTCGCGAATGAAGATTCGACTCGACAAGCTGCTGCTTGACCGCGGTTTGGCTCCTTCGCGAGAGCGCGCTCAAGCACTGATTTTCGCAGGTCGCGTCTTGGTAAATGAGCAGAAAGTCGAAAAACCCGGGACTTCGATAGCAATCGACTCCGCTCTACGTATTCTTGGTGACGACTTTCGCTATGTCGGCCGTGGCGGTTTGAAGCTAGAGCGCGGTCTCGCGCATTGGAATATAGATCTGCGCGGGAAAGCCTGTTTGGACATCGGTGCTTCAACTGGAGGCTTTACCGACTGCATGCTCCAGCATGGCGCTGCACAAGTGATCGCGATCGACACTGGATATGGCCAAATCGATGCGCGGCTAAGGCAGGACCCGCGGGTCACATTGCTGGAAAAAACCAACGCTCGCTATCTCTTGGCGGAGCAATTGCCCATGAAGGCCGATTTCTTCGCGATGGATGTTTCATTCATTTCGGCGACCCTCGTGATTCCGCCTGTGCTTGCTGCGCTTCGCGGAAAGGAAACGCCGTCCAGCGTCGAAGCCGTGGTGCTGGTGAAGCCTCAGTTTGAAGCAGGACGCGACTCGATTGGCAAAGGTGGAATAGTGCGTGACGAGAGAGCGCAGTTAGCAGCCGTTGAACGAGTGAAGCAGACGGTTATGCAGATTGGTGGCAGTGACGTCGAATCGATCGATTCTCCTATCCTCGGAGCGAAAGGGAACCGGGAATTCTTGTTACACTCACGATTCGCCTGAGAGAATCGTTTATCCATGCCTTCTGCTGCCGTCATCTCCAAACCCAGCAAGCCAGAGCTGAAGCAACTGGTTTCCGGAGTCGTTGACTGGCTGGAACGGCACGGATATCAGGTGGTTCTTGATCCCGTCTCATCGAGCCATGTATCTGGCTCTAAGTGTGCGTCGCGGGAACAATTGCACAACTACAAACTGGATTTTGCAGTGGTTCTCGGAGGGGACGGGACTCTGCTTGCAGCCGCACGAGCACTGGCTCATGCCAACGTACCCCTACTCGCAGTAAACCTGGGCTCTCTCGGATTCCTGACCGAAGTTCCTCTTGCTGAACTCTACGATCATCTGGAAAGCATCACGAAGCAATGCTGTGTCGTTGACGAACGCTCTATGCTGCACTGCCGGCTTTTTCGTGGCGACAAAATCGTGCATGAGTGCGAAGCATTGAATGATGTCGTGATAAAGGCGACCGCCGCACGTCTTGCTGATTTCGAGCTCAGCATCGACGGTTATCGTGTTACCAACTACAAGGCGGACGCGCTGATCATTGCCACCCCGACTGGGTCGACGGCGTACTCTCTCGCTGCAGGTGGGCCAATCCTTGCTCCAGCGGTGAAGGCTCTGGTGATCACCCCAGTATCTCCACACTCGCTTACGCATCGCCCGATTATCGTCGAGGAGAGTTCCAGGATTGCGGTGACTATGTCCGTTGGCCAAGAGGAAGGCTTCCTGACAACAGACGGCCAAGTGAGCATTCCCATTCAGAGGGGAGATCGTGTGGAATGTGAGCTGGCGAAATATCGCGTGAAGCTCTTGCGACAACAGAATGGCCAGAAGTTCTTTGACGTTCTCCGCAGCAAGCTGCATTGGGGAGAACGATAAACGTGTCGTCGTTGCTCCTTCTGTTTCGATCTCATTTGCTGTTTCTTACGGCGATGCCGATTCTTGCTGCGTTCTGCGCAACAGCTGTTGCCCAGGAGCGTCCAGCCGCCGATACGATCATCAGCAACGCGAATGTCTGGACCGTAGACCGCAATCATCCTAAAGCGGAGGCGGTCGCCATCCTGAACCAGCGCATAGTCGCGGTTGGGACATCGGTCGAAATGGACGGATGGCGCGGGCCTCGCACGCGCATCATCGACGCTGGCGGGAAGCTGCTATTACCTGGCTTCAATGATGCGCATGTGCATTTCGTTTCAGGCGGCTTTCAGCTTGATCAGGTTCAGCTCACCGATGCAAAGACGCGTGAAGAATTCGTACAACGAATTGCTGCCCAAGCCAAGAAGTTAAAAAAAGGCGAATGGATCCTCGGCGGTGAATGGGATGAACAGAACTGGTCCCCGGCCGAACTGCCAGTTCATGACTGGATTGATTCGGTAACTCCGGACAACCCAGTCTTCATCGAACGTCACGATGGTCACGAATCGTTGGCCAATGCGCTCGCCATGAAGCTTGCAAATGTTACCGCAGAGACCAAGGCTCCGGCAGGCGGGGAGATCGTTCGCGATGCTCCGGGAAATCCGACCGGGATCTTCAAAGACGCGGCGCAGTCCCTGATTGGGAAGGTACTTCCTGAACCCACACCAGTAGCTCGAGTTAGGGCGGCGAAGCGCGCCCTTGAATACGCCGCGTCACTCGGGGTTACAAGTCTACAAGAGATGGCGCCGTCCTATGGCGACATTGAGGCGTATTCAGTATTGGCGGAACGCGGGGAACTTACGGCGCGCATTTACGCTGCTCCGATTGAGACTCGCTGGAGAGATCAGGCGCGGATCGGTGTGCGTCATGCTTTTGGCTCGGACTACCTGCGAGTAGGGGCGGTCAAAGCTTTTGCCGATGGGTCCCTCGGTTCCACGACAGCTTACTTTTTCCAACCTTACGTTGATGCGCCGAACTCGCGCGGTTTACTCTCCGACGAGATGCAGCCCATCAGCGGTATGCGCGATCGTCTTACTGGGGCAGACAAAGCCGGGCTGCAGCTTTGTGTTCACGCGATCGGCGATCAGGCGATTTCGACCGTGCTCGATATTTTTCAAGACATCGAAAAAGCAAACGGCAACCGCGATCGCCGCTGGCGCATCGAGCACGCACAGCACATGGCCCCCAAAGATTTTCAACGCTTCGGCCGTCTGCATGTCATCGCCTCGATGCAGCCTTACCACGCCATTGACGACGGACAGTGGGCAGAGCGCCGCATCGGCCCTATTCGCGCAAAGACTACCTATGCGTTCCGAGCATTCCTCGATAATGGGGTGCGGCTCGCGTTTGGCACGGACTGGACTGTGGCTCCGCTGAATCCCATGCTGGGACTCTATGCTGCCGTTACTCGTGCCACCCTCGATGGCAAGCATCCCAACGGCTGGATACCGGAGCAGAAGATCAAAATTGAGGAAGCGATTGAGGCGTACACGATGGGCTCAGCTTATGCCGAGTTTCAGGAAAAGGAAAAAGGATCAATCACAGCCGGCAAACTCGCCGATCTCGTGCTCGTCAGTGACGATCTCCTGAAGATCGATCCACATGCCATTCGCGATGCCAAAGTGGAAATGACCATGGTCGACGGCAAGGTAATCTATGGAGGTCCCCCGCAGTAGCAAGAAAAATCAGTGTTTACTTTCCTTGGATCCACTCTCTAATAGGCGTTTGGTCAGCAGGACCAAGCCGATAATCTGAGTCCACTCTGAAACAATATTGCCGACTACTTGTCCCCATTTGGAATTGGCGTCCATAGACTTAAACAATAGGATCCATGCAATTCCGGTCACCACCAGGAAAATCGTCAGTGAGTGGTCATCGAGAAAGCACAGCGCCCGATTCACAGGCTCATTTCGCGGTTTACGACTTTCTGCGGAGCCTTTTTCGTACATGTGTTTTGTGGCCAGAACCGTCACCAGGACGCCCGACCAGTCGGCAATTGCATTTCCGAAGAACGAGCCCGAATGCGTGCTGGGATCAGCATAGATATAGAGCACCGTCCACAGCAGCAGGATTGCAGCGGTGGTGAGGCTGAGTGCGTGCCGGTGCAGAAATCGGTGTCTGTGTCGCCGAGCGGCTGACATTTTTTCGAAGCAGATTCCTCGAAGGGAAGATTACTTCAGTGCGTCCCTGAGTTGCTCGACTTCTTTGCGGGATCGAAAATGTCGGCGGCAGCCTAGTTGATCTTCGAGTATGCCTATCAGTTGCGATTCTGGGAATGCGCTTGTTACCTCGAGCAGGTGATCCAGCTCAAATCGGACTATCGATGTTTCACGCTCGTCAGAGTCTTTGCGAAATGCCTGAGCAGCCGCGCCGGCGGATTCAGACTCAAGTGAGCTATCTTCATGCAAATATCCGCGCAGAAAAGTGCTCAGTGCAGAGTAATCCGCGGTATTAATCCCGAATTTGGCGCTATCTTTCATGAAGGCTTCCAACAATCCGGATAGCTGGTGAGCACGTAGTAATCGTTAGCTCCTGCGTATTTCAAGATCGCAACCGCATGCGAGCATGGGAACGACTGTGTTTCCCCTCGCCGCATACTTCTCCCGATGGGAGAGTTACTGTCGTAGTCGAGTACCAGATTAGAATGGCCCCCGGGGCGCCGGAGCCAACGGTTGATTTTTTCCGCGTTTTCACGAATGGCCGCGGCTACAGCCATTTCTGCCATTGCTCGATCGGTGTAGGTGGAGACCGCCGATACGTCCTCGGTGTGCAACCGCTCACGCAAGTCGGCGTCCGTCTTACCCATATGCCGCTGCAGAGTGTGACCGCCGCGAGCCTCATCTCGCGAGAGATCGTGACGATTACTCGCGTCGAGCGCTACGCGTTCGACAGGCTGCCGCTTCGGTACAACCGGCTCGTGATTTCCCGAGGCGAGACGAAAACCGAAGTACCCGATGAGCAGCACCGCAATGATGGCAAGTCTGACCTTCACCGTTCGTCTATTCACGACAGCCATTGTACGGGCGCAAATCAGCCTCGGTAAGAACCATCCGCAATCCAACAGTTCTCATCCAACTTTTGAGAGAAGAGGCATGTACCTGCTGCGTGTGTGGCGAGCTTTTTTAAAGGCGCTTAAGGATGTTGACCAGCACCATCTGCTGGCCTTTGCGGGCAGCCTTGCCTATTACTTCTTCATGTCACTGATCCCGTTTCTCATCTTTCTGGCCAGCCTGCTCGTTTACATTCCAATTTCTGGATTATTCGACTACATTCTGGGCGGACTCTCGCACATGTTCCCCCCGGACTCGATGGCGATGGTGCGGAAGGTCCTCGCGGATCTGATAAACACAAACAGCAAGAGCTTCCTGTCGTTCGGGATTGTGGGAACTATTTGGTCCGCCTCAGGTGGATTCAGCGCGATGATTGAAGCGCTGAACGTGGCTTATGATGTTCAGGAAGGCCGCCCATTCTGGAAAACTCGTCCTCTAGCAGTGCTGCTCACAATCATTGTGGGAGCGCTGGTAACAGTTCTCCTCTTTGCGATGTTCTTCGGCCCCCACTGGGGAGGAGCGCTAGCAGCAAAGCTCAACTTGAGCCCATTATTTACCGCAAGCTGGTTTTATTTTCGCTGGGTGCTGGCGGCATTATGTGCGCTGCTGTCGGTGGAGATCATCTACTACCTGGCTCCGAACGTTGAGCAGCGTCATTTTTTGCGCACGATTCCCGGATCGGTAATCGCCGTCTCGCTCTGGGTAGGCGCCTCGTATGTACTCGGCTTCTACCTTCAGCACTTTGCTCAGCTCAGTAAAAGCTACGGCACACTCGGAGCCGTAGTAGGCCTGCTGCTGTGGTTCTACGTCTCCAGCGCTGCGATCCTGATTGGCGGGGAGGTCAATGCTGAATTAGCTAGAGCCGTTGGGAAAGAGCCTCCAGTGAAAGAGGCGGTAGAGCCTGGCAAGGAAGAGATACCTCAGATTCGACGCGCTAGCTAAGTGCCCACCATCAGCCGCGTCGCGCTCGATTGGTCAGCTCAGCAGACGTCCCAAGTCTTGCAGATTGTCCTTTGGGAATGCTCAGGGACTTCCACTCTGCGCCACGAAAGTGCTTTGCCAGCAAGATAATCTGCCCGACATGCTCGGCATAGTGGGTCATCTGCCGGCTGATCGCTTCGAGAACCGTATGTTCCTGGCCACGAATCGTAACCTTTTTCTCTAGGTCTGTAGTAGTGAGAGGTTCAATCGCAGCGAACACTACACTCCATCCCTGATTCCACCACAGCAATACCTGCTCAGCGGTGGTGGAAGAATCCAGCACGAACTCGCTATCGCGGTCACGATTCGCTTTCTCGCCATCGCTGGTGAGGAAATCTGTCCAGCGTGAACGCATGTTGCCTGCCATGTGCTTCACGATGATGGCGATCGAGTTCGCTTCCGGATCGATGAGGCGAAACCAGTCTTCAGCACGTAGCTGCGAAAAGGCTGACTCGGTGCGCGTTTTATAGCCCCGGAACGTGCGGAGAGCTTCGGTGAGGAATGCGGATTTTGTCTCGGCCACAGCAGTTGCTCCGAACTTGAGGATCGAACTTTGATTTTATACAAAACGAAAGAGCCTCCTTTACGGAGGCTCCTAAGGTGGCTACTGACAACTGATACTTTTCTTCTAGATCGAGCTCATGTTCGACAGGAACTCGCCATTGGCTCGTGTCTTGCCAAGCTTATCGATCAGCAGTTCCATCGCTTCTACAGGTGACAACGGGTTAAGCACCTTACGCAGTACCCAGATGCGTGCCAAGTCGTCCTTAGGAATAAGCAGCTCTTCTTTCCGCGTGCCCGAGCGCTGAATATCGATCGCAGGAAAAACGCGCTTGTCGACCAGCTTGCGATCGAGGATGATTTCCATGTTGCCCGTGCCTTTGAATTCTTCAAAGATCACGTCGTCCATGCGCGATCCAGTTTCGACTAGTGCTGTAGCAATAATGGTGAGCGATCCGCCTTCTTCGATATTGCGGGCCGCGCCGAAAAATCGCTTTGGACGCTGCAACGCGTTCGAGTCCACACCGCCGGAGAGCACCTTTCCCGAAGGGGGAACGATGGTGTTGTAAGCGCGTGCGAGACGTGTGATTGAATCGAGGAGAATGACAACGTCGCGTTTGTGTTCGACCAGACGCTTGGCCTTTTCGATCACCATTTCGGCGACTTGCACGTGGCGTGCTGCGGGCTCGTCGAAAGTCGAAGAGATGACTTCACCCTTCACGGAACGCTGCATGTCCGTGACTTCTTCCGGGCGTTCGTCTATCAAGAGCACGATCAGCACAACCTCAGGATGATTCGTTGTGATTGAGTTCGCGATCGCCTGCAGCAGCATGGTTTTACCCGTACGGGGAGGAGCGACGATCAGTCCGCGCTGTCCTTTGCCGACCGGCGTGAGTAGGTCCATGACGCGTGCGCTGATGTTCTCGCGCACGGTTTCCTGCTTGATGCGCTCCTGCGGATACAGCGGTGTCAGGTTGTCGAAGAGGATCTTGTTGCGCGCCTCGTCGGGCGACTCGAAGTTGACGGCCTCGATCTTTACCAGCGCGAAGTACTTCTCGCCTTCATGCGGCGGGCGCACCTGGCCGCTGACTGTGTCGCCGGTCTTGAGGTCGAACTTGCGAATCTGGGATGGAGAAACGTAGATGTCATCCGGACCGGGCAGATAGTTGTAGTCGGGAGAGCGAAGGAAGCCATAGCCGTCAGGCAGGATTTCAAGGACGCCTTCCGCGAAAATGTGTCCTTCTTTTTCGCTCTGGGCTTGCAGGATCTTGAAAATAAGGTCCTGCTTGCGGAGCCCGCTGGCGCCTGGGAGTTCCAGGGAGCGCGCGATGCGGGTTAGTTCTGTGATGTTCTTTTCTTTCAGTTCAGCGATGGTCATGATCACCTACGGGAGTTTGCAAAGGGAGGTAATTAGGAAAATTTCGAGAAAAGCTTCTGAAACCTGCGAAGGATCCTGGGGGAAAATTCGCCGCGCGGGCGCGCGGCGGAGGCTGCTTAAGCAGCCCGCCGCTGCGGCTCGTACGCTTCTTCAGTTGAACCCATTACTCGATCAGGGGCGTTAGCCCGACCAACACGGGTCAGGACGTCGTTCATTGTCTCCTGAACACGGGTATTGGGCTTGTGAAACTTGCGAGTGGCCTTCGAGGCCACCTGACACAGGAGGTAACGGTTCTGCACCGTACCGAGAGCATCATAAATCAAATCAGAGCGCATGATCTATGTTTTTCCTTTCTCTTTTAGAATCTTTAGGATGCGGACCGTTCCTATCATCCTCTACATGTCCTACAGGAGCCTAGGTAAGCAGGTGCTTACCGATTAGACGGCGCAAACGCCCAAAAAGTCGCGGTTCTTACTTGTATTGACTGCGTGCAGCGGACTTTTCTTCCGGGGGAGAAACTCTAGCGCGCGATAGGAGATGCCAAAGCTGCTTGTAGAGTTGCTCGAATCTAGCCAGAATCTTTGGAATTCTGTGCGAGAAGCCGTAGGGTAACCGCTCAAAAAGCACCGGTCAAGTGAAATATTTGCCCTTGTAAGCCGCTGAAACTAGGTTGTTAACTGCTCGTTTTGCACGCTTTTTCGCGCTATGGACGCGCATTTGTCCCTTCATTTCTCCTTTCCGGCATGCTGCGGATGGGTTAACGACGTCCCTAACAAAGCCTTCCCGCATCACTCCGACAGCTTACGCACGCTGATATTCCCGATTCATCCGCCCTAAATTGATACTTCCCAACTGCTTAGAGCGCGCCTTTGAGGCCTTTGGGACACCTCTTTCTCACCTAGAGAACGCCTTTCGCGACGCTTTATGCGACAAAAAATCGGTCTTTCGAGGCTCATTTCGGAGTTGTAAACGTCGAATTGAGGCACTTAAGCGCCCACAAATGTGCCTTGCCACGCACCAATAACGCCGCTGGTTGCCTGTAACCTTTACCGCCATGGTCAGTTTTCATCTGCGAAAGGGACGGATGTTCAGCCGGCGAGCTGAAGAGCAAGCCATGGCAACGGCGCAAATCGGAGTACCCAGGGACGCAAGTTTTATTCGATCCGGCGCACCTGAAGCTCACGCGCATCGCGCAATGACCAATTCGCTTCCAGACGAAGACCTCATGTTGCAAGTGCGGGAAGGTGTCGGAGAGATGCTGGGTGTGTTGTTCGATCGCTACCAGAGTCCGCTGTTCAACTTCTATTGCCGGCTTACCGGCGATCGAACAGCGAGCGAGGACTTGGTACAGGACGTCTTCTTCCGCATTCTCAAGTACCGCCAGACCTACCGCCCGGGCACTCCGTTCCGCGCGTGGATGTATCAGATCGCGCGCAATGCGAGACAGGATTACCACCGCAAGCATCCGCAATCGTTGCCATTCGAGCCGGAGATGTCGCCGGCCGTGGTCGATGCGGACGCAGCGGAGGCGGAACAACAAGCTGCGTTGCTGCATCGCGCCCTGCTGATATTGCCGGAAGAGAAGCGCGAAGTGCTGGTGCTGAGCCGGTTTCAGGAACTCAAATACGACGAGATCGCGCGGCTCCTGGACTGCGAAGTCAACACGGTCAAGGTGCGGATCCATCGCGCCTTGCGCGAACTGCGCGGGATTTTCGAAAAGCTTACCAGCGCAAGGCTGCGGCCGACGGACGCCGGCGAGAAAGGATTACCTTCATGACCTGCGAACACTTTTGCGAACTTTTGCCCGCGTACTGCGAGCAGCGGCTGACCTCCCGCGACACGGCGTTCGTCCGCGAGCACATGGATCTGTGCGCGAACTGCCGTGCCGATTACGAAATGTGGCAGAAGCTCGCCTCTTTGCCCACGCAAGAGCCGAGTCCGACGTCGCGTTCCCGATTTGAACACATGGTGAACGCCTATCAGGAAGGGCGTTGGGAGAAGAATGGACGCGGCGAACGCGCCAATTGGTGGACCGTCTGGTGGCGTAGCGCCTTCGCCCCGCCGCTGGCGAGCGCGCTCGCGGCCTGTCTGCTGCTGGTTGGATTCATTGTCGGCGAGCACTACTCGACAACGCGTCCGGTGAGTAATCCGCAAATTGCGTCGATGCAGGCGGAGGTGACTACACTGCGGCAGCTAGTGGCTCTATCGCTGCTCGAGCAGCAGTCGGCCAGCCAGCGCTTGCAGGGCGTGAATTACAGCACGCAAGTGGAGCTTCCCGATCCGGAAATTTCCGCGGCGCTGCTGCACGCCCTGCGATTCGACAACAGTGTGGACGTTCGTCTCGCGGCGCTCGACGCGCTACGCCGCTACAAAGATGATCGCCAGGTACGCGCCGGATTGCTCACTGCCTTGCAGGACCAGCAGTCGCCGTTGGTGCAGATTGCGCTGATCGACTTGTTTGTCGAGATGCGTGAGAGCAGCGCTAAAGAGGGCTTTCGGCGCATTGAACAGGACACGAAGGTGAATCCGGCGGTGCGCCAGAGGGCGCAGTGGGGCATTCAGCAGTTGGGGTGAAAAGGTGGAGACGCAGCATGCTGCGTCTCCACGAGGCTGCGTGCAACCTGTCATCCTAAGCCCCTCTTTTGGGCGAAGGATCTCCCGGAATGTATCAGGTGCACATGCCGCATCGCGGCTCTTCGACCAGGGATCCTCGCCGAAGAGCCGAGACGGAGCGAAGGAGACTGAGGCATCGCGGGAGATCCTTCGCCCAAAAGAGGGGGTCAGGATGACAGGTTAAAGGGTGAATGATGAAGGATCGATTACGGGAATGAAAACATGACAAATTACCGACACATTCAACGCACAGTTCTCAGCATTGCGGTTGCGCTCATGCTGAACCGGACCATGCTGGCGCAATCGCCGTCCGTGCAGCCCGAAGTTCGCCTTGAGACACGCGTGCGCGCGCCTCATCCGCATCCCCATCCGCATGTTCACGTCAACGACTGGGAAAATTCAGAACTGACGGTCACCGAGCAGGAGACGATCAACAAGTCCTACACGATTCCTGTTTCGGGAGAGCGACGGCGCGTTACCGTCGAGAACGTCTGGGGGAATGTGCACGTCACCGGCGGAACCTCCGACCAGGTGCAGCTTGTTGCCAAAAGGACCATTCGTGCCGAGTCAAAAGACGCGCTCGAGCTGGCGAAGAAGGAGGTCACGCTCGACATCACGCAGCAGGGAAGCCTGCTCAAGTTCTACGTGAATGGCCCGTTCCGCTGTCAATGTAGGTGCGAGGACTGCGGTAGCTGCAACAACTTCCGCGACCACAAAGAGTACATCGTGAAGTACGACTTCGAGCTGCAAGTGCCGCGCGATGTTGATCTGACTGCGAGTACCGTAAACGATGGTGATGTCATCGTGAAGGATGTGTCAGGACAGTACTCGATTCACAACGTGAACGGTACGGTGGAGATGACCAATGTCGACGGCTCAGGCACGGCCAAGACGGTGAATGGGGAGCTCAAGGTATTTTTCCGCGGCAATCCGCAGAACAACTCTTCGTTCTCCACGATTAACGGCGACGTCGATCTGTACTTCCTCCCCAAGTTTTCTGCCGATCTGCGTTTCAAGACTTTCAATGGCGAGATCTACAGCGATTTCCAGATGTCGTCGCTGCCCCCGCGCCAGCCAGAGGCGGAGCACACGGCCGGCAAATTTGTATTCCGCGCCGACCGCTTCACCGGAGGGCGCGTAGCTGCAGGTGGTCCAGAGATCAAAATCGAAACACTAAATGGAGATATTCATATCCGTGAACGTCATGACTAATAAATTCCTCTCATTCATTCAATTGGCCATCATCGCGGTTCTTTGTGCCCCGTCAACTTTTGCGGCGGCGGCAGCCACAGGCAATGCCGATCGCGTAAGCGTTCCGCTCAGTGACCCAACCCGGCCGGCATTCATTAAGGCCCATCTCCTCAATGGTGCTATCACCGTGAAGGGCTATGAAGGTAAGGAAGTTGTTGTGGAGGCTCGTGCGCGTGCCTCAGAGGAAAGCGATAAGGAAAGCCACGGTATGCGCCGCATTCCTATCAACAGTACCGGACTTGAAGTTGAGGAGGAGAACAATCGAGTTAATATCGGCGCAGCCTCGACCCAGCGCACGATTGATTTAACCATCTCCGTCCCGGTGCGCTCTTCGCTGAGCTTGCATACAGTCAACGATGGCGACATCTCCGTCTCGAACGTCGATGGCGAACTCGACGTCAATGACGTAAACGGCGAAGTCACGCTGAGCAGCATCTCCGGAACGGTGGTGGCTCATGCCCTAAATGGGAAAGTGCTCGTAACCTTCAATCGCATCAATCCGACAAAGCCAATGGCGTTCAGCTCTCTGAACGGCGACATCGACGTCACATTTCCGGCTGACCTGAAGGCCAACCTGGTGATCAGCTCCGACCGTGGCGATGTCTACAGCGACTTCGACGTAGCCCTGGCAGCCCGCGCTCCGCAGCAACAGACAACGGAAGACAGCCGCAACAAAGACGGTCATTACCGCGTAAAGATCGATAAGAGCGTCCGTGGAAGCATCAACGGCGGCGGCCCGGAACTACAGTTCCGCAACTTCAACGGGAATATCTATATTCGTAAGGCGGGCGTGAAGGCACAGTAGTCGGAAGCAGTAGACGCAATGAGAAACGGAGCGCCGGGCGCCCGGCCTCCATCTGCTTCAGTGCCGCGATCATCTCCGCTTAACTGTGCTTCCTTTGCGCGATACTCCTCCTCTTTTCCACATGCGAAATCATATCCACTCGTGTGCGGATTTAGGGGTGCAGGTCACCTTCTCTCGTATAACGCGAGATTGGATCGATCAATGCAGTTGAGAGTCTCACCCTGGATCGCCATAGCTGAGACACTATTTCTTTCCCTCCACGGGAACCTCGGCTTGGTTTAGTGGAATTATGCTGACCTCTTGTCGAGTGTACATCGCAATCGTTGACGCATCGGGAGCGACAGCTACGGTTGGGCCTACATGATCCTGATGTGCCAAAGTTAAAGGAATGTCTGCAGTCGCACTTAGTGTCAACGCATCCAAGCAGATCAGGTGAGGATCGTCGACGGAGGGAGAGATGTCCAGGGCAGCATTACCTTTTCTGAAATCGTAAGTTTCTGTGCAAAATATCGACTTATTGACAGGTGTTATTGTGCCAAGCGTTCTTCGATCGATATTGATCTTTTTAATCATTTCGCCATTGGCGTTGATAAGTACAAGGGAAGGGCACCCACCTGATATAACGAGACGTGATTCAGATATAAAAGTAGGAACATTTCCGCAACTAACCGAGCCGGGTAGAGAAATAATGCTTTTCTTGCCGCTGAGCAATAGTTTTACAAACTGTGACTCTGTTCCAGAGGCTTTGTATACAATCCCATCCTCGTTGACGCTCGGAATCAGCCCGCTAGGCACAGTCAGCTTAGCCACTAAATTCAGCCGTCCAGTGTCCAAAACGATGACGTTGTCAGTACCCGGTTCCCCAGGTTGGAAGACATAGACCCGGTGTCCGGAAGGCGAGACAAATACTTTAAAGTGCGGTATCTTCTTTACTTTTTCCAGCGGATGTACTGCGATCAGCTCAACGTCGTGCCCATAAAGCTGAATCGCATCCTCATCTATTACCACAAAGCGTCCGTTGGCAACAGATAGGAGTTCATTTGACCCGTGATAGTCGCCCCACTCGTGCTGGGCAGCTACAACTCCGGAATGAGGATCAACGAATACCGTCTTGAACAGATATGTTCCGTTCCTTCGCGATAATCTGCTAGACAATTCAGGCTTGCGATTTCTCGTGGGAAACGATATCGCAAGCCTGTCATTGGAGAGATAAGCGAGTTGAACTCGGCCAAATGGCGCATGTTCGGAGGCTTCCCAATACTTATCGAGCTTTAGTTGCAGCCCCCCCGGCGTTTCACCTGCGGCTCTGTCCGCCGTCGCACTCCTTGAAACGACCAGGGCCACGCCAAGCATGATTGTTGCAATACTCAATGAACCTCGAATCATTTTAATCAATGCGGAGCGCCTGACTGCCAGATCGTGTTGCCACCCACGACGTCAAAGACAAAGTGTTTTCCAAAACCCATCGGGACATTTGAGTAAGGATTCGCCGAATCGAGGTGAACGTGGTAATAGCCAGGAAGATCCTTATTCGGATGGAAATGAATGGAGCCATCGAGTCCACCGCACCGAACAGAATTCGTCGTCGGATCAGAGCACCCATTATCGGAATTACCGACGTATGCATCAAAGGTCTGCCGGTCCACTTGGAAATTTGCATTTCCGCTCTTCACGATGTCACACGAATCCGCCGCATTCCCCTTACATACTTTAAGGTTGCCAGGGTCCGTGCCCAAATCAGACAGCCTTGGCGGGTGGCTCAGCCTTGTGTTCTGGTTCCAGTATGGAACTCAAAGAAATCGGGTGCCCCATCCTCGCGCGATGTTCGCGAGGGTGGGATACTATGAGCGTGATCAGCCCTGGCGTTCTTTCTCGTTCTCGATTCTTCCATTCGCCTATTCTATTTCGTGAATCTAATCCGGCTGCGCTTATTGCGTCGCTTTTCGCTAAGGGCAAAATCAAAAACGGAGTTCCGCACATTCTCGAATCACACCCTCGCGAACGGCGCGCGAGGATGGGGCACTCTTTACATGGGAGTACGACGCAGAAACCAAAACGGGAAGGCTGGGCCACCCGCCCACTTTTTCCAGGAGAGTCTTTGCTGAAATACCGATTGTCTTGGGCCGTCTCGCTAGCGGCCGCAATCTCCTTTTCGCCGGCGCATTCGGACGCGCAGAGCTATAGTCGCTTCGAAGTGGGTATGCAAACCACAATGCTCCGAGAGGCGGGTGACACGAGCGGATGCGGGGGCTGTGAGACTGCTCATTGGACCACCGGCCCGGAGATCACTATTAACCTAAATCAGTACTTCGCCCTAAATGGAACTGCGAACTTTTTTCCCGGTTATACAGAAAGAAGTTCTGACACTTTCGGTGGACATTTGACTCAAGTACTCGCAGGTGTAAAAGCAAGTATCCGCAGCAAGCGGTTTACATTATTCATAAAGGCAAGGCCAGGATTTCTGAGCTGGGATCATACCGTGACCGGAGTGCAGTTTCTAAATGGTCCAGGTGTTTCCACGCCCTTTATATTTTCGTTCGGCCGAAAAACGTTTTTTGCGGTAAATATCGCGGGAGGAGGTGAGTACATGTTGAGTCGCAAAGTGGGTATTAGTGTTGAGATGGGAGACTCAATCGTGAGATATACGAACAATACCGGAATTGGATCATTTAAGAATGACTTTCAATTTAGCACGGGGCTTTACTATCATTGCTGTGAGCTCAAAGCGATCGAGCGGAAAGCCGGATCCTCACACAAATTCTTAGATAAGACAAACATTGGGCTACTGGCAGCGGGTTTGCTCGCCCATACTGCCGACGCGATCACAACGCAACATTCGCAAGCCAGATGCAGACGTACTAACCCCTCCCCAGATAGTCCTTTCTCGGGTTGCGCAAGTCAGGAGGGTAATTTTCTTGCGCGGCCCTTTGTAACTCATGGTTGGGGCGGCCAAATTGCCTTTACGGGGATCGTGTACTCAGCAGAGATCGCGTTGATGTATGGTATCCATCGTATGGGTTTTCACAAAATCGAGCGAACTGTGCCAATTGCTCAGGCGTTGGCAAACAGTTTAGGTGCTTACCATAACGTGAACTAGACCGCACATTGCACAATGACTGGAAGACGACTTCACCGAATCTTGTTGGGTGTCGCTCTTGCTCTGTGGACCGCGGCTGCTGGGGCAACAACACAGAAGTGCGATCTCATTTACTACACAAAACGGTTTATTTCGAAAGGTAAAAGCATACGGGCCGAAATAGTTCGGCCGAGTTACGGAACTCATCCCGCGGTTCTATTCATTCATGGAACTGGTGGTCTGCTGACACGCGCAGCTTTAGAACGCCGCTCTGTTCCTCCCGTTGATGAAAATTTCGGCGAATACGAACTAGCATGTCGCGGTTATGTAGTCATCCTAATTCATTATTTCGATGCAACTGAGATGGTGAATGTTGAGGACGTAAGCGTCATTCACCGGAATGCCAGGATATGGCTGTCCACGCTTCAGCTGGGACTAGCAATGACTATGCGATTACCGCACGTAAAGCGGGCTTCAAAGATTGGGATAATTGGTGAGTCTTTGGGTGGATATATAGGCTTGGCCTTGGCAACTGAGGACCAAAGGATAGGAGCTGTCGTTATTGCCGCAGCAGGAATACCCGATGTCTGTTTCCAACATCCCGAGCGTTTGCCGCCAGTGCTAGTCTTGCATGGCGAAGAAGACTCCGTCGTCCCGACGGCCGAAGCTTACAAGTTGACTGCGACGTTGCGCAAATTTCACGTTCGTCATCAATTGCGAATCTTGCGGCGGGCGCATCACGCGCTGCTTATGGAACGCCGTTCCGAGTGCATTGAGCTCTCTTGCATGTTTTTGTCGCGATATATATCGCAAAGGGTCAGGGGGATGGGTGGCCCATTCTGAAAACATGGGGACAGACGTGAAAACATGGGGACAGGAAGCTGGGTTCTATAAAAGGCGATGTCAAGAGCCGGGTGCCCCAGCCTTTGATGTTGTTTTCCCATAATGAACCCCATGAAGTGGGTGCCCCGTCCTCCGCGATTTTCGGAGGGCGGGTAGCGAGGATGTGAGAAACTTTTGGGTTGAAGTTCTATTTGTATAATGCTGGGCCATGCCCAGAGGCCTGATCCGCATTTACGGCGGCGGGAATTTGCATTTCATCACTACGAGCTGCTATCGGCGCGAGCCGCTGTTGGGGAGTGCCCGGGCGCGCGACGTATTTCTCCAGATCTTCGAACAGGTGCGTAGGAGTTACGGCTTCGAAGTGATCGGATTCGGAGTTATACCTGAGCACATTCACATCCTGATCAGCGAGCCGAAACGCAAAACGATTCCCATTGTGATGCAGGTTCTGAAACAGCGTGTGGCTGTGCGACTGCTGCGCAGGCGCCGATCCAGTTCCCAGCGCGAGCTTTGGGAAGCGCCTCGTCTGCACTTTTGGCAGCCGCTCTCTTATGATTTCAATGTGTACTCGGACCGGAAAGTCACCGAGAAGCTGCGCTACCTGCATCGAAATCCTGTGAAGCGAGGATTGGTGTCCTCGCCTGAGCTGTGGAGGTGGGGTAGTTATCGGGCGTTTGCATTAGGTGAGCAAGGAGTGGTGAAACTGAACTGGCAGCCAGAGCGCAAGAAGCGAAAGGCAAAGCCAACTCGGGAAGGCGAAGCTCCCGGCAGCCTCGCAGCCCATCCTTCGAAAATCGCGAAGGATGGGGCACCCCCATTCTCGGCCCGTCAGCGAAAACCAAAATGAACATGGGGCACGCATTATAAAAGGGCGCCCTTTCAGAGTAGTCTGCAGTGATCTTCAAAGCACTGAGCTACTCAGGAAAGGAGCACCCTCATGAATGAGAGCAAGTTTATTGGTCTGGATGTACACAAGACAAGCGTTTCCGCAGCCGTGATCGATGCGGATGGCAAGTTGGTGATGCAGTCCATCTTTGCTACCGGTGCGGTTGCGATTCTGGGATTCGTTCACGGTCTGCGCGGCACCCTGCGAGTCACGTTCGAAGAGGGCACGCATTCGGCCTGGCTTTTCGATCTGCTGCGGCCTCATGTCAGTGAGGTAGTGGTATGCAATCCACGAAAGAATGCCCTGCTGAAGAGCGGCAATAAGAGCGATCAGATTGACGCGCGCAAACTGGCGGAGTTGTTGCGCGCTGGACTACTGTCAGCGGTATATCACGGAGAAACGAGCACCCTGACAGTGAAGGAGTTGGGCCGCACTTATCTGGCTCTGACCGAAGACACGACGCGAGTGATGAGCCGGTTGAAGGCCTTGTATCGCAGCCAAGCGATCGCCACTGAGGGCAAGAAACTTTACAGCAAACGCCGGCGGGAGCAGTGGCTGACGCAGCTTGCGCAGGTGGGGCGGCGCTACCGTGCGGAACGAATGTTCGAGCAGCTCGAAGCTCTGCAATGCCTGCGGCGAAAGGCGCGTCGCGATTTGATCCTGGAGTGTGGCAAGCATTCTGCCACGGCTTGGTTGACCAGCATTCCCTTTATGGGACCGATTCGTGCAGCTCTGCTGATCGCCCGCGTGCAAACTCCGTTTCGCTTCCGCGGCAAGCGCCAGTTCTGGGCTTACGCTGGGCTGGCCCTGGAGACGCGCAGCAGCGCCGACTACCGATTCGTCGAAGGAGAACTCCGGCGAGCCAAGAAGCCGGTCTTTATCCGCGGTCTGAACTTGAACCACAATCACGATCTGAAAAACATCTTCAAAGGCGCAGCCACTAGCGCCAGTGCCATGCCAGGTCCTTTTCGTGATTTTTACGAAAACCTGCTGGGGAAGGGGATGGAGCCAGAGATGGCACGGCTGACTCTAGCGCGCAAGATCGCCGCCGTCAGTTTGACGGTATGGAAGAAAGGAGAGCGCTTCGATCCTGAGCAACTGAAATCACAAGCAGCTTGAGCGCTCGAGACAGCCGGTCGATTGTCGTTGTGCATCGACGCGTCATTCTCTGAGTGCTCGGGTTCGAGGGTGAGTATCCACGCCGGGTTAGGCTACGCGTTTCGCTAAGTCTCATGGGGCACCATATGCCCCCTCGGACAACCCAACAAAGCCATAGGCCTTTGAGTCTCAGATAGAACCATGGTTGCCACACAACCCATGCGGCTTGTGTAGTCTCAGGATGTGACCGCAACACATCGATGCAGCACCAGAACGGGAATCCTCGAAGTCTCTACCCAGGCCCGAACCGACAGCATACAGATCCCCACCAGGGCTCGATGCCGAGCACTGCTCTCAGATCTGATCAGGAGAAGTGTTTGCTCTTGACATCGCCTTTTATAGAACCCGGCAAATCCAAAACGGGAAGGCTGGGCCACCCGCCTATTCAAATACGTATTATGCGTACCAGAGTTATGAAACTCTCCCTGGAGGCTATTCCTTAAGGTTCGGACTGGCGACGAATTGCGCGGCAAGATGTACTGAACCAGCTCTCTATTCTCTAAGT
>Ga0209474_10000038_pt1 | contig 144948 bp, 144 predicted proteins | sample GraSoiAngelo_145_FD_185902 | JGI IMG/M metagenome (GOLD analysis project Ga0209474, IMG submission 185902) | Grasslands soil microbial communities from the Angelo Coastal Reserve, California, USA - 14_1009_05_20cm (SPAdes) (version 2) | ecosystem: Environmental > Terrestrial > Soil >... | reverse complement strand
GAGCAGAGGGACGATGGCCACCATCGGCATGGCATAGAGCCCGTTGACGTAGAGGGAGAGCGCGCGCTCGGCGAGGCGGAGGCTGCCCATGAAGAGGCCGACGAGGACGCCGGAAACGACCGCGATGACGAGGCCCTGGGCCACCGCTACGAGGGTGATCCTGGCGGCGCCGAGTACCGGAGCGCTGGTGACCACGCCGGGAAGGGCGGCAAAGATGCCGCTCGGCTTCGCCACGTACGCCGGAGCCAGAAGCCGGACGACGATCTCCCAGACCCCGAGGACGAAGGCGCCGCCAGCGAGCTTGAGCGCGACCGACGATTCCGCGAGTCGCCGGCCGACCGGCCGGGAGGAGGCGGAAGCCGTGAGTCCGATCGCCGCCGGCCCGGCCCGCATCAGCGCCCCGTGCCCCGCCAGACGGTGAAGCGATCCTCGAGCGCCCGGCCGAGGCCCATGAGGGCGAAGCCGAGGACGGTGATGACGAGGACGGCGGCGAACAGGCCGGCCGTGTCGAAGTTCCGCGCCGAGATGAGGAGCAGCTGCCCGATCCCGCTCGCGCTGAGGAAGAATTCCGCGGCTACCATTCCCACGAGAGCGCGTCCGATCGCCTGACGCACGCCGGTCATCGCGTAGGGGAAAGCGGCGGGGATCATCACGTCGCGCCAGATGGCCCACTCGCCGGAGCGGAACGAGCGGGCCACCTCGATGAGCTCCGGCCGGATGCTGCGGGCGCCTTCGACCGTGTTGTAGAGCACCGGGAAGAAGGCGAAGAGAAACACCACCAGCACCTTGGCCCCGAAGTCGAGCCCGAAGAGCGAGAGGATGAAGGGGATGAGGGCCACCATCGGCATCGCGTTCCCGAGGGCGATGTAGTCGGAGAGCGCGATGCGCACGACGGGCAGGCGCGCGAGGAGAAGGCCGAGAGGGAGGGCGACCACCACCGCCATCCCGAGACCCACGGCGAACAGCACCAGCGATCCAACCAAGGTGCTAGGCAGCTCGCCGCTCACGGTCATTTCCCACAGACGCGACATGGTGGCCGAGAAGGGCGCCGCGACGGCAGGGCTCAGCCGGCGTGTTCCGAATTCCCAGAGGAGGATTCCGGCGCCCAGGCTGGCGAGGACGACCAGGCGGTCCTTGCCGGACCCGGGGCGGCGCATCGCGTTCAGCGTCCCTTGCTGGCGAGCGAGCTCGCGTCGCGGGAGACGCTCCGATCGACGAGCCGTTCGTAGCCCACCGGCTCCTTGCCAGGCTTGATTCCGCCGAGATCCTGCTCGGTCTTGACCGCCTTCTCCAGATTCGCCCGGGTGAGGCCGTCGCCCCGGGCCGGCCAGAAGTCGATCTGCACGAAGGTGCGCAGCGCCTCTTTCGCTACCTTCTCGGTCCGGCCGGTCACCGTCGCGATCTTCGCCACCCGGTCGGCGTTCTTCGGGTCGGCGATGTACTTCGCGGCCTCCATGAGACCGGCGACGGCGCGCACGTACGCGTCGCGCCGCGTCTTGAGGTTGTTCCGTGTCGTGACGAGCAGGTTGTAGTGCGAGTGGGGATCGACGTCGCGGATCGAGGAGACGATGGTCAGCTTCCGCTTCATCTGCTCTTCGAGCACCGGCACGTCGTCGGTGTGGAGGACCCCGAACTTGATCTGTCCCGCGATCATCGCGGCGCCGACGTTGGAGCTGAGGCTCACGAGCTTCACCTGATCGACCTTGAGCCCGCAGGGCCGCAGGAACTGGGCGAGCGCCGCGGCGCGGGCTCCTCCCACCGAATCGACGCCCACCGGCTGATCCTTGAGGTCCGCGCACTTATTGCTCTTGCCGTCGGCCGAGGCGAGGAGCCAGTCGGGATGCTCCTGGCCGTAGATGCCGACGAGATCGACCCCGGCATTGGAGATCATCCGCACGATCGCCGCGGTCGGCGAAAGCGAGAGGTCGACGTTGCCCGCCACCACCGCCTGCGCTGCGGACGCGCCCGAGTCGAAGGGCCGGACCTCCACGTCGAGGCCCTGGTCCTTGAAGAAGCCCTCTTCCTTGGCGACGTAGACGAAGAGCCCCGAAAACACCGGCGGGATGCCGGGGACGGCGATGGTCATCTTCCCGGGCGCGTCGGCGGTCATCGCATCGCGGGCCGGCAATGCGACCAGGACCAGCGCGAGGAAACTTATCGCTTTGCGGGTCATCGGGGCCTCACTTGCCCGCGAGGGCCTTGGCGTCCTTCCACACCGTGCGATCGACGAGCTTCTCGTAGGCAACGGGAGTCTTCCCCGGCTTGATGCCGCCCAGTTCCTTCTCGGTGGCGACTACGGCCTCGAGGTTGTCCTTGCCGAGGCCGTCGTTCCCGGCCGGCCACAGCTCGATGCGGACAAAGAGCGGCAGCGTCTCTTTCGCCGTCTTGGGCGCCCGTCCGGTAACCGTGGCGATCTGCGCCACGCGGTCCAGGTTCTTGGAGTCGAGAGTGAACTTCGTCGCGTCGATGAGGGCTGCGACCAGGCGCACGTAGGAGTCGCGCTTCTCCTTCAGCTTGTCGCGCAGCGCCACCATCACCAGGTAGTGGCTGCGCTGGTTCACGTCCTTGAACGACTGCACGACGGTGAGCTTCTTGCCGAGCTGCTCCTCGAGGACGGGCACGTCGTCGAGGTGGAGCACGCCGAGCTTGAGCTGACCGGCGAGCATCGCCGCCCCGACGTTGGTGGAGAGGGGCACGAGCTTCACCTGATCGACCTTCAATCCGCAGGGCCGGATGAGCTGCTCGAGGGCCACCGCGCGGGCGCCGCCGATCGAGTCCACTCCGACGCCCTGGCCCTTCACGTCCTGGCACTTCGAGAGAGAAGGGTCGACGGAGCCGAGCAGCCAGTCGGGGTTCGGCATTCCGTAGAAGGAGACGAGATCGACGCCGGCGTTGGAGATCATGCGCACGATCACCGGAGTGGGCGACAGCGAGGCGTCGATGCTCCCCGCCACCACCGCCTGGGCCGCCGCGGCGCCCGAGTCGAAGTTGCGCACCTCGACGTCCACGCCGTGCTTCTTGAAGAAGCCCTCTTCCTTGGCGACGTAGGTGACGACGCTGCCGAAGACGGGCGGGACGCCCGGCATCGCCAACGTGAGCTTTTCCGCGAATGCGGGCGCAGAGGCAAAGGCCATGGCCGCGCCGCAAAGCGCTCTCGACATCGATCTCATGAAGGACCCCCGAGTCTGAACTCCGCCCTGCGTGCCTCGTCCATCAAGGTCTTCCACACGTGCTCGCGTAGCTCGGCGAAGCGCGGAGAGGCGAGCGTGTCGCGGGTGCGCGGGCGCGGCAGCGTGACCTCCACGACCTCCGCGACCGAGCTCGGCTTCCCCTTCAACACCACCACCCGATCGCCCATCAGCACCGCCTCCTCGATGGAATGGGTGACGAAGACCATGGCGGTCGGCCGGAGCCCGAAGATGCGCAAGAGCTCGAACTGGAGGATCTCGCGGGTCTGCGCGTCGATGGCGGCGAACGGCTCGTCGAGGAGCAGGACGTCGGGATCCACGGCGAGAGCGCGGGCGAGGCCGCAGCGCTGCTGCATGCCGCCCGAGAGCTGGTAGGGATAGGCCTCCTCGAAGCCCTCGAGGCCGACGAGGCGGATGACCTCGGGGACACGCGTCGCGATCTCCGCGCGCGACGCACCCTGCATTGCGAGCCCGTACGAGACGTTTCCGCGCACGGTCTTCCAGGGGAAGAGCCCGAAATGCTGGAACACCATCGCCATCTTCGGCGGTGGACCCTTCACCTCGGCGCCGTCGAAGAGGACGACGCCTTCGCTCATCGGGATGAGGCCGTCGAGGCAACGGAGCAGGGTGGTCTTGCCGCAGCCCGAGGGACCGACGATGGAGACGATCTCGCGCCGCCCCACCGTGAGGCTGACGTCCTTGAAGACATGCAGAGCGCCGTAGCGCATTCCCGCTCCGGATACGGAGATGCGCGGCGGATCTCCGGAGCTGTCTTGCTGCACGATGGCGTTTCGCATGCGCCGGCCGGACCGGCTCAGCCGGCGCCCGGAGGCCGCTGGCCGGAATCGGCATCCTTCTTCGCCCAGTAGTCCGCCGACGCCTTGGTGCGCTCGAGCTCTTCCTTGGTTGCCATCCCCGGCGCCATCGAGGCGGACGTGCCGGCGAGCACCTGGTGGTGGTCGATGTTCAGGGTCCGCAACCACCGCTGCTGGCCCATGGTGATGGCGACGAAGTAGCCGAGCTCGACCAGCTCCGGCTCGGTAAAGTGGGCGCGCAGCCGATCCCACATCGCGTCGTCGGTTTCCAGGTCCCAGACGATCGCTTCGGTATAGGCGAGGGCGGCCTTCTCGCGGGGGCCGAAGCGGTTGGAGGACTCGAACTCGAGGAGGTCGAGGTAGTGCGCCTCGGTGAGCCCGGCCTTCGCCGACTTCACCGAGCGCTGGTTGCCGCAGTACTCGCACTTCACCGATCGCGAGACGTAGACGCGGCAAAGCTCCTTGATGCTGTGGTCGAGCACGCCGTGGTGGAAGACTTCGCGCCAGGTATCGGTGAACGACCAGAAAACGGCCGGCACGTGCGCGCGCACCGCCTGGCTCTCCGGCCTCGGCGTTCCTTCCCGCCGGCAGCGGTCGAGCTCCGCCTTCATCTTCGGATCGGCGATGCTATCGGGATCGACGTAGCTGATGCGTTGCTTCGACATCCGACGACCGTACCCGCCGCCGGAGTTCGCGGTCAAGCAGGGACCGTGCCCGTTGACCATCAAAGGGCGGCATGGAATGAAAGGCTGCAATCGTTTGCGCAATTTCCGGCCCCGAGGCCTTCGCATGCCCGACCATCCGCGCGAGCCCAAGGAGATCACCAGGGACAAGGTCCTCGGCGGCGAGGCCTTGAAGCCCGGCTACAACTGGAGCCGGGAGATCCCCGCCCACGGGCATTCCGCCGTGGATTTCGAGGAGCGGGTCAACTTCCGCAGGCTGCACGACTACCGGCTTGCCAGGGCGCGTCAAGCGCTCGCCGGATCGCAACTCGGATCCGTGCTTTGCTTCGACAACAACAACATCCGCTACTTGACCAGCACAGTCATCGGCGAATGGTCGCGCGACAAGATGTGCCGGTTCGCGCTCCTCACCGGGAACGGCGAGCCGTGGCTGTGGGATTTCGGTTCCGCGGCCGTCCACCACCGCCTGTACGCCCCCTGGCTTCCGCGAGATCACTGCCTCGCCGGGATGGTGGGCCTCCGCGGCTCCGTCGCTCCGGAAGTCGGCCTTTTCAAGCGCGCCGCGGAAGAGATCAAGTCCATCCTCGAGGAGCAGGGCGTCGCGGGGATGCCCATCGGCGTCGACATCGCGGAATTGCCGATGATCTTCGCCTTGCGCGATGCCGGGCTCGAAGTACGCGACGCGCAGCAGACGATGCTCGACGCGCGCCAGATCAAGAACGTCGACGAGATCATGCTCCTCAACATGTCGGCGGCGATGGTCGACGGCGTGTACCAGGTCATCTCCGACCACCTGAAGCCAGGCGTCCGGGAGTGCGACATCGTCGCGCTCGCCAACAAGACGCTCTACGAGATGGGCTCCGACGACGTCGAGGGGATCAACGCCATCGCGGGCGAGCGCTGCAGCCCGCATCCGCACAACTTCACCGACCGCATCATCCGGCCGGGCGACCAGGCGTTCTTCGACATCATCCAGTCGTTCACCGGTTACCGGACCTGCTATTACCGGACCTTCAACGTGGGCCGCGCGACCGACGTGCAAAGGGACGCCTACCGCAAGGCCCGCGAATGGATGGACGCCTCCATCGAGCTGGTGAAGCCCGGCGTCACGACTGACAAGCTCGCCGCCTGCTGGCCCAAGGCCGAGGAGTTCGGCTTCGCCAACGAGATGGAGGCCTTCGCGCTCCAGTTCGGCCACGGCCTCGGCCTCGCGTTGCACGAGCGGCCCATCATCAGCCGCCTAGTCTCCTTCGACCGGCCGATGGAGATCCAGGAAGGCATGGTCTTCGCTCTCGAGACCTATTGCCCGGCGAAGGACGGGCATTCGGCGGCGCGGATTGAAGAGGAGGTCGTCGTGACCAAGGACGGGCACCGCGTGATCACACTCTTTCCCGCCGAGGAACTGTTTGTCGCGAACGCCTACTGACGACATGGATCGAGCGACGCGGCTCGCGCTCTACCGGTCGCTAGTCGAGATCCGCGTGCTGGAGAAGCGCGCCTATGATCTCTTCTTGCAGAACCTCGTGAAGGGCACGAGCCATCTCTCGCTCGGCCAGGAAGCGGTCGCCGCCGGCTTCGCGGTGGCGATGCGGAAGGACGACTACACCTTCTGCACCTATCGCGGCCACGCCCACACGCTCGCCCGCGGCGCGCCGATGGTCGGCGTCCTCGGCGAGCTGATGGGTCGCAAATGCGGGCTCATGGGGGGAAAGGGCGGCTCGATGCACCTCACCAGCGTCGAGCACGGCGCGATGGGCTCCTACGCCATCGTCGGAGCTCATCTTCCGGTGGCTGCCGGCGCGGCGTGGTCGGCGCAGGTCCGCGGAACGGATCAAGTATCGGTCTGCTTCTTCGGAGACGGCACGACCAACATCGGCGCCTTCCACGAGGCGCTGAACCTCGCCGCCGTCTGGAAGCTCCCCGTCATCTTCGTCTGCGAGAACAACCAGTACATGGAGTACACGCCGATCCGTGAGGTGACGGCGGTCGCGAATCCTGCCGCGGACCGCGCCTGCGCGTACGGACTCGAGAAGATCCTCATCGACGGAAATGACGCCGACGTCGTTCACCGCACCGCGCGGGAATGCATCGGCAAAGCGCGGGACGGCGGCGGTCCGTCGCTGGTCGAGGCTTTGACCTACCGGACGAGCGGGCACTCGCGCGCCGATCCCGGCAAGTACCGGCCGGCGGGGGAGCTCGACGACTGGTTGAAGAAGGACCCCGTCGTGCTCTACCGGGTCCGGTTGGTCGGGATGGGAATCGAGGAGAACGCCCTGCGCGACATCGAGCGCGCCGTGGAGCGCGCGGTGGACGAGGCTACCGAGGCCGCCAAGGCTTGTCCGCCTTCGGGGGTCGAGGTCATCGAGAAGGACGTGTGGGCCGACGGAGGATCGTCGTGGCGGAACTGACCTACCGGGACGCCGTCGCCGCCGGCATTGCGCAGGAGATGGCGCGCGACGAGAGCGTGGTCTTCCTCGGCGAGGACATCGGCGCTGCGGGCGGAGTCTTCAAGACCACCCTCGGGCTCCTCGAGCGGTTCGGGCCCAGGCGCGTGCGAGACACGCCCATTTCCGAGCAGGCGATCATCGGGGCGGCGATGGGAGCGGCGATGACCGGGCTGCGACCGATCGCGGAGATCATGTTCTCCGATTTCTTCGCGGTCTGCTGGGACATGATCGCCAACGAGATCGCCAAGACCCGCTACATGACCGCGGGACAGATCGCGCTGCCGCTCGTCATCCGCACGGCGAACGGCTACGGGTCGCGCTTCGGCGCCCAGCATTCGCAGAGCGTGGAGAACTGGGCGATGGCGATTCCCGGCCTGAAGGTCGTCGCGCCCTCGACGCCTCTGGACGTGAAAGGGTTGCTCGCGGCCGCGGTGCGGGATCCCGATCCCGTGATCTTCTTCGAGCACAAAGGGCTCTACTCGACGAAAGGCGAGGTGCCCGACGGCGAAATCGTCGATCGCCTCGGCACCGCGAAAGTCGTGCGCCAGGGAGAGGACGTCACCATCGTGGCTCTCGCGGCGATGGTTCCGAAGTCGCTGCAAGCCGCCGAGCGGCTGGCCGCGGAGGACGGAATCTCGGCCACGGTGGTCGACGTCCGATCTCTCGTGCCGCTCGACACGAAGACCATCTTCGAAGAGGTGCGGAAGACGGGTCGCCTCTACACGGTCGAGGAGAATCCGCGGCTGTGCGGTTGGGGAGCGGAGATCGCCTCGCTCGTCGCGGAGGAGTGCTTCTACGATCTCGACGGGCCCATCGTGCGCATCACCACGCCTCACGTACCGCTGCCCGCCGCCGATCTGCTCGAAGACAACGCGGTGCCCACCGTGGATCGGATCGTCGAGACCGTTCGTAGGAATGCGGGCTGATGGACGTCGTCATGCCCCAGCTCGGCGAGACGGTGAAGGAAGGCACCGTCATCGCCTGGCGGAAGAAGGTCGGCGAGCGTGTCGAGAAGGATGAGCCGCTCTTCGAGGTCAATACCGACAAGGTGGACATGGACGTGCCGTCGCCCGCGACGGGTGTGGTGAGCGCGATCCTCGTCGCAGAAGGCGCGACGGTGCGGGTCGGTGAGAAGCTGGCCGTGATCTCCGAGCCGGGGTCTCAAGCTACGCGCGAGCCAGGAGTGCAGGAGACACGCCTCTCTCCGGTGGTGCGCAAGCTCCTCGCCGAGCACGGACTCGACGCCGCGGCGATCCAGGGGACCGGCGCTGGCGGCCGCATCACGCGCGACGACGTCCTCGCGCACTTGGCGCAGCGCGGGGCGCCGCAACGCAAGGTCGTGCCCTTCAGCCGGATCCGGAAGGTGACCGCCGAGCGGATGGCGCTGTCCTGGCGGACCATTCCTCACGTGCTCCAGGCGGTGGAGGTGGATTTCCTGCCCGTCGAGGAGGTCCGGCTCGCCGCCGCGGAGGCCTGGAAGGCGAAGGAAGGCTTCAACCTGACCCTGCTGCCGTTCGTCGCGCATGCCGTCTGCGCCGCCATCCGCGAGTTCCCCAACGTCAATGCGAGCGTGGAGGGAGATGGGCTGGTCCTGCACGGGGCGGTCCACCTGGGCGTCGCCGTCGACCTGGGCACCGAGGGCCTCCTCGTCCCGGTCGTGAAGGACGCGGGAAACCTCGGCGTCGCCGATCTGGCGCGGCGGATGCGTGGGCTTGCGGAGAAGGCCCGCGACAAACGCCTCTCCGCGGACGAAGTATCCGGCGCGACCTACACCATCTCCAATTCGGGGAAGTTCGGCACGCTGCTCACCGCGCCGATCATCGACCCGCCCCAGGTTGCCATCCTTTCCCTCGACGCCGTGACGAAGCGGCCGGCCGTGGTGGGCGATGCCCTCGCGGTGCGGCCCATCGGCGTTCTCGCGCAGTCGTTCGATCACCGCGCTTTCGACGGCGCGTACTCGGCCTCGTTCCTGCGGCGGGTGAAGGAGATCCTCGAGGGCAGGGACTGGGCGCGCGATCTCTGAGTCAGCGCCCGCGTCTCGTCCTCCTCGAGGGTGCCGCGGTCGAATCGCGCGCGACGAGCTCGGGCAAGAGCGTCACGTGCTCCACTGCCGCGAGCCCCCCATTGAGCCTCGCGAGCAGCGTCCGCGCCGCCTGCGCTCCCATCTGGTAATGCGGGATCCGCACCGTGGTGAGCGAAGGTTGCAGCTTGTCCAGGAAGGGCATGTCGTTGAATCCGGTCACCGAGAAATCCCCGGGGATGCGCAGGCCGATCTCCCGAGCGGCGTCGTAGCAGCCGAGGGCGATCATGTCGTTCGCCGCGACGACTGCGGTGAAGGTGCGGTCGCGCTCTCGCAACTCGAGGAACGCACGCCTGCCTTCGCTCTCGGTGAAACCGCCGCACACGCCGATGCGCTTGGGTTCGGCGCGCAGGCCGCCTTTCTTCATGGCGCGGACGAAGCCGCGGTGACGGGAGAAGCCGGTCGAGAGCGTGAGCGGACCCGAGAGGTGGGCGATGCGGACGTGACCCATCGCCGCGAGGTGCGCGACGGCGAGGCCGATGCCAAAGGTGTCGTCGTTGACCACGAAGGAAACGTCGCCGCGATCCACGGTGCGGTTGATGAGGACGACCGGGATCTTCTCCAGGAGGCAGCGATCGACCAGCGGATCGCGCCGTCGCGCGGTGGCGAGGATCAGCCCGTCCACCCGCCGCGCGAGCATCTCCTGGAAGATGGTTCCCTCGCGGTCACCGTCGTTGTCGGTATTTGCAAGGACCGCCGTGTACCCCGACTCGGCGAAAGCGTCCTCGATTCCACGGAGGATGGGAGGGAAGACGGGGTTCGCGATGTCGGGGATGATCACCCCGACGGTCCGCGTGCGGTTGGTCTTCAAGCTGTAAGCGTTTGGATTCGGCTGGTATCCGAGCTGCTCCGCCGCCGTCGTGACCCGGCGCGCGATGGGCTCGGTAATCAGCTCCCGGGTGGCGGGATTGAGGACCCTGGAGGCCGTCGAGGTGTGCACGCGTGCCCGCCGGGCGACGTCGCGAAGGGTCACGCGGGGCCGGAACATGCCGCAGATATACCGTCCGGCGATTGGCACCGCACTCTTCCTTGCGACACCAACCATCCATCGCCTAAGCTCCGGGCCCTGCAATCGATTGCACGAACGGAGCGCCGATGAGCGGATCGAAAGGCCACAAGCTCGGGTGGATCGGGACGGGCCGGATGGGCTTCCCGATGGCCAAACGCCTCCTCGAGAAGGGTTGCGACGTCGCCGTCTACAACCGCACCCGCTCGAAGGCGGAAGGGCTCACCGCGTACGGCGCCGTCATCGTCGGCTCGCCGGCCGATCTGGCCGACCGGGACATCGTCTTCACCATGGTTTCCGGGCCCGAGGACCTCATTGCGGTGACGATGGGGGACAAAGGGGTCCTCGCGAGCCCCGGCCGCCGCCCGCGCATCCTGGTGGACTGCTCCACCGTGTCCCAGGAAGCCTCCGCCAAGGTGCGCGCCGCGGCGGCCGCCGCCGGCACGCAGTTCCTCGCCTCGCCGGTGAGCGGCAACGGCAAGGTGGTGAAGGCCGGACGCCTCAGCGTGGTCGTCTCCGGCTCGAAGGAAGCGTACGAAGAAGCGCTGCCGTATCTGGAAAGGCTCGGCGAAGGGGTGAGCTACGTCGGCGAAGGCGAGCTCGCTCGCACCGTGAAGATCTGCCACAACGTCTTCCTCGGCATCGTCGCGCAGTCGCTGGCGGAGATCACCGTGCTGGCGGAGAAGGCGGGCGTCCCGCGCCACGCCTTCCTCGACTTCATCAACAAGAGCGTGATGGGCTCGACCTTCACCCGCTACAAGACGCCGGCCTTCGTGAACCTCGACTTCGCGCCCACCTTCACTCCGTTGCTGCTGCGCAAGGATCTCGACCTCGGGCTCGCCGAGGCGCGCAAGCGCGAAGTGCCGATGCCGGTCGCCGCCGCCACCCGCGAGGTGGTGCAGACTCTCATCGGCAATGGCTACGTCGACTGCGACTTCGCTGCCCTCCTCGAGCTGGAAGCCAAGTCAGCGCAGCTGCGGCTGAAGCCGGAAAACATCGCCGTGAGCGACGGCCTCGAGACGAAGAGCGCGTGAACACCATGCGCGCCATGGTGCTGCGGGAATCGGGCGGCGCCGTGCGGCTGGAGTCGGTTCCCGTTCCCGCCGTCGCGCCGGACGGGGCTGTCGTTCGGGTGCGCGCGACCGGCGTGGGTCTGACCGTCGTCATCATGACCGCCAATCCTGGCCTCGTGACCTCGTTCCCGCGCATTCCGGGTCACGAGATCGCCGGCGAGGTGGTCGAGGTCGGCCCGCTCGTACGCAACGTGAAGCCGGGCGATCGGGTCGCGTGCCACTTCTACCTGACGTGCCACGCCTGCTCGTACTGCCGCAGCGGGCGGGAGACGCTCTGCCGCAACTTCGGCGGCTATCTCGGAATGGCGGCCGACGGCGGGTACGCGGAATTCGTCTCGGTGCCCGCGCTCAACCTCTGCAAAATCCCCGAGGGCGTGTCCGATCTCGAAGCCGCGGTCGCCACCGACGCGCTGGCGACGCCCGTGCACGCCTGCCGCGAGGAAGCCCGCATCGGCCCCGGAGACCGCGTGCTCATCGTCGGCGCCGGCGGCGGCGTGGGAATCCATGCGGTGCAGGTCGCCAAGCTGTGCGGCGGATGGGTCCTGGGCGCGGACGTCGCCGACGACAAGCTCGAGATGGTGAAGGCCGTGGGGGGCGACGCGGTCATCGACGGACGCCGCGGCGACATCGCGCAGCAGGCGCTCGCGCAAACCTCGGGTCAGGGCGTGGACGCTGCCCTCGACTTCGTCGCCTCCGCCGAGACGCTCGAGGCCTGCATCCGCTCTCTCGCCCCGGGCGGCCGCCTCGTCATCGTCGGCAACCGCCCGCAGGCCGTCTTCAAGAAGGACCCGACCTTCCGCGTCGACCCGGGCCTCATGCTCCGCAAGATGCTCGAGATCCATGGCTCGCGGTACGTGTCGCTGGCGGAGCTGGAAACGACGCTCGAGCTCCTGCGCACGAAGCGGCTGCGCGCCGTGGTGACGCGCACGTTTCCTCTCGAGGAAGCGGAGACGGCGCACCAACTGCTACGCGACAACGCGGTGGTGGGGCGCGCCGCGCTGGTAGTCTCCTGATCTAGCGGAGCCGTCGCCGATCGCTTGTCCCGGGACAAGCAAGGGTGGGCTTAGCCCGCGTTCACCTGCCCCACCCGCACCGCTAGAGGAAACGTCCCCGAGTACCCTGCCACCGCATCCCCCTGCAGGCTCGCCAGGAGCACCGTCCGGTTACCGTAAGTCCCATCCGCCCCGTTCCGTGTGTCCCGCGCCGGTCGCGACGAATACGGCGCCGCGCTCCGGAAAACCGCGTCGCTCACCGCATCGTCGAAGAAAATCTGCGTCGTCGCCTCGGTCGTCACATTGTTCGCCGAATCAAACAGGCGCACCTTCACGTGGATGTGCACCGCCCGCCCCGTGTACCAGCCCGGATAGATCGTCGTGAACGACGCGACGCCGCTCGCGTCCGTGGTCTGGTAGCCGCGCAGGAAGTTCTCTCCCGTCGCTCCCTGCACGTCCGAATAAATGCCCACGGCATCGCAGTGCCAGATGTCCACCAGCGCTCCGGGGAGTGGCGCGCAGGTCGAGGCGCCGAAGCTCGAAACCGCGAAGCGCAGCGAGAGCGGCAATCCCGGGCGCGGATTCGGGGTCGACCGTCCGTTGGTGTCCGAGCGGACGTCCGAGCGCGAAAGCCGTTCGTCCACCCAGAAGGGACCTCGCGTCAGCGTCGGGTCGAGCACGCACGCGCCGTTCGAGACTCCGCCGCCGTCCGCCGCCGCGGTGCCGCTGCAGCGGAAGACCGCCAGCGTCCCGAGCGCGGAGAGCGCCTTCAGCACCTCGCGCCTCGTGTTCATCGTCGCCTCCTTCAAAGGAGCCTACAAAAGAATCGAGGGCGACGCCGGTCTCGGGTCCGGCGCCGCCCTCTGGACATCGAGGGAGGAGTCTCGAGGTCCAAATCCGATCAGCGGTGGCCTCCGCGATGGTCCCCGTCGCCGTCGTCATGGCCGCGGGCGCAGTCGAACGATCCGCGCAGGTCGACGCAGGCAACGACGCAGACTGCAGACCCGCCCGCGGAAGGAGTCGTGCAGGTGCCGCTGACGCTGTCCCGATGCGAGGTCAAGGTGCACGCCGCTCCGTCGGCGAGACCGGCGCAAGCAGCGGTCGCATCAGCCCTCACGCGCGTCGGAGAGCAGGCGAGGGTGGCCGTTCCGGTCGGGCCGTTGCTGCAGGTGCCGGCGATGGTTCCGCCGTCGTCATGGCCGGGCAGCGTGCAGGCGTCGTCGGCCGCGAGACCCGTGCAAGCATCGATGGCCACCTGCGGGGGATTGTGCACGCGCAAGCACACCAGCGTGTCGCTTCCGGTCCGGGTGCCGCACGCTCCGGTCAACGTGTCCCCGTCGCGCTCGGTGCCCGTGCACGAATCGCCCTTCGCCTTGCCGGCGCAAGCATCGACGAGCGCCTGGGGCGGCGACGGGGGATTGGGAGCGCAAGCGACGGTCTTGCCGTCGACGGTGGCGCGGCAGGTTCCGGTGACGGTGGTACCGCCGTCCGTGGCGCTGAGCGAGCAGGAATCGCTGACGGCCTTGCCGCTGCAGGCATCGATCTGGACTTGCGCGGGATGCGGAGGTCTCGGCGACAATCGCGCTCGACAGTGCCGAGGCGGTGGTCGAGGACGAGAGGACATCGCTCGACTGGCTACAGGCGAATACCATCGTGATCGTCGTCACGGCCAATGCAGAAGCCGTGGCGACGACCGATCTGCGGGTCGTCTTCGGGGAGTCGTTCGTCATGCCCGATGGGACGGAGGCCCGCGCAATCAAGTTCCTGGGGGCGCCTTCGCTGGAGTAACGTTGTGCGCGTGGCGAGCGGCGACGACATCGACCTGCTCATCGAGAAAGCGCAGGACGGCGACGTCCGCGCCTTCGAGACGCTGCTCGCCGAGCACCTGCCGCGGGTGAGGCGGTTCGCGCGCGGCTTCGCGGCCTCCGATTCCGACGCCGACGACCTCGCGCAGGAGGCGCTGCTCAAGGTGTACAAGAGCCTGCGTCTGTTCCGGTACCAGTCCGCCTTCTCGACCTGGCTGTATGCGGTGGTGCGCAACGTGTTCCTCGATGCGACCAAGAGCCGGGCGGGGCGCGAGCGCTCGCGCGAGGAATCGCTGCAGCCCGGTCACACGCGCGACCTCGCCGGCGGCGCGCCCGCGGACGAGAGGCTCGATCGCGAAGAGGAGCGCGAGCGTCTGTGGCGGGCGCTGCGCCAGGTGCCGTCGGAGTTTCGCACTGCGCTCGTGCTCTTCGACATCGAAGGCCGGACCTACGACGAGGTGGCCGCCATCGAGAACGTCCCTGTGGGAACGGTCAAGTCGCGCCTCTCCCGCGGCCGCTCCCATCTCCGCCGGCTCCTCGGCGAAGCAGAGGAAGGCGAGCGCTCGGTCCCTCCCGCGGAACCGGGAACACCCGCCGTGTTGCCTTCGTCACACCTTCCAAGGAGAGGTTCATGAAGACGACCGGCGGGAGCGAAGGTCGCGACCTGCGCGATCGGCTCCGGGAACTCAAGGTGGACGCGCCCGATGAGGGGTTCTCGGCGTCGCTCCACCGCCGTCTCGTCTCCGCGGGAGCGCCGGATACTCCGGGCATCTGGCGCCGCTTGTGGCCCTCCTTGCGGACCGAACCGCGCCTGCTGTGGCCCGCTTTCGGCATCGCCGCCGGCCTCGCCGTGTTCCTCGTCCTCGGCCAGTTGCACGACTTGTCCCGTTCCCACGGCGGGGCAGTCGTGGCGCAGTTTCCTGCGACCAAGGTCGCGGTGGTGCGCGTAAACCTGACTGCCGAGGTCGCCGTCGAGAGCGCCCACATCCGCATCAGCCTCCCGGAAGGCCTCTACTTCTGGGCTGACGGCCAGGAATTGCCGCAGCGCAGCTTCGAGTGGTCGCAACCCTTGCACGCGGGCGACAATGACATTCCCATCGCGGTGCGTGGGCAGACGCCGGGAAGGTATCGCTTGACGGTGAGCACCCGCATCGGCGAGCAACGTATCGACGAAGATGTCGTGCTGGAGGTCGTGGAAGGATGAACAGGTCGCCCCTCATCGCCGCGTTCGCGGCCGTCGCGCTGCTCGGCGCGTCGCGAGTGGCGTTCGCGCAGAACACCGCTGCCGATGCGCCTCGTCCTCTTCCGGTGCGGCCGGACAATTCGGCCGCCTCGAAGCTCGATCGCCCGGTCCGCGTGAGGGCCTCCCACCGGGTGGACGTGATCGCTCCCGGCGAACGCGTCGAGACCGTCCTCGATCGGATGCGCACGGCCACCCGTGCGCCGGTGCAACCCGGAGACGTGAAGCCGGTCGAGCGGCCCGCGCTGCGTACTCCCGATCGCGCCCGGGAGCAGGACAATCGCGGCAGTTCTTCTGGTGACGGGCAGCGCGGACCGCGCCCCCCGCCGGGCAACCCGGGCGTTCCCTCGGACCGACCGCATCGATGATCGCAGTCCTCGCGCTCGCCGCGGCGACAGCGGCACCACCTGGCCCCCTGCAGGCCGCGGAGACGGCGTTCGCGCAGGGCGATTACCAGCGAGCTGATGCGCTGGCGACGGCCGCCGCCGAGCCGCCGCAACAGGGCGCCGCGCTCTACCTCGCCGCCCTTGCGCGGTTCCGCTCGGGGCATCCCTCTGAAGCGCTCGAGGCGCTCGACCTCGCGCAACGTGCTTCCGATCCGCCGGCAGCCGGACTCTTCCACTACAACCGCGCAGCCTGTTTGTACGAGCTCGAACGATTCGGCGAAGCCGAGGCCGAATATCTGACGGCCGCCTCGCTCGACCCCTCGCTCGCCACCTTGTCGCTCGTCAACGCCTCCTACGCCGCCCTCGATGGCGGCTCCCCGGAGCGCGCCCGACAGATAGCGCGCCGCGCACGCGCCTCGGCGAAGTCTGCCGAGGCGGACCTCGTCGCCGATCTCGAGTCGAACATCGGTGTCAAGGGAAGCGAGCGCGCCACCGCCGAGTACCGCGAAGGTCTCGCGGCGTACGATGCCGGCCGCTTCGAGGAAGCCCGCGGCCATTTCCGGCGCGCATCCGAGCTCGATCCGGCGGACGGGCGCAGCCTGATCATGTCCGGCGCGTCGTCCTTCCGGCTGGGAGCGCGCGGCGAAGCGCGCGCGGACCTGAACGAGTCCCTCCGGCGCAGGCTCGACGAGGACGACGCCCGCACGGCGCACGACTATCTGCAGGCGCTCGCCGGCGGGTTGCCCTCCCGCAAGGGGTGGGAGGGCGCCGTGCGGCTCGCCGCGGGATTCGACAACGATCCCCTGCAGACGGGCTTCTTCGAGGGCGTCGCCCGGCGCTCGCCCACCGAGAACGCGAGCGGGGTGGCGACGGCGGACGTGGCACTCGCGGTGCGCCCGAGGCTGAGCGATGCTCTCGGCGCCGAGATCGCGTACGTTTTCAATCAGGTCGCTTATCTCACCGACGCTGCCTCCGATCTCAGTCTGCAGCAGCATGAGCTGGCTTCGGCCTTGGAGCTGGCGATCCGCGACAATCTCCGCATCGGCGCCGCCCTGAGCGGGCAGGTCAGCTTCACCGGCGTCTCGCGGTTCCGCGGGCTGCAGGCGGTCGCAGGCGCGTCGGCGTGGGCGGCGATCGACGAGGGCGATTGGACCACTACCCGCGTCGATGTCGGCTGGATGCGCAAGCAGGGCATCGATTCCGATTTCGATTACCTCACCGGTTCGCGCACGGACGCCGCGCTGACCCAGCAGGTGCGATTCAAGTCGCTGTCGCTGGACGTCGGGTACCGATTGCGCGCGGAGCTGATCGGATCGTCGCTGCAGACCGCCGGCGCCTCGCAGAATCCGTTCGCATACCTGGGGAACGCGCTCTGGGCGTCGACCAGGATCACCGGAGCGTACGGCTCGTTCGACGTGACCGCCGGCTACGAGTCGCGGAGCTACTTCGACGACGTCCTCGTTTCCGACGGGCGGGGCGGATCCGACCGGCACCGGAACGATCGGCGATGGTTCGGCGGGTTTTCCGCGTCGACGGCGCTCACCAAGAGCCTCTCGCTCTCGATGCGCTACGATCTGCTCCTCAACCGGTCCGATACCGAGTCCGGGTCATCGGGCCCGCGAGGATCCGCTACCTCCGACGCGCGCAGCTACGATCGCCACCTTTTGATGGTTGGCACCACCGTCACGTGGTGAGCTGCTCGCGCATCCAGTCGGCCATCGCCGGGCGGTACTTGTAAGGGATGTTGTTACAGACGTGGTTCCCGTCCGGGTACATGAGCAGCGTCGCCCGGGGCGCCTCCCGCGCGATCCGTTCCGCCTGCTCGGGCGGAAAGAGCCGGTCCTTCGCGCCGTGCACGACGAGGAGCGGGCAGGTCACCTTGGCGAGGATGCCGCGAAGCGTGAGCGTCTTCGCCTTCTCGAACGCCTCCGCCTCGTCCCGCGACTTCGTATAGAAGATGTAGCCGCCGCGGGTGAGCGGGTTCAAGGCCGGCCAGCATTCGGAGAGATCGTACGGGCCGGCGAGCGCGATGACCGCGCGCAGCCGCTTTTCGTGCGCTGCCGCCCGGGGCCCGTAGATGCCTCCCATGCTGATGCCCATCAGGCCGGCGTGGTCGCGATCGACGTCCTTGCGGTCGCGCAGGCCGTCGAAGATGGCGGCGATCACGGAAGCCCATTCGGCCCGGATGGGGAATCGCGGCGCGTTCTCCGACTGGCCCGGTCCGTCCACCGACAGCGTCGCCATCCCTCGCCGCAGGAAGTCGTTCTCCATGGCGAAGAGCTCTTCCTTGGAGGAGTCGAGCCCGGGGACCATCAGCACGAGGGGCGGCCGGCTCACATCGCGCGGTTTGCGCAGGATGCCCGGGATCACTGCCCCTTCGAAGGGAATCTCGATGCGCTCGCCGGGCGGATCGAGGTTCGGAAGCGCTTTGCGGTAAGTGGCGATGCACGCCTCGCGCAGCTTGTCGTGCGTCGCGCGATCCTCGAACCAGAGGAACTTCCCGAGGTGGTAGCACCAGGCCGCGCGCTGATACGCCTCGGCGGCGGTGACCTTGCGCCCCTTGCCCTCGGCCTCTTCCGCGAGCGCGCGGTGCATGTCGCCGACCTTCATCCAGTTCGGCCCCCAGTCCTTCCATTCCGTCGTCCCGCCCTGGACCTTTTCGAAATCGTTGACGTCGATGCCGTTGGCGGTGAACCGCGGCTTCCAGTGGCTGGCGGCGAGCTGGACCTTGTTCTGTGGGGCCTGCGGATCACCGGTCGACATTCACGGTCTCCTTTTGATCTTCTCGTACTCGGCGCGCCAGGTATCGAGGCCGCGGCGCTCGTAATGGTATTCGAAGGCATCGGGCTGCGGTCGGGTCAATTCCCCGTACAGCTCCGGGCGCCGGTCGTGCGACTGTCCCGGCCGGCAGAGGTAGACCTGATTGTCCTTCTGCGGCGGCGAGAGGATCTCTTCGTCGTAGTAATGGGATCGAATCTCGCGCAGGCGATCGAGGTCCAAATCGGCGAGCGCGATGCCGGGATCGTCGCGCTGCGCGAGCATCGCCTCGGGAGAAGCGATGCACGTCCTCCCCCGCAGCGCCGGAGAGAAGAGGTTCTGCGTCACGACCACGTAGACGAGATTCTCGGCGGCGCGGGCGCGAGCGACGGCGCGCCAGGTGTCGGTGAGCCGGGTGCGGGTCGGCCCGTGCACGCCGCCTCCGGGCGCGACGATGAGATCGGCGCCGCGCAGCATGAGGATGCGCGACAGCTCGGGCACGAACAGCTCCGAGCAGATGAGCATGCCGATGCGTCCGAAGGGCGCGTCCACCGTCATCAGCTCGTCGCCCGGCAGGACGTGATGGCGGCCGCCCATCAGGTAGGCGTTGAAGACGGGATGGTTGGGCTGGACGCGGCGGTAGCTCTTGCGGATCTCGCCGCGGTCGTCGATGAGGACGTGGGCGATATGGAAGGTGTCCGGCGTCGATCCCGGTTCGAGCCTTCCGGCGCTCACCCAGACCCTGCGCGCGCGCGCCCGTTCTTGCAGCCTGGCGACCGCGTCGTTCTCCATCGGTCCGGAATACGGTCCGGGATAGCCCTCCGGAAAGACCACGTAGCTCGCAGAGGCGTCGGCGGCCTCGTCGACGAACGCGCACGCTTGCGCGGCGTTCCGATGCTCCTCGGCTCCGGCGAAGGAAGGCGGCTGGACGGCGGCGACGCGGAAGGCCGTTCGGACGCTCATCCCGCGCATCCATAGCGAAACGCGCGCGCCGGTGTCGAGAGCCTGCGCGTCATGTTGGTTTCTTCTCCGGCGGCCGGACGTGCAACAGATGCAGGACGCGCCCCGGCCTCCCCTCGATGCAGAAGCTGCGGATGCGGCGCTCGATCTCGCGGTCGGCCATGGTGACGCGGTGGTGCTGGCGCAGGTGCTCGGTCCACGACTCGGCGAGGAACGTCTCCACGTACCGGGTGTGGTCGGCGGCGTCCTGGTAGACCGACCACTCCATCCCGCCATCGCGCCTGCGCACCCGTTCCATCTCGTGGACGGCGTCCAGGAACGGCACGGCATTTTCGGGCGAGACGAAGTACTCGATGACGACCAGCACCGGTCCGTCGCTCGGGCGCGCCTCCGGGACGAGGAGTGGCTGGGGCCAGTGCATCGACGGGCTCAGGTCGCGATCCTCGCGACCCGTGAGCGGGTAACCGCGGCTGACGGCCAATCCGACGAGCAGGCCCACGCCCGCGATTGCCAGCGCGGTGCCGATCCCGAACCGCGAAGCGACCGTCCCCCAGAGCGCGCTTCCCAGCGCGAGTCCTCCTTGAAACGCGATCGAATAGGCGGCGAGCGCGCGGCTGCGCACCCAGGACGCCGAGGTCAACTGCGCGGCGACGTTGAAGCTCGACATGGTGGAAATCCACGCGGCCCCCGCGAGCGCCATCGCGAGGTACACGAGGGGCGCCACGTGCACGAAGGCGAGCGTGAACGCCACGAGCGCGAATGCCGCGGTGGCGATCCAGACCAGTTGATCCACCGAGAGTCGGGCGCGGACGCGCGGCAGGACCATCGCCATCAGGACCGCCCCCGTCCCGAGGGCGCCGACGAGCAATCCGTAGCCGAGGGAATCGAGGCCGAGGCTCTGGCGGCCGACGAGGGGCAACAGCGCCCAGACGGCGCTCGCCGAGACGACGAAGAGGCCTGTCCGCATGAGCACGGCCTGGAAGTCAGGAGCGTGTCGCAGGTAGCGCAGCCCGGCGCGTACGGCCGATCCGGCGTGTTCCGCGGGAAGGCCGCTGTCGGTCGGGATCCGCTCCCAGCGGTAGAGGACAAAAACTACGGCGACGAAGGACGCGGCGTTGAGCAGGAAGACGACTCCGGGGCTCGTCGCGGCGAGGATGAGGCCCGCCACCGCGGGACCAATCGCCCGCGCGAGATTGAGCGAGACGCCGGACAAGGTGATCGCCTTGGCGAGCTCCTCGCGGGGGACGATCTCCGGAACGATCGCCTGCCACACCGGCTGGTTCATGGCGACGCCGATTCCGAGGGCGGAAGTGAGCGAGAGAAGCAACCAGGGCGTCATCCAGCCGAAGAGCGTCACCACGCCGAGGACGCCCGCGACGACGGTCATCCACGTCTGCGTAAAGAGCAGGTACTTGCGCTTGTCGACGAGGTCGCCGATGGCGCCGGCGGGAAGGGCGAAGAGGAAGAGGGGAAGGCTGGAGGCGGTCCCGAGCAGGGCGACGAGGAGCGGAGAGGTGGTGAGCGAGGTCATCAGCCAGGCGGCGCCGACCTCGTGCATCCAGGTGCCGATGTTGGAGATGGTGGCCGCGAGGAAGAGAGCGCGGAAGACGTCCAGCCGTAGCGGCGACCAGGCAGTGGCCGGCGCCGCATTTGCCTCCGCGCTCATGGGCGGCGCACTCTATCGCGGACCCGGCGGCGTACCGCGACTCGATTTTCCGGGCCCGGGAGTGCTATTTGCCTGCCTGGCGGCCCGGTCGCCCCACGGAGACCATCATGAAAAACGTCCTGCTGCTCGCGCTCGCTTGCGTGACGTCGTCGGCTGCTCTGGCGGCGGATTCCCAGACCACGGTGTTCGAGGGGGCCCGGCTCATCGACGGCACGGGCCGGCCCGCGGTGGCGAATAGCGTCATCGTCGTGAAGGACGACAAGATCGTTGCCGTAGGTCCCGCCGCCAAGGTGAAGAAGCCCCAGGGAGCCCGGGTGGTGGACGTCCACGGGCGCACCATCATGCCCGGCATCATCAACGCGCACGGCCACGTCGGCCTCGTCGTCAACGGAAAGAACAGCGCCGAGGGATACACGCGCGAGAACGTCGAGTCGCAGCTCGCGCAGTACGAGCAGTACGGCGTCACCTCGGTGATGGCGCTCGGGCTCAATCGCGATCTGGGCTACGAGATCCGCGACCAGCAGCGGAAGACGAAAGGGCCGGGCGCTTCGCTCTTCCTCGCCGGCCGCGGCATCGGCGTGCCCGACGCGGCCCCGCCGGTCCCGGTCGCTCCTGACCAGGTCTATCGCCCGAAGACCGTGGACGAGGCGGTGAAGGACGTCCGCGAGGTGGCGACGCACAAACCCGACATGCTCAAGCTCTGGGTGGACGACATCTACGGGAAGTTCCCGAAGATGGATCCCGCCATGTACAAGGCCGCCATCGCCGAGGCGCACAAGCACAAGATCCCGGTCGCGGCGCACGTGTTCTATCTCGCCGACGCCAAAGGCCTCGTTGCCGACGGAATCGACGCGCTCGCCCACAGCGTCCGCGACCAGGAAGTGGACGCGGACTTGATCGGGCAGATGAAGAAGAAGGGAACCTTCTACGTCGCGACCCTCAACGTCGACGAGTCCGGCTACATGTTCGCGGAGGATCCGTCGTTCTTGCAGGATCCGATGCTCGTCCAGGCGGTGAGCCCCGAGACCATCAAGATGGTCCAGAGCGACGAGTACAAGAACAAGGTGCGCAACGATCCCAACGTGCCCAAGACCAAGGCGGCCGGGGCAACCGGGATGCGCAACTTGAAGAAGTTGCAGGACGCGGGCGTGAAGATTGCGTTCGGGACCGATTCGGGTGCCCAGCCCGTTCGCGTGCCCGGATGGGCGGAGCACCGCGAGCTCGAGCTGATGGTGAAGGCGGGCCTCACGCCGATGCAGGCGCTCGTGGCCGCGACCAAGGGCAGCGCGGGGATGATCCGGGCTTCCGATCGCGGCACGTTGGAGGCCGGGAAGCGAGCCGACTTCCTCGTCCTCCAGGCAGACCCGCTCGAGGACATCCGGAACACCCGGCAGCTCGTCGCGATCTACAACGGCGGGCGCGAGGTGAAGCCGCGCGCTACCGCGGTGGCGACGAAGTAGGCGGCTCCGGGATCCGAGCTGCGCGACGAGAACCCGTATGATCCGTTCGCGTCGCGCAGCCCTGCTGTTCGCGCTGCTGCTCCCCGGACTGGCGAGCGCGGCTTCCGATTTCGGCAGCAACGTCCATACCGTGTCCGCGGGCGAGGTCGCGGGCATCGGCGCAACCGGCGCCGTGGCGCTGCTCGTCGAATCGTTCTGGCACGCGCCCGGATCCGCTCGCTGGTCCGGGCCCATCCTCTTCGACGGCCCGGTGCGCGACGCCCTCGGTGCGAAGTCAGATGGCGGTCGCACCGCCGCGGCCAGAGCAAGCGACGTCGGAGAGCTGGGGCTCATCGCCTACCCGCTGATTGTCGATGCGGGGCTCGCGACCTGGATCTCGAAAGGCAGGGGCGACGTCGCCCGGCGGCTCCTCGCGGTCGACGCGGAGGCGTTCGCCATCAACGGGCTCTTGACGTCGATCGTGCAGCGGGCGGTCGGCCGGGAGCGGCCTTTCGCGCAGGGTTGCGGCACCGCGGGGCGGCCGGCCTGCACCTCGCCGGACGATCGGAACACGTCGTTCTTCAGCGGTCATACCTCGTTCGCGTTCACCTCGGCGACGCTGCTCTGCTTCCAGCATGGGCGCCTGAACCTGTACGGAGCCGCCGACGGGGTCGTCTGTCCGGCGGCGCTGGCCGTCGCATCGCTGACGGGACTGTTGCGCATCGGCGCGGATCGACACTGGGCGACGGACGTGCTGACCGGCGCCGCGCTGGGCGCCGCGGCCGGAACCGTCGTCTCGATTACGCACATATCGTCGGAGAATGGCCGAGCTGGCCAGGCCGCCTCGTCCGGCGCGTCGATCGCGTTCGCGTTCTAACCCTCGCGAGCGTCTGGCGCGACCTTCGTGCGCCAGCGAGCGACGCGGTAAGCGAGGAGGGCGACGAGAGCGACCGCGACGACGGCGATCCATTCGCGAAGCCGGAGACTGGCGAGAAGCCAGACGATGAAGGCGAGCGCGAGCCAGGGAACGACGGACATCGCGCGACCGCGAAACACCGGAGGCGCGCCTTCCAGGCGGACGTCGCGGCGGCGCAGTTCCAGCGCGGCGAGGCAGCAGCCGGCGTAGACGAGCAAGACGGATCCGTTGGCGAGGATGGCGAGCGGCTCGAAGCTGCCGGTGAGGGCGAGCAGAGCGGCGATCGCCGCCTGGATCGCGATGGCGACGTGCGGAGTGCGGAAGCGTGGATGGACGCTCGAGACGGCGGCGGGAAGGAATCCGTCGCGCGCGAAGGCGAAGAGCATGCGGGGGACCGAAAGCGTCATGCCGCTCACGTAGCCGAACATCGAGAGCGAGGAGCCGACCAGGATGAGCGTGCGTCCCCATGGACCGGCGGCAACGCCGGCTGCCGCGGCCAGCGGAGTCGCCTGCGTGGCGAGCGACGGCCCGAGCACTCCCTGCGCCGCGATCTGGACGGCGAGGTAGATGGCGACGATCGCCACCATGGCAAGGAAGATGGCGCGGGGAGCGGTGCGCGCTGGATCGCGGACCTCGCCGCCGGGCACCAGCGCGGCCTCGATGCCGAGGAAGGCGAAGATGAGGAGCAGCGAGGCGCGCGCGACGTCGCCGCCAGAAGGTGTCCCGGTCCAGCGCAGGTTTTCGGCGCGCAAGGCGAGGAATCCGAATCCGATCAGCACGAGCAGCGGGACGAGCTTCGCCGCAGTCAGGACGGTGTTGAAGCGGCTCGCTCCGCGCACCCCGCGCACGTTGAGGCCGGCGAGGAGCGCAAAGACGACGAGGATCACCGCTCTCTTAGCATTCGCGGACGCGAGCGCCGGGACGAGCGCAGCGATGGAATCGGCGAAGAACGAGGACACTGCCGCGAGCGCCGAGGTGAGCCCGACCCAGAGCAGGACGCCGGTGACGAAGCCGACCAGCGGCCCGAAGGCCACCTCGACGTACGCGTACACGCCGCCCGTCAGCGAGACGCGGCTTGCCGCCTCGGCGAAGCAGAGGACGACGAGCGCCATGGCGGCGGCGCAAACGATATAGGCAAGGGGGGCGGCCGCGCCGAGCAGGGCGGCGACGCCGCTCGGCAGGCGGAAGATCCCGCCGCCGATGGTGACGTTCACGATCCCGGCGGCGAGCCCCACGATACCGACGGCGCGGACGAGCGCGCGTTCGGGGGCGCCGGAGGTCCGTCCGAGGTTCAAGGATGGGACGATGCCATCGACAGGCCCAACAGGCCATCGATGGCGGCGATCAACTCCGCGCGCGAGGAGGTCTTGGCGAGATAGAAATCGCAACCGGCCTCGCCCGCGCCACGCACGAAACGCGAGCCGGTGTGGCCCGACAGGGCGATGATGAGGGGTTGGTTGTCGCCGGGCTCGCCGCGCAACGTGCGCGCGACGTCCAGTCCCGATTCGGTGCCGAGGAGCAGGTCGAGGACGACCACCTGTGGCTGCTGCGCGCGGGCGACAGAGAGCGCGTCGGCGACGTTGGCGGCGGCGCTCACCGCGAACCCGGCCTCGCCCAGCTCGTCGCAGAGCGGTAGGCGGATGGAGGCCTGATCGTCGACTACGAGCACACGGATGCCGTTGCGGTGTGTTCCAGTCACCGTGCAATCGTGCAGGTAACCCCGGGTGGTTTCGCAAGCGGCGGATGTGGTGGACTTGGGAGGCATGTTCTCTCGGGCCCGGGTGCGCGAAGGAGATCGGCCCCAGGAACCGGAACTTTAGCGGGTAGTCGATCCGCACACCCCGCTAGGTCGTTCTTGGAGTTCCGGCTACCGCGGCGCCGGCCGAGGGCCCGATCGTCGCCCCGCCGACGAAACGACCAAGGGTAGCAACCGCGCAGGAAAACGCGCACATCGCCAGGCGGGGTCACGAAGCTCGCCCTTGCAACGTTACCTGGGGCGGAGCAATCTCAATTTGACTTGGATCCGTTCGAGCTAGAGCGCGGCCGGCTTGCCACCTACAAGGTGGATGGCGATCAAATACTCAAGACGGTTGACGGAACCAACTGGCGGGCGATCTTCACTTACGGCAATCGCGTCCGGTTGGAGCAGATCGCCGGCCTTCTCAACGACTCGGCTTTGGGAAATTGCGATTGGCTCCGCAAGGAGCTTCGCGGTGAGCCAACTTTCGTTTCTTCCTGCGACGAATGCGCGCTCTTCGAACGCAAGGGCTCGACCTGCCAGCATCCCACCGTGGCAGGACGGGCCGTAGCCTACGTCGCGACGCAGCGGCCCGACTGGTGCCCGCTAGTCGATCGGCCGCTTTACTTGAAGGCGCGCCCGAACTGAGATCTGCAGCGCGCTCAGCGATCGGCAATCTCCCCTCGAAAATGGTTCTGCTACAGTAGCAACATGCTGTGGACCATCGCGATCATCCTCATCGTGCTCTGGGCTCTGGGGCTCGTCAGCTCGTACACGATAGGAGGGTTCATCCACATCCTGCTGGTGCTCGCGATCGTCGTGGTGCTGATCCGGATCATCCAGGGGCGGCGTCCACTCTGAGCGCCCGCCCGCACACCGCTCACTCGTCCCTCCCGAGTCTTTCGAGGGCGCGGATGATCCCGGCGGGCTCGAGCCGCTCGCGCCAGTCGGCATTCACGTAGCTGAAGGCGATCCGGCCATCAGCTCCCAAGACGAAGGTCCCCGGAACCGGTAGCTCGTTCGAGGCGTCGCCATTCGACTTCGCCAGGTTGATGCCGAAGCCCTTCTGGATCGCATCGAGACCAGCCGGCACCTTCCACACGAGCCCGTAGCCCCGGGCGACCTTGTTGCCGGCGTCCGAGAGTACGCGAAACTCGAGCTTTCGCTTCTCTGCCGTCGACAGGCTCTCGTCTGGCGTCTGCGGAGAGATCGCGACGAGGTTCGCGCCGAGCGCCTTGATTCGCGGAAGGACCTCCTGGTAGGCGCGCAGCTGCAGGTCGCAATAGGGGCACCATTGACCGCGGTAGAAGGCGATCACGACGCGGCCCTCTTTCAGAAGCGAGTCGAGCGACACCTGCTTGCCCTGGGCGTCGGGAAGCGTGAACGACGGCGCCGTGTCCCCGACACGCGGCGCCTTTGCGCCAGCGCCGGAGCGCACGACGCCGTCGATCTCGCTGACCAGGGCCCTTACGACCTCGGCCGGCGCCTGCTTCGCGAGCTCGGTGTGAAATGCGGCGACACGATCAGCCAGGAGATGATCGGCGATGGGAGCGTTGGTGCTGGACATGGGGTGGCGGAACCTTTCCGAGCGACGATCACGGCCGTCTGCTCGGTTCCTTCGACGATCCGACGATGCGATTTCTTACCCAGCCACCGGGCGCGTAAGATCCTCCCCACTCGGCTCGTCGTACAGCACGTGAGCTCCGCGAGCGCCGTTCTCCCCGACCAACTTTGCTCTGATACGGTCGTCCAGATGAGGCGAGCGCCCCGCGAGAACGCCGAGTGGGTTCGCGCGATCGCGGACGACGGCGCCGACGGGGAAGCCGCGCGTCGCGATCTGCGCGAGGTCCTCGTCACCGGGCTCATGAGAGTGCTCACGGCGCGCGGTGCGGACGAGGATCTCTGCGAAGACTTCGCGCAAGAGGCGCTCCTCCGCGTTCGCGAGCGGCTCGGTGGGTTCCGGGGGGAGAGCCGGTTCACCACCTGGGCGCTCTCGATCGCCATGCGCATCGCCTTCGACGACCTCCGTCACAAGCGGTGGAGGGACGTCTCCTTCGACGCGATGCTCGAGGGGGCGCGTTCGCCTCTCGTGTTCGAGCCGCGGGTGGAGGCGACGCAAGAGCGGAGCGCGGTGCGCGAGCGCGTCCTGCGCGCGCTCGCGGACGTCATCGCGGGGAAACTGACGGAGAAGCAGCGCGCGGTGCTCGTGGCCGAGCTCGAAGGGATGCCACACACGGAGATCGCGGAGCGGCTCGGTATGAAGCAAAACGCGCTCTATAAGCTGAGTCATGACGCGCGGAAGAGCGTGAAGGTGCACCTCGAGGCGCTGGGGATCTGCGAGGCCGACGTACTCTGGGTTTTCGAGTGAGGACATGATGCGACTTCGCGACGAACAAGTGCGGTCTCTTCTCAACGCGTCACGCGAGACGCGCGACGTCGAGATCGACTGCGACGACTTCCTGTCGCTCATGGCGGAGTACGCCGAGGTTCGGGCCGAGGGCCGCGCGGTCCCGGAAGGGCTCGAGAAGGCCTGCGCTCACGAGAGGCTCTGCGCCAGTTGCCGCGAGGAGCTCGCGGCGCTCGTCGAGATAGTGAGGGGCGCGGGTAGATAACGACCAAGGCGATCCCGGAGCTCGCCGGGCACGCAGTCTTGATCTCTCCGCAGCGGGCGCAGTGCTCCGGACAATGAATCGTCGCCGTGCCCGCAATCAGCTACCGGCGGAATCGGTCGCGAGCTGCTGGCAACGAGAGGCGCCAAGCAAGCTCGACCGCTTCGTCGAGCAGGGCACGATACCGAGCATTGAACTCATCCTTCTCGTTCCCGGTGATTTTATCCCCGTTGGCAGGCGTGAAGTACCGGTCCTGCAAGGTGCCCGATGCCGAAGCGACCAGGTAATTCAGCGTTCGCGGCTCTCGGCGCACTGTCGGATCGATCAGATCCTCAAGCATGATAGGCGAAGACCCCTGCGCGCGCATAAACATATCGCGAAGAGCCAAGAGCACCTCGTCGAAGCGTCGCTCACCAGGAGTCATCTGTGTAGTGTAAATCTCGGTCGTCACCGCGGCATCCGGGCCGACGCCGTGCGATGCAGCCATAGGTGGATTCTGCGGCACACGTTCTGCTCGCGCCTCGGCAATCCGAGGCGCGACGACGAAGGCGATCCAGGAGCTCGCCGGCCATGCGAGCCCGACCACTACGCAGCGATACATGCACCTGAGCCCCGCAGCCAAGGAAAGCCCGATCCGGTTGCTGGAGCTCGTCGTCTGGGAAGAGAAGTAGGGGAGAGCGGGACTGCGTCAGAAGAAAACAGAAGGTAGCTCAGGAAGGTAGTGGCGGTAGCGCATGGGAATCGAACCCACCGAACATGCCTCTCAGCACGTGCCACCGGTTTTGAAGACCGGGCCGGTCACCAGATCCGGACGCGCTACCGTCGCCGAATCTAACAGCTTCCTCCGCAGCGCCGAGAAGAAAATTGGCAGCGCACCATCTGTCCCGGTCGGGTCTCCGATTCCCACTTGCCCCGGGGCAAGTTGCGGTGCAGGCAGATACCGCCCAATCAAGATGCCAGGATTCGAACCGCACGCCGCACAGTCGGCGTCCGAACCGAACGCGGCGTAACGCGCTGACAGCGCCACACGCGCGCGGTACCGTACTTCTCCATGCGCATCGGCGCGCTCGTCGTCGCTGGTCTCCTCGCCTTTACCCCCGAGGCCGCGCAGGCGCGCCGGCGTGCGACGCCCCACCATCCTGGACACCACGACCGCCTCAAGCGCGACCCCGAGCAGCGGCGGCGGTTCATGCAGCAGAACCCCTGTCCCTCCACTGGTCGCAAGTCGGGTGCCTGCCCCGGATACATCGTCGACCACGTCATCCCGCTCAAGCGTGGTGGCCGGGACCGCCCTTCGAACATGCAATGGCAGACAATCCAGGAAGGGAAAGAGAAGGACCGCTGGGAGTAGTGTAGACTTCGCTCCAGCGCGGAGCCCGCGCGCAGGGTGCAAAGATGCCTCGTATCCTCACGCTCTTCGCAATTGCGATTTCCGTCGCCGCTTGCGGAACCCGGCATACCCCGGCCGCGCCGCCCCCGCCGGTGCGCCTGGCCACCGTGGACCTTACGAGCGCGTCCCAGTCCGCGCCCAGGACGGACGCCTTGTACGTCTACTCGCCGGTCGGCAAGCGCGACCCGTTCATGACTGCCCACCTCGGCGGGACCACGCCGATCCAGCAATGGCCCGTCGATCAGTTCAGCCTGAAGGGCACAGTGACCGGCACCGCTTCTCCAAGCGCCGTCCTCCTGGCCCCCGACAGTCGCGCCTGGCTCGTGCGCATCGGCGACTACGTCGGCAACAACTGGGGCAAGGTCACGTCGATCGAGCGCGATCAGATCGTCGTTACTGAGACCATCGGTGGCCCGCAGGGGTACTTGTACCCGCAGCCGATCAAGCTCAGCCTCGCTTCGCCCGGCAGCACCGAGCACCAGGACCACGTGATCGACGTTCCGCCACGCAAGTAGAGCCGCCCCGACGCTCTGAGCCCTCGCTCGTTCACTCCCTCTCCGGGTCCGCGTGTCCCCGTAGCGGAACGCACGCCGGACCTTCGAGGAAGTTGCCCGGCCACACATCATGCGTAATTTTTTTTCGGGCGCCCCAGCGGTTGGGGGTTACGGGGGAGGGGTAGGGGGATGTTGCTGGCGTTGTTGTTGCTGCTGGGGAGCGGAGAGATCGTGTGGCCTCCGCATCAGCCGAATCTTCCTCTCTTCAGCTCTGGTCCCGTCTTCAATCTGCGCGGAAACGCCGTCGCGGTGACCAATGCCAGCGCGCACGCGACCTCGAGCGCCTTCATCGTGACCTTCGGCGAGCGCCTCGGTGGCCGGCGAGGGATGTGGACCACCACCGGTGTCTACTCGGGCCTCAAGCTCATTCACGAGTGCTGCTTGCACAATGGCCGGGGACCGGAGGTGAGGACCGATCTCGCTTCTTCCATCGGCGTAGCCGTCCTCACGGCGGGCGTGTTCGAGCTCTTCAACAAAGTAGGCTGGTTACAGTGGTCGAAACCCTCGGGATGAAGAAGATCCTCGACCTCCTCGAGGCGGGTTGAGCCGCCTTCAGCGGTTGCGCACGCGCTGAGGGTCGGCCGGCTGCACCTCGGCGCTCTCGGTCGACGTGCTCGACGGCTCGAGGAGTGACATGCGCTGCTCGACGGGCGGAAGAACGACCGGCCTCGCGCCAATCGCGGTGAGCGCCGTCTCCACCGCCCCCTGCCGCGCCTCGAGCGTCCGCAGGCGAAGCTCCAGCTCCCTGCTGTGCAGCTGCGCCTCCAGCTCCAGCTCACGATCCTTGAGCTTGAAGTGCTTCACGGTCCAGACGATCGCAACCGGACAGCCGAAGGTGATGAGGATGGCGACGATGGGAACGAGCTGGTGGACGAGGGCCGAAAGAGTGGCATTGTCCATGGCTACCAGACCTCGCAGCGATTGGTCGGGTTCATCGGAGTCCCCAACTTACACGAGAAGGCCTTGGCGAAGTCGGGGTTGTCCGAGACCGGACCGTTCACCCGCCACTGCTGCGGCGAGTGGGGATCGGTCGAGACCCGCAGGCGCAGGGTCTCGGGCGTCACGTTGGTGCACCAGTCTTGCGCGAAGGAGAGGAAGAGGGCCTGGTCCCCGCTGAACTTCGAATGGGCGGAGCTCTGCTGGGCGCGCGCCCGCATTGCCGCGAGAGTCAGCTTGAGGCCGCCGACGTCGGCGATGTTCTCGCCGAGCGTCAAGTGGCCGTTGACGTGGAGCTCGTCGACCGCGATGTACGAGTCATACTGCTTCGCCACGCACTCGGCGCGCTCCTTGTACCTGTCGCCGACTTCCTTGCTCCACCATTCGCGCAGGTTGCCGTCGCCGTCGAACTTGCGCCCCTGGTCGTCGAAGCCGTGGGTCAGCTCGTGGCCCATCACCATGCCGCCGCCCGCTTGATTCGCCGCGGCCTCCGCGTCGGGAGCGAAGAAGGGAGGCTGCAGGATTCCGGCGGGGAAGACCATCTCGTTCAGGCCGGCGTTGTAGTAGGCGTTCACGGTCGGAGGCGACATGTTCCAGTCGTCGCGGTTCACCGGCTTGCCGATCTTGTCGAGGTTGTAGTCCGAGGCCCAGCGCGCGGCCGACATTAGATTCTGCAAGTAGGAAGTGCGATCGATCTGCATCGAGTCGTAGTTCCGCCACTTCTCCGGGAAGCCGACCTTGTTCTTGATCTTGCGCAGCTTGTCGGCCGAGGCCTTCCGCGCCGTGTCGTCCATCCAGGAGACGTTCTGCAGATTGTGCTCGAAGGCGTTCTCGATGCCTTCGATCATCTGCTTTGCCACCTGTTTACCCTGATCGCCGAAGTTCTTCGCCGCGAAGGTGCGGCCCACCGCCTCGCCCAGGGCGCGGTCGGTCGCCATCACGCAGCGCCGCCACCGGGGCGCAAGCTGCTTCTGCCCGGTGAGGATCCTGTTCATGTCGAAGTCTTCCTCGACGAAGGCCTTTCCGAGCGCGGGAGCCGCCGCCTGGACCACGCGCCACCGCACGTAGGTGTGCAGGTCGTCCATGCTGGTTTGCATGAGGAGATTGTCGAAGCCTTCGAAGAAGGGAGGCCAGGTGACGTTGATGTCCTCGATCCCGGGATGGTTGCGCGAGGCGAAGTAGCCGATCCAGTCGAAGTGCGGCGTCTTCTGGGCGAGGCCCTTGCGATCGATGCGGTGGTCGCGGTTGTACGGATCGCGCAGCTTCACGCGCTCGAGCGAGACCCTGGCGAGCGCGGTCTCGATCTTCATGACCTTCGCCGCTTCGAGCGCGGCTTCCGATTCCGTCCCGCCCACGAGGCGCATCATCTTCGCGACGTGCTCCTGGTACTGCCCGCGGATCGCCTTCATCTTCTCGTTGTCCTGCAGGTAGTAATCGCGGTCGGGAAGTCCCAGGCCGCCCTGGTTGGCCGACCCGATCACCTGCTTCGCGTCCTTGAAGTCCTGCTGCGCGATGACGCTGAAGAAGGGCGCCGCCCCGCGGTTGTGGAGCCTTCCCACCAACTGGGCGAGGGATCTCGGGTCGCCCGACTTGTTCACCTCGTCGAGCACCTCGTGGAGCGTTTGCAGCGAGGCGGTCTCCGCCTTGTCCTCGTCCATGCAAGTTGCGTAGAAGTCGCCGACCTTCTTGGCGTACGGGTCGGCCGGGTCCGCCTCGCCGCGCGCGTCGGCCTCCATGATCTGCCGGAGGATCGCCTCGTTGTGCTCGGCGATGGTGGTGAAGGAACGGCCCCAGGTCGCGCGATCGCCCGGGATGGGGTTGTTCTTCAACCAGTTGCCGCAGGCGAACTTGTAGAAGTCCTGGCAGGGATCGACCGTCGTATCCATCGCCGACTCGTCGACGCCCATGCGGACGAGCGGAGGAACCGATTCGCCTCCGCCCGTCTGCGCGGGCAGCGGCGGCGGCGTGCCCGGGACCGAGCTGGGCGGTGCGCCGGAGCTGGCGGCGACCTCGGCGGGATTCTTGTTCCGGGTGTCGGTTTGCGAAACCGATGCGGGAGCCGGGCCTGCCGGCTCGGGCTTCGGCGAAGGTCCCGACGAGCAGGCCGCGAGGAGCGCGAGGGCGATCAACTGCTTTCGCATCCGGTCCATCTCCCGATTATCGATTGGCCTGCTTGCGCGGGGCGGAGTGCGCGCGGATCCAGTCGAATACCGTATGGTACCAGAGCTGGCTGTTGCGAGGCTTCAGCACCCAATGCCCCTCGTCGGGGAAGTAGAGCAGCCGCGATTCCACGCCCTGCCGCTGCAGCGCCGTGAACATTCCCAGCCCCTGCTCGACGGGAACGCGGAAGTCGAGCTCGCCCTGTACGACCAGGGTCGGTGTGCGGAAGTTCTTCGCATATGTGCTCGGGCTCCACTTCCGATAAGTCTCCGGCACCTCCCAAGGCGGACCGCCCATTTCAAATTCGGGGAACCACAGCTCCTCGGTCGATCCGTACATGGCGGCGATGTCGTAGACGCCGTCGTGCGAGACGAGGCAGCGGAAGCGATCGGTGTGGCCCGCGATCCAGTCGACCATGTAGCCACCGTACGACGCGCCGGCGGCGCAGGTGCGGCCCGGCTCGACGAAAGGCAGCTTCTCCGCCGCGTCCACCGATCGCAGGATGTCGTCGTAGGCGAGCCCGCCCCAGTCGCGCGAGATCTCTTCCTCGTACTTGTGTCCGTAGCCGGTCGATCCGTGTGGGTTCACCGCCAGGACCACGTAGCCCTGCGCGGCGAAAGCGGCTTCGTTCCAGCGCATTCCCCACTGGTCTTCCCAGGCCCCTTGCGGGCCGCCATGAATGAGGACGAGCAGCGGAGCGCGCCCGGAAAGATTCGCAGGCTGCAAGACGAAGGAGTGCACCTTCGAGCCGTCCTTGCCGTCGATCCATAGATCGGTCGGCGCCCCCGGCATGTCGATCCCGGCGTACTGCTCGGCGTTGAAGCGGGTCACCGGTTGCGGCGCCACGCCCGCCGCCTGCCTCGCAAGCTCGGGGGGACGCGCCATGCCGCTCACCACCACCGCCACCGATCCGTCGGGCGCGACGTCGAAGTCGTCTCCGGTCGCCGATTCGCTGAAGCGCGCCACCTTTCCGTCGAGGGATACGGTGTTGAGGTAGAAGCGCCCGCGCTTCAGGACCGAGGCGACGATCCCCTTCGAGTCCCTCCGCCAGACGAACGCAGAGGCGTCGTCGTCGAAGTCGCCGATGACCGACACGCGACCCGTGCGCAGGTCGCGGAGCTTCAGCTTCCATTGATCGGATTCGTATCCGTCGCGCGCCTGCGAAAGCCAGGCGAGATACCGGCCGTCGGGAGACGGGCGCGGCCGGGCGTCGTCGCCGTGATTGTCCGCGGTCAGGTTTTTCGGCGCGCCGCCTCCGACCGGAATCGCCCATAGATCGCCATTCGTGCTCCACGCCTCGCGCTGCGCAGGCTTGGCGGAGACGATGATCTCGTTCCCGTCGGCGGTGAAGGCGAGATCGTCGCCACCGCCCAGCCGCCACGTCGGCCAGTCGCTGTCGCCCGGCGTCAGGTCCCGGGCCGGACCGCCCGCCGCGGGCTGCACGAAGACGTGGGTGCGCTTGCCGTCCTTCCACTCCGTCCAGTGGCGCGCGAAAACGTGATCGATGATGCGAGCGGATACCTTGCTCGCCTGCTGCTCCTCGAGTCGCTTCTTGATGCAGGAGTCGACCTCGGCGGTCGTTCCCGAGCAGCCGGGATGGACCTCGCTGGTATAGGCGATCCACTTGCCGTCGGGAGAGAAGGTCCCGAGGTCGGCGCCGAAGGTCAGCGAGGTGACCTGCCGGGCGTCGCCTCCGGCCTCGAGATCGTAGAGCCACAATTGGGCCTGGTCCTGCCCCGCCCGCTGCCCGACGACGAGGATCTTCTTGCCATCCGGCGACCAGCGCGGGTGCTCGCTGCGGCCGTCCCGGGTGAATTGCCTCGCCGATCCACCTTGAAACGGCACGATCCAGACGTCCTTCAGGTCGCGGTTCGCTTCCAGGGACTTCTGTCGCACGGTGAAGGCGACCAGCTTGCCGTCGGGCGAGATCTGCGGGTCGTCCAGACGCCGGGTCGCGAGCAGCTCTTCCGGGGTGAAGGGCCGTCCGGCGAACGCAGCCGGGGAAAGACACAACGTCACTGCAATCAGGAAGCGCATGATTCAGGCGCCTGTAGCACAGGGGAGAGAGGGCGCAAAGGCAAAGCGGTCGGCTGCTTCCTCAGCGGGTTCGGGAACGTTCGCACTCGGGATCGAGCGGCGTGGGGCCGCGAACGCGAAGCGATGCGAGCGTCTCTTCCGCGAGATGCGCCGTCTCCGAGTGCTCGTCGTAGAAGAATTGCAGCAGGACGTATCGTCCTTCCGGAGGCTTCTTCACGAACGTGATCTTGACGTTGCTCGGGCCCGGGTACGGCTCGAGGTTGTCGGTATCGCTCTCGCGAAAACCGGCCGCTCCATTGATCCGGACGACGGCGCCTTGGAGGCAGGCGTCGAACAAGTCGGCCGAGTATTGCGACGCGGTCAGGAAGATCTTCCCGGTGGCCGCATCCTCGAAGCGCCACGCCCCTTCTCGCTGCCCCTGGGAGGGGAAATGGCGCAGGTCGAGCAGCCAGGTCCCGGGCAACAGTCTGGCCGTGAAGAGCCCCGCGTCGTAGGTCTCGCGGTCGAGCGGCCCGCCGGACCGGAGGACTTCACAAGGTACCGACCGCTCCCTGCGAGGGTGGCGGACGTCGATCTTCGCGACCAAAGCGCGAGCGGCCTCGTTCGCCTCCTCGTACGAGAACTCGAGCACCGTCCCGTCTTCCTGCGGGAAGATCACCGACGCCACCATTGGCTGCGACTGCGGCCGGAAAGCCCGCAAGGTCCTGCGGACGTAGAAGGCCGGCGCACCGTTCATTTCCACTTCCGGAATTCCACAGGGGAAGCTCGGATCGCCGGCCACCGGATACTGACTGGCACCCAGGAATTGCAAGCCCCTGTCGTCGAGGAACTTCCAGACGGTTCCTTTCGGCCCTTGCTCCTCCTCGACGAGCGTCCCCTCTCCGATCTTTGCTTCGAAGCGATCGGTCTTGAATGTGCGACCAGCCGCGCAACCGCACAAGACGAGGATCAAGCCGACGGATTTCCGCACCTAGCCATGTTGCAAGAGCTCTCTGTCACGCCGCAAGCGCCCCGCGCCTATCCCATCCGGACCGCAACGGTGTGGTTCGAGGGAGGACGACGATGAGGCGCAAGATGCTGTGGGGATTCCTGGCGCTCGCCCTGAGCGCCCCGGCGGTGTGGGCCGGAACGATGGCGGCGCGGGGCGATTGCCCGGTACCCTGCGACGACTGCCCGGTACCGTGCGAAGACTGCCCGTTCGGGAGGTGAGTTGGACCGCAGCGCGCGCGAGGCGCTCCAGCGCGGAATGAGCGCGCTCGCCGACGGGGATCGGTCGGCCTTCGACGCCGTCTTCTCGGCGCTGTGGCCCGTCCTGCGCCGGTTCGCCGAGCGCGCGCTGCGGGATCCCGCAGCGGCCGAGGACGCCGCCCAATCGGCGCTCGTCAAAGTGCTGTCGCGGGCAGCGGAATTCGATCCCGGGCGCGACGCGCTTTCGTGGGCGCTCGGGATCGGCGCGTACGAATGCCGGACCCTGCGCAAGAAGCAGGCGCGACGGCGCGAGGACCTCGGCGCCGCGCCTGCGGACGCGGTACCCGCAACGTCCACCCCGGAGGACGCCGCCATCGACGGTGACTTGCAAGCCGCCGCCGCCGCCGTCTTTGGCGCGTTGCGGCCCGCCGATTCGGAGACTCTCCTCGCTGCGGCCCGTGGCCAACGGGAAAAATCGAGCCTGTTCCGCAAGCGCCTCGAGCGGGCGCTTTCGCGTTTCCGCAAGGAGTGGAGGGCACGCCATGGAGAAGAATGAGCTGTATGCGCGCGCCCGCAGGGCCTACGAGCTCGGCCGCGCGAAGGTCGCCTCGAAGGCGATGGGCGCCGCCGCGGTTCTCGCTCTCGCCGCTGTGACTCTCGGCCGCTCGCCCGCGCAGATCGCCTTCCTCGCCGTCCTCCTCGTGCCGCTGGTGGGCGCTCTCGCCTTTCGCGGTCGCGCCGCCGGGCGGGCGGTCTGGCCGGGGCTACTGGCTGGAGGCGTCGCGATGCTGTTGCCGCTCGGCGTCGTCATGGGCGGCGATGCCTGGCTGGGCATCGACTGCATGCGTTTCTGCGTCCCCGCCTGCGTCGTCGGAGGGGCGCTGACGGGAGCCGCCATCGCCTCGCTCGCGGCGCGGCAGGACAGCGGCGAAAGCGAGTTCCTCCTCGGCGGAATCGCCGTTGCCGCCCTGACCGCCTCGCTCGGCTGCGGCCTCGCGGGCGGCGCCGGCCTCGTGGGAATGGCGATCGGCGCCGTGGTCGGCGGCGCCCCCGTCCTGGTGGCCGCGCACGCCCGCCGCTGAATTTGATCCGCTTGAGCTACTTGACGTACTTCAGCGCCTTCAGGAGCGCATTCGGCCGCGCCTTGCGCAGGAGCTTCTTCGCCCCATGCCCCTCCGCGAGGCACTCCAGTTCCTCGTGCACGCTGAACAGGCCCGGACCGGCGACGAGGAGGCCGGCCGCGATCGCCATCAGCGCCACGTTGTACTCGTAGCCGCCCTTGGTGATGTCGTAGCCGTTCTTCGCGTGCACCTTGGCGATGGCCATCGCCTGCGTGACGAGCACGGCGAGGGCAGCGGGGCGGGTGAAGATTCCCAGGACGGCAGACGCGCCGGCGAACACTTCCGCGATGCCGGTCGCGATCGACCACGCCTTTCCGGGACGGATGCCGATCTGCTCGAACATCTGTCCGTGCTGCTCGCGGCTCTCGTCCTTGAGCTTGCCGAGCCCGTGGTAGACCATCGAGGCGCCGAGCGCCGCGCGGATCGGGATCAGTCCCGCGTCCTTGCGCCCGCGTACGAATCCGCTCTCCACCATCAGCATGCGACCCTCCTCTCGAGGTGGGTCAAGGGTCGCCATGCGCTACTGCTTTTTCAACGCTCGGCCCCCGCCAGCCTGGCCGGCCGCCGGCTGCCCGGGCCAGCAAGCTTCCTAGAAGTACGCGTAGTGCAACGAGATGTTCGGCACCCAGGTCGAATTGCCGTTGTCGTCGCGCTCGGGAATGAGGCCGCCGATGTCGACGCCGTGGGCGAACTGGACGCGAAGCTCGAAGGGACCGAGCCCGAGGTTGACGCCGAGGACGTAGTCCATGGTCCGGTTGTTCCAGAGCTGTTGCGTGGTGGCGAACAACTTCGGACGGCTGGGGAAGTTCCGCTGGGCCACCGTCGACTCCGCCACGCCACCGAAGTCGAGACCGACGATCCCGGTGATGCCGCTGAAGATGGCAAAGCGGATGAGGAAGTCGAGCGGGAAGGCGAGCTCCGCCTGGGTGACATAGTACGCGTCGCCGAGCAGGCCGGTGTCGTTGAACCGATAGCCGCGCAGGTTGTCGAAGCTGGAGAGGAAGAAGTGGCGCCCGAATCGATTGCCCTCGGAGAATCCGAGCGCAGCGCGGCCGGTGATCTTGCTGCGCCCGGCAATCTGCAGCGTGTGGATCGCGTCTGTCTGCACGTAGGTGTAGAGGCCGTCGAGCCCGCGCTGCGGATACGAGCCGCCGCCGATTTCGAGCAGCAGCGAGTCACCGCCGATCGCTCCTCCCGGGCCGTAGCGGGTCGTGTCGTAGCCGTAGTCGAGCGAGATGTCGGTCTCCGGCTCGACTCCGATGATCGAGTTCGCCGCCGGGGCGCTGACGTTGGTTAGGTTCCCGAACTGGTCGATGATCCCGTTTTCCAACAGAGACCGCGAGACTCCCTGCACGCGTGCCGTTCCCTCGATGCGCGAGAAGGTGGAGAGCGGGTACGAAGCAAGACCCATCACGCCGAACATCTTCTGTAGATAGAAGATCTGGCAGGCCGGCTGCGACGGATTGGGATTGGCCTGCGTGGGCGTGACGACGTTCCGGCAGTTTTCCGCCCCCGGGAAGCGAATGTCGCGCCCTTGCTGGAAGGTGTTGAAGGCGCCCACTCCGTAGACGAGGCGTTTCGAGCGATCGACGTAGAACGCGAGCACGTCGGTGAAGTCGAAGCTGCCGTAGATGGCGAAGTTGGCGAGGAATGTCCGGTCGCGCAGCACGTCGGCGAAGAGCACGCCGCCCTGGCCGACGGGAGCGAATCCCACTCCGGCGCCGCCCACCGCCGCGCCGCCGCCCTCGATGCGCCAGTTCTTGCCCAGGTCGAAGGCGTTGTAGGTGGGCGCCGCGGTCGGAATCGGCTCGTCGGGGAAGGGAAGGGGCGCGTTCAGCGTGGAGGCGTAGCTGGGCGGAATCGCGTCCTGCTCGTCGGCGGAGAGGAGGTCCTTGGTGTGCACTTCCATCAAGCGGAAGCGCGCGCCGTACCAGGCGACGCCGTAGATGCCGTTCGGCGCCAGCCCGGGATGGGAGATGGCCGTGGAGAAGTCGGTGAGCCGCTTGATGCGTCCGTTCTGCAGGAACCAGAGGTCGGTCTTGCCGCCCGCCTCGCTGGAGAAGAGCGCGGCCTCTCCGGGCATGGCGACCGGATAGCGCTGGTCCACCGGCGAATCGGTGAGGCGGATGCGGGTGCCGTCGTCGGGATCGATGCGGAAGAGGTTGAACTTCCCGCTCTCGGTCGCGTCGCCGGAGTAGACGATGCCGTCGTCGCCCCAGGAGAGATCGCGCTCGGCGTAGAGGTCGTCGGTGAGCCTGCGCGAGCGGCCCTGGGGGTCGGCCAGGTCGACGACGTAGATGTCGCTCTTTCCGTCGCGATCGAGGCCGTAGTACGCGATCCGCTTGCAGTCGGGGCTGAAGGTGGGATCGCCGGCCTCGACGATGCCGTCGCGGAGCACGTCGATCTCGTGATCGGGGCCGAGGTTGAGATCGACCTGGCCGCGACCGCCGAAAGCGAACGGGTCGCCGCGCGAGAAGCCGGAACGATCTCCGCCCGGGCTGCCTTGTCCCTGTGCTTCCGCTGCGCCAGTCCCGCCGCCCAGATCGCGCGCCCCGCCTCCGCGGTCGCGATCCCGGCCCTCCATCTCGGGCCGCTGCAGCACGCGGTTCAAGCTGCGGAAGTGCAGCACGTCGGCGGCGCCGCTCTGGGCGAACCAGGCGACGCCCGTGTCGCAGACCGCCATCACGCTGCGCAGGACGGGGTGGAGGCTCTCCGTTCCGGGATGTTGATCGATGGCGATCTGGTGCGCCGAGGAAGGGTCGCGCCGGTCGATGAGCACGAGCTTGGCGCGTGCGGTGTCCCGTTCCACGCCCCGGTAGAAGATGAGGTTTCCGTCGCGGCTCGAGACGAACCAGTCGAGCTCGTCGGGAAGGCGAAGCTCGGTGACGTCGGGAAGGTCCTGCTTCGATTGCAGATACGTCGGGTAGGCGCGCTTTCGCACCCACTCCTGCCAGCGCGCGTTCATCTGCTGCGGCTGCTCGCCGGCGATGCGTCCGAGCAGCGACATGAAGCTGTCGCTGGTGTCGCCTCGGCGGGCCGATCCGGCGAGCCGCGGGCTCTGGTCGAGCACCGCCTGGATCACCTTCTCGCCGTACTGCTCGGCGAGGAAGACGAGCTTCGCCTGCCCGTACTTGTACGTGTACAGGTACGCGTAGGGCCGGTCCTCGGCGAGCGTCGGGATGTCGTAGCCGATCTCGCCCTGCGAGTTGAGCACCACGTCCCGCAGGAACATGTCCGTCTCGGGATCGATGGTCTGCCCGTGGGCGTAGTACTCGGCGAGGCCTTCCGTGAACCAGAGCGGGAATGCCTGGATGGGGCTGTCGAGGCCCGCGCTCGCGGCGCGCTCGGCCACCTTCTGGATCTGGAACTGGTGCGTCATCTCGTGCGTCGAGACGATGGTGAAGAGCTGCCGGTCGCCCGAGTAGGACAGCGTCATGCGCAGGTCCTGCGGGCTGGTGACGCCGAGGGTCCCCTCCTGCACGTCGAAGACGTTGGTTTCGAGGAACTCGCGGTAGGTGTTGTAGAGGACGTAGGGAACCTTGAAGGAAGGCTTGTAGTTGAAGCGATCGGACAGGTACGCCCAGCTCTGCCGCACGAGCCCCGCGGCGATGCGCGCCACGGGGTACTCGCGGTCGTAGAAGTAGAAGCGGATGCCCGCCGACCCGTCCTCCTCGAGGAAGTCGTAGTCGCGCCATTTGAAGTCGAAGTAGCGGACCTGGTTCTTGCCGGGGCGCTGCGGGACTACGTACGCCTCTTGCGTGAAGGGCTTGTCCTTCTTGTTGATGAGAAGGTCCTCGCCGGAGAGCAACGTGAGCGGATCGTGGCGCGTCCACGGCAGGTTCTCGCGTGGTCCGCCGAGAAGCGAGAGGTGCGCGAAGGATGGCGGTGCAGCCCGGGCGGGCAGGGCCGACAGCGCGCACAAGGCGGACAGCGCAGCAGCAGCTCTTCTCATTGCAAGACCCCTTCCAGTGCGAAACTGCCGATGCTGCCGTGCATTCGGCCCGCGGCGCGAGTGTGACGAAGACCCCCTGTCGGGGATTCAATAGCCGCGGATCCGCTCGTGGGGCATGGCCGCCCTGGGGGAGCGGAAGACCTGCATCGGCGAATAATACAGGAAGTTCGACACCCGGCTGGTGTAGAGGTCGGCGTAGTCCTGCACCTGCTCGCCGAAGCGCGAGTTCTCGTTGCCTTCCTTGAAGACGAGGCCCCAGTAGGCGTTGGCGCCCCGCTCGAAGCGCCTCTCCGTGTCGGCCGACTCGGTGATGGCGGCCTTGAAGGCGCGCCGGAGGGTCTCGAGGTCCCGCTTCTCCCGGGTGCGCATGGCCTCCAGCTCCTGGGCGAGGGCGGGAGCGGCGCGGTCCAGCTTCCGGTCGAGCGAGTTGAGCATCAACTTGTGGTGGTTGATGAGATCGTCGAGGCGCCCGCGCAGGGCGTCCAGCTCGTTGAGCTTGTGCACCTCGTCGCGGTGCTCGTCGATGTACTCGATCTCCTTTTCCAGCTCCTGCACGACGAAGCAGGTGCGCCACTGCGACGCCTTCCGGTTGCGGATGATGTCGCCGTAGATGTGGTCGCCGACGTAGAGCACGTTCTCGCCGCCGTAGCCGGTCAGTCTCTCGAAATCGAAGAGGTTCCCGCCTTCGTAGATCCGTCCGCGCTCGAACGATTCGACGTTGGTCGAGGCCACCGTGCCGTCCGGCCGTAGCTCGGTGAAGGGCTTGTGCTCGGCGAAGAAGGCGGGCTTCTGCGCGCCCACGATCACGTAGTCGAAGTAGTTCCGCCACGACGCGTACTCGGCGAGCCGCCCGTCGAGGAGATAGCTCATCACCGGGTCGGTGTAATCCCAGAGCGAATTGGTCAGGACGAAAAGCCGCTTGCCGCCCGAGCGCAGCTTGTGCAGCGCGGACGCCAGCTCGGGGTCCGGCTCGATGTACTTGCCCAGGTCCTTCTTCAGCTCGGTCTTGAGGCTGCCGTCGCGGTGGACCTCGTCGATGGTGTCGCGCGTGTCGTCGTAGAGCTTGTGGTAGTCGATGTCGATTCCGCGGGCCTCGAGCGCCTCGATGATCTCGGCGTAGAGGCACGCTTCGGGCAGGCTGAAGAGGGTGTCGATCCAGGCGAAGCGGGGCAGGGAGAGCCGGATCTTCTCGTTGGTCTGGTAGAGCGCCCGGCGCTCGTCGAGCTTGAGCTCGCGCCTGCCGTGGTAGCAGCGCCCGACGTGGTTGTGGCGGTCCATCTTGAAGATGTTGCCGAACGCCTTGTCGACCACCAGGCCGCGGATGACGAACTCGTGGTCGTAGCGCAGGCAGACCAGATCGGCCGGATAGCCCTTGGTCGCGACCAGGCGCTCCAAGGTCATGCGGAAGGCGAGCTCCTCGATCTGCCGCATGGAGTACACGGCGAGCGTGTAGTCCATGTCGAAGCCCACGAGGTGCGTGTCCTCGAGGTTCATCGAGCGGTTCGTGTAGACCTGCCGGCTGTGGGGAAGCTCGAGCCCCTGGTGATCGGGCTGGTTCAGGAGCCTGTCGACCTCGGGGTCGCGCAGGACGCCTGGCTCGGGAGGTCGGGGAAGGGCCATGGCGTGGCCGGAGGATCTTCACCCCGGACCGGCGGGGGCGCAAGGCATGATTGCCAACAAAGAAAAACGCCCTCCCGGGGGGTGGGAGGGCGTTGGGCGTGCACGCTGCTTCGCAGCGGACTCAGTGGTGACCGCCGCCTCCACCACCGCCGTGATCGTCGCCGGCGTCATCGTCAGCGCCGTCGTCATCGCCGTGGTGGTTCTCGTGACCCGACTCGTCGTCGTCCTGGAAGGCGGCGAGCGAGGACTTGATGTTCGCTTCGATGGCGAGCTTGTTCGCCGCATCGCTGGGGTCGAGCACCGTGGTCCCAGAGACGAACCACTGCGAGGGATCGAAGTTGAGGGTGATGTTCTGGCTGGTCGAGTCGATGACGAACTTGCCCTCCAGCTCCTGCTCGGCCTCGAGCGAGGTGGCGAACTGGAACGCGGTGCCGTTGAAGGTGCCATCGACGAGGATCGAGGCGTTCTTGGCTACCAGGTCGGCCGCGCCGGCCACGTTGTCGGCGGCCTGCAACCGGTGGATCTGGAACTTGATCTTGTCGTAGGTGCCGGCGGGGACGGTCGAGTCGAGCACCTTCTGCACGCCGGCGCTGGTCAGGTCGGCGGCTCCGAGGTCGATGACCACGGGCCCGAGGGCGATCTCGGCGCGCTTGCTGCCGTCGCGCGAGCGGAGCTCCAGATCGCGGAGAGCGACGCGGATGCGGGTGAGGGAGACGCCCGTAGTGGGGGGCGTGGTGGTGGTGGTCGCGGCGACGGAGCCGGCGCGGGCGGACAAGGAGAGCGAGGAGCTCTTCGCCCCGCCAGAGCAGGCGGCGAGGAGAGCGACGAGCGGGAGAACGAGGAGCTTCTTCATCTGCAGTACCTCCAGAGGGGAGCGGGGGGGCCGCTCGACCTATCGTTCTGGAAGACACCGGACCCCGCGCGCGCGGGACACCAAAATTTTTGTAACTTCTTGGAGGTATTGAGTTTTGGTGTGATGCGTCTCACACCGCTGGAGCAGCGCCGCTTCAGGGCCCGAAGGGACCCAGCTCGCTCGAGGCGTTCCGGCCCCAGCAGTGGAGCAGGTTCGAGGTGTCGAGAACGCAGCTGTGGTCTGCTCCGGCCGCGAGAGATCCAGGCGCGACGACGGGGAAGCTCAGCTGGCCGAAGGAGTTGTCGCCAAAGCAGATGATATCGGTGTTGGACTTGCGCGCGCAGGTGTGCGCGCGTCCGCCGTCGACCTCGGCCGTGCCCAAGCTGTTCCCGAAGGGCTGCACGTTCGTCGGCGTGAGCCGGTTGAGATGGCTGCTGTCGATCTGCGCCGACTCGTTGCCCCCCCAGCAGCGAACAGTATTGGTCTTGTCGACGTTGGGACCCGCCACGACCGCACAGGTGTGATGGAAGCCGGCGGTGAGATCCAGGACGCTGCCGATGTTGGTCAGCTGCGGAGTGACCGCGGTCGCGGAATCATTCTGCGTCCCATTCCCGAGCTGACCGACGTCGTTCAATCCCCAGCAAAGTACGCTCGACGTGAGCATCGCGCAGGCGTGGCCACCACCGGCGACGATCTTCGTGGCGCCCTGTGCCGGGAACGTGCCCTGGATTGCGCCCCAGCAAACCGCGCCTGCGGGCGTGATCGCGCAGCTGTGATGATCGCCGGCGGCGATGGCGGTTGCGCCCTCGCCCTCGGGGACCTTGATCGGATCGACGCTCAGCGAAACTTTCGCTCCTGAACCAAGCTGACCGCGGTCGTTCAGGCCCCAGCACAGCACGGACGGGCCGACGATGGCGCAACCGTGCGCGGACCCGAGGGCAATTGCGCTCGCACCGCGCAGCGCGGCGATCTCGGAGGGCACGCTGGTCGACGTGCCGACTGCGGCCGGCCCGGCTTGTCCGCTCTCGTTCGCGCCCCAGCAATACACCGCGTTGGCGCCACCCTGCCCGACGATGGTGCAGCTGGTGTTTCCGCCAGCGGCGACCTGGTTGGCGGTGCAGCACCCGCTCGCGCACACGACCAATCCGGGGGCGCAGGTCGTCGGCGGAACACATGCTCCCGCGGAGCATGAGTAGGTCGCGGGGCAGGCCTCGCAGATGCCGTTGTTGAGCCCGCAGTGCGATACGCCCAGCGTGTCGCAGGTCGCGTTCCCGCAATAGACGGCGCCGGGGATGGCGGCGCAATTCGCGGGACTACCGGGCACCCCGCCGCCCGTCCCCTGTGCGATCGTCGGGAACTCAACGAGCCCGGGGCCGCAGGCTGCGGCGGCGAGGAACAGCGCGGCGAGCTTCTTCACTCGCCCACTCCGAACAGGAAGACGAGGCCCGCGCTGAAGGCCGGCTTCACCACCATCGCGCCGTCGACCTTGAGGCGCTGCGCGCCGGCGGAGAAATCGAGGCCGAGCCGCGTGGGACCGACGCGCATGGAGACGAGCGCGAGGCCAGAGAGGGAGACATCGCCGGCGCCGGCGTGCTTGTTGCCGGGCAGGTCCTGCCACGAATAGCCGTAGCCCGCCTCCGCGCCTGCCTCGAGCATCACCTTGCCGTAGGCGAGCGGGGTGACGAGGCCCAGGCCGCCGCCGACGCGGGAGATGCCGTAGCGGCCGCCGCTGATGGGTACGTCGCGGCGGCCCGCGTCGAAATGCAGCCGCGCGGTGTACGCGCCGAACTCCCGGCGAGCGCCGGCGCGAATCATGGGAGCGATGCCCGCCCCGGAGAGCGGCAGGGAGAACACGCCGCCGCCGCCGAACCCGAGCGCGGGAGCCGGTCCGCCCTTGGCGCGAGCGATGTCGTAGCGGGTCGGCCGCAAGGGCGGCAGGTCGATGGCGTCGCCGTGATTGAGATTCAATTCCGCCGTGGCGCGGCCCTGATCGGAGCGGCGCTCGATGACGTAGTGACCGGAGGGCAGGGCGAGCTTGAGCGGCGAGATGGGTCCGGGCACCTCGGCGAGCAGGTCGCGCGGTCCGCGCAGGATGTACGTCGACCGCTCGTCGGCCGGGAGCCGGATCGAGGCATCGGCGCGGCGCAGGTCGGCGAGGATGATGTCGCCGCGGCCCGACATGCGGAACTCGTAGGTCGGATGCTGCGGACCCGACTCGGTCGAGGCGGTGTTCGCCACGGTGCGCGAGGCGGTGTAGCGGAAGGCCTCGGCGAGCGTGACCTGGCCGTCGCCGTCGGCGTCGCCCGCTCCGCGGAGCGCGACCTCGAGGTTGTGGGTGAAGAAGCTCCCGCCGATGGCGGCCGATTCCTGCGCTGCCTCGCCCACCGCGGTCGAGGCGAGGAACGCAGTGCCGCGGACCTGATCCTCGGGAAGCGCGAAGTCGAGCGCAGGCGCGGGCAGCATGCCCTTCACCTGGGTCAGCGCGCCGGCCTCGCAGGCATCGACGATGGCGATCTTCGCGTCCGCCGCCGACGAGGAGACGAGCTTGCGCAGCTCCTCGTAGCCGATGCGCTCGTCGCCCAGCTCGAGGCCGTTCGATCCGGCGTGGCCGGAGAAGTAGACGACCAGCAGGGAGCGCTCGCCGCCGTCGCGCGCCTTGACGATGCGCGCCTCGACCTTCTCGATGGCCGCCTTCACCTCGGTGGCGTGGCCGCCGCGCACGATGCTGATGCGGTCGTCGGAGAAGTCGCCCAGCTCCCGCAATGCGCGCGCGAAGCGTTCGGCGTCGCGTTCGGCGAACCAGAGCTTCGCACGGCCCGTCGCGCCGATGTTGTTGCCCACCACCACGGCAAATCGCGCCGCGGCGTTGGCCGGCAGCGCGATGAGCAGGGCAGCCAGAGCTACGACGACCTTCATGGTTTTTTGTCCAGGAGCACGGTTGTCTGCGCAGCGCCTCGGGGCAGTCCAGCCAGCTGCCTTGCCTTCCGGATGGAGTCGGAAGAAGCGATGGCACGCACGGCGGACTCGACCTGCCCGTAGGCGATGGGCTCCGGTGAGCATACTGCGTACAACCGCTCGAGGCCCGTCTTTCCATCCAGTACCGCGCCGCCAGGCAGAGGAGTCGTCTGTGCGATATGTGCGCCTCCCTCCCCCTGGGTGGGATAGATGCGCGAGACCTGTCCCGCTTCATCCACCGACAAGAGCCAGAGGTGGCAGGCCTTTGCGTTGCCGGGCCGCACCTTGAAGCGCAGCGCTGCGGAGGGATTCACCTGGCCGCCGTCCGGGACGGTGGTCGCACCTTTTTCGCTGCTCGTGTAGACGACGAGCGCGAGGCCGCCCTTCTCGCCGATGTAGTCGTCCGGAGGCTGCTCTTCCTGCCGCCCGAGCTTCGGCAGCACGACCACCGCCAGGACGGCCGCCGCGGCCATCGCTGGCACCGCCATGTACCAGCCGTTGAAGTGGAAGGAGAAGCGCCGCCGCGTGTTCGCCTCGACCACCGCGTCCAGGGTCGCGGGCAGGACGAACCGGCGGAAGTCCTCGCCTTCCTTCTCCATCCGCGCCAGCCGCGCCTTGCAGACGTCGCAGCCGTCGAGGTGCGGGGACAGGCCGCTCCGCTCCGGATCGAGCAGGTAGGCCTCCATCGCCAGCGCCGAGGGATGCTTCCTCATGGCTCGCTCCGGGTGAGGTACTTGCGGGCGTTCGTGATGAAGCGGTCGAGCTTGCGGGAGACGGTGCGGCGCGAGATCCCCAGGACCTGCGCAACTTCTTCGTGCTCCATTCCGTCCACGAACACGCCCACCGCGATCGCCTGCGTCTTCTCGTCGAACCGGGAAAGGACCTGCTGCGCGATCTGGCGGTCGGGGACGCCGTCCATGCCGCCCGCCGACTCCTGCTCGGCCATCTCCAGCTCGGGCATCGGCTCCTCGCCGCGCCGGCCGGCGTTGCGCCGCACGTTCAGGCAGTAGTTCGTCGCCACCCGGTAGATCCAGGGCAGCGCCGTGTCGCGTCCTTCCAGTTTCGCTACGTCGCGCATGAGCTTCCCGAAGACCTCTTGGGTTGCGTCGCGTGCCGCTTCCTTGTCGCCGAGCAAGCGCAGGCACCGCCGGTAGATGGCGGGACCGTAGAGCTTGTAGAGCTCGGCGACCTTCTCGCGGCCGCTGACCAACGCACCCTCCGTTCTCTCCCACACCGGATAGGGAGCCCTCGGGACAAAAAAAACGCGGGAGTCCGCGCCCGGACCCCCGCAAGTTTACATGGAGGATGAAGGGAAGCTACCGGCAGGCAGCCTGGTAACTTGCCGCGATGTGGGCCCCCGGCGGCGGCACCGCGGAAGCCGGGAAGACGATGCGGTTGGTCGTCGCGTCGTACGTCCAGGTGGTCGCGGTTGCTCCGTTCACCGTCACGACGATCGCCTGGGCATCCCGCGGCGTCGCGGAGAGCGGGAAGCTGGTCAGCGGCAGGAGGAGACCGCTCAAAGCGTTGTCGAGCAGCGCGCCGAAGTTCGAGAGATCGCAGATGTCGTAGAGGTTCCCGTGCAGTTGCTGCGAGATTTCCTGGTACCTGGTCGCGACGCCCTCCACGGTCGAGCAGAACCGGAGCGGAACGATACCGGCGAAGCTCACCAGATCGAGCGCGCCATGCTTGGTCGCGGCGATCTGGGCCACGTAATCGGCGACGGGACGCGGATGTATCTCGTCGTTGGCGTCGTCGGCGTCGCTCACCGCGAGGAGCGCCAGGCGGGCGTCGTCGCGGAGGAAGCCGGCGTTGCCGTCGGCCGGCCACGGCGAACCCGGAGCCTTGGTCGAGGTGCTGAGCGGCGCCGTCAGCGCGGCTACCGCCGGCTCGAGGAATCGCTCGTCCCAGTGGCAGGTGCCGACCGCCGTGTTGGCGAAGAGGGCGCCGCGCACGTCGGGCGTCGCGGGCGTGAGGAGCCGGGGACGCGAGTTGTCGATCGGGAAGAACCGTCCGCCTTCTCCGCCCTGGGCGCCGCCCGGGCACTGCGTGAAGCCCGACGTGTAGGGCTGCATGCCGGTAGTGGTGATGGCGATGTGGAAGTCCGCGTTGGCGAGCGCGATGCGGTTCCAGAGGTGATCGAGATTCGCCGCGAGCGCACGCTGCTCCTCGGCCATGGAGCCGGAGTTATCGATGACGATGAGCATGTCGACCTTGGGGGTCGACTGATCGAACTGGTCGACGACGTTGTCCGCCTGCAGGACGCCGCCGAGCACGCCGACCTGGTACGGGTCGGGGCGCGTCGAGGCCGTGACGAGCAGCGAGGCTACGTCGTCCCCGAGCGTGCTCGTGTCGTAGGCCATGGTGACCGGTACCTGCTGGTTGCGCTGGACGATGAATGGCAGCGGCGGCATTGCCACGATGGAGAAAGGTCCCTGCGTCAGGTGCACGTCGGTGACGGTGACGGGACCCGCGCACTGGTTGGTGAGGAACGCCGACTGGTTCGCGATGCCGCAGCCGAGCTGGGTCCCACCGAAATCGACGGCCCCCGGCGTGATGAAGAAGCACCCTCCGTTGCCCCTGCCTTGCAGATCGACGAGCACCGTCTGCTGCGCCTTGTTGCTCATGTAGAAGGCGACCTGGCCCGTGTAGTCGCGCTCCGCCTCTGGATTGAAGGCGATACGGACCGACATGCGGGCGCCGGGCTTGATCTGGCGCCCCTGGGGCGGGACGTTGCCCGGCCAATAGAAGGCGGGTCCGCCGGAGAGGATTTCCGGATCGCCGAAGATGCAGTCGTCCTGTCCCTCGTTGACGAGCTCGAAGCCCTGGACCGTCTGGTCGAAGGTCTTCACCGCTCCGAAATCGACGGGGTTCCCGGGGAGGATGCTCACCTGGCAAGGAGCGAGGTCCCGCGCGAGGGCGGAAACCGGAACGCGGAGAGTGGGGTGCAGGCCGTCATTGGTGGAGAGGACGAGGGTGGCGGTCCCGATTCGTGCCACCGTGGGCGAGTAAGCGACGACGATGGTGCCCGTTCCGCCGGGCTCGCCGATCGTCCACGGGGTCCCCGGCGCGGTGAAGCTCCACTCCGAAGGATCGCTACTCTCCAGCGCGATGCTGTTGACGATGAGAGGGTCGCTCTGCGCCGGATCGAGACCGACGTTGGTGAGGACGAGCTTCTTGGTGCGGGTGGTGCCCGTGGCGGTGGGGCCGACGTTGAGCGGGTTCGGAGTCGCCGAGAGCACGGGGCCGTACCCGGAGCCCGTCGCGTCGAGAGCGGCCGGCGCGCCGTCCGAGGCCGGGAAGGTGACGTGCACTTGCTGCGGTCCGAGGATGGTCGGGGCGAAGCGCGCAGTTCCGCTGATCGACTGGCCCGGGGCGAGGCTCACCGGGAAGGCGGGGGTTCCGGAAATCTGGAAGGTGAAGTCGGGAGCGGGGACCTGGATCGACGTGAGAGCGACGACCTTCTTGCTCGTGTTGCGGACCGTGAAGGGCAGCTCGCGCTGCGAGCCGAGCCGCACCTGTCCGAAGTCCAGGCTCGTCGGGTCGACCGCGAGGAGCCGCTCCACGCCGCTGCCGGTGAGCTGGATGCTTTGCGGCTGGCAGGTGGGGCAGGGGACCACGACCAGGGCGGCGTCGAACGGTCCGAGTCGCGCGGGCACGAAGTCCACCTGCACGGTGAGGGACTGATCCGGTCCGAGGTCGATCTTCCCGTCGGGCGTGTAGTGGAACGAGGCCGCGTCCGGACCGGTGGTCCCTTCGATGGTGACGTCCGTCTGCGCCTTGCCGTCGTTGTTGGTGAGGGAGAGCGTGGCGGTGGCCTTCTCGCCCATCACCACGTTGCCGAAGTCGATCGAGGCATCCGAGATGGTGGCGAGGCCGCGCACCGCATTGCCGCGCATGCCCACCGACGGGTTCGCGCCCGCGAACGGCGTGGTCAGATCGAGCGTGCGGTTGCGCACGCCGAGGGCGGACGGCTTGAAGACGGCCTTGATCTGGATCGCCTCTCCAGGGCGGAGCTTCGCGGGCAGGCCCGAGACCTGGAAATCGGGGACCGATGCGGTACCCGGGATCATGTCGACGGTGGTGGCGACGATGCCGTCGTTGCGGAGCGTGAGCGTCGTCGACTGCTCACGTCCCAGCGCGACGTCGCCGAAATCGAGCGATCCCGGCTCCACCGTCACCGCGTCCGATAACTGACGAAGCTCCTTGTGCTGCCCGTCGCCGCAGGCCCACGCCGCCAGAATTGCCGCAATCGCCGCCCAACGCCAACGACCGCCCATCCGGAACCCTCCCGCCCTGGATCGCGGCGGATAGGTCCACGAAGCATGCCAAGCGGACGGCTGCCTGGCTGGCCCAGAGGGAGGCTGGTTGGCGCACGTCGACGGAGATCGCGTTCCCGTTCGCGCCAGGGATGGCGGACCGGTAGGAAACCGATTGCCCATTCGCGGCAACGAATCGGTACGCGTTAGAAGGTCACCGTGACCGACCGTGCGCCGGAGCCCTGGGTGGAATTCGAGGCCGACGCGGAACACGTCCAGAGGGAGCGGGAAAAGGCGCGTGCCCTGCGGGGGACCGCCTGGTGGAAGCGCCGCATCCAGCGCGGCATGTGCGCGTATTGTGGGAACAATTTCCCCGCCCGGGACCTGACCATGGACCACGTGGTTCCGGTCGCCCGGGGTGGACGAAGCGTGAAAGGAAACGTCGTCGCGAGCTGCAAGCCGTGCAATACGGCGAAGAAGCTGCTCACACCGGCCGAGCGGCTTCTCCTCGCCCGCGAGCACTCCGATCGTGAGGAACCCGATTGAGGCGGCCGGACGGCGATCCGGAAGCGTTGACGGCCCGGCCGGCGGCGCCTAAGGACCGTTGCCCGCCAAGATAGGCCCAAGGCCGGCGCAGGAGCCGATGCCTCTCCTCGATCCCAGCAATTTCCCGGTGCAGGAGCACGCCCTTTCGAACGGCTTGCAGATCCGCCTCCTCGCGGATCCCTCCTTGCCCATCGCCACCCTCTACAGCTTCTTCCGCGTCGGGTCGCGCAACGAGCAGCCCGGGATCACCGGGATCAGCCACCTCTTCGAGCACATGATGTTCAACGGCTCGAAGAAGTACGGGCCCAAGGAGTTCGACCGCAGGCTCGAGGCGGCCGGCGGGACCTCGAACGCCTACACCTCGACGGACATCACCGCCTATTACGAGGATTTCGCGGCGGAAGCGCTGCCTCTCGTGCTGGACCTGGAGTCGGACCGGATGGCCTCGCTGGTCATCGACGATGACTCGCTCCAGCGCGAGCGGGAGGTGGTGAAGGAAGAGCGCCGCTTCCGGACCGACAACGACATCGACGGGATGCTCGACGAGGCGCTCTCGGCTCTCGCTTTCCTCGCCCATCCCTATCGCTGGCCGGTGGTCGGGTGGATGCCCGACCTGAACCGCATCTCCCGGCGCGATTGCGAGCGGTACTTCCGCACCTACTACGCGCCCAACAACTGCACGCTGGTGCTGGTCGGCGATTTCCAGCCGGCGGCGGCGCTTCGCGAGATCGAGCGGCTCTACGGGAAGATCCCCCGCGGCGACCCGCTGCCCGAGGTCCCGAACGGGGAGCCGCCGCAGAAGGGCGAGCGGCGTGCGATCGTGAAGTATCCAGCCCAGGCGCCGGCGCTCCTGGCCGGCTTCCGCGGTCCGGACGGCCGCGATCCCGACTCGCTGGTCCTCGATCTGATCGAGGCGGCGCTCGGGTTCGGCGAAGGGGCGCGGCTCAAGCGGGCCCTGGTGTACGAGCAGGAGCTTTGCGTCGACGCCCACATCTCCTTCGGCTGGCGCATCGATCCCGGGCTCTTCGAGGTGTCGCTCAAGCTCAACCCGGGTGTCGACCCGGCGCGCGCCGAAGCCGCGCTGTGGGCGGAGCTGGGCCGCGTCGCCGACGAGGGGCTCGACGAGCAAGAGCTGCAACGGGCGAAGAACTACGTCCGCGCGGGACTCTTGCGAGGTCTGCAGACCGCGAACGGACGAGCGCACACCATCGGGCAGATGGAAGTGATGCTCGGCTCGTGGCGGGCCTTCCTCGACCTCCCGGATCGGTACCAGGCCGTCGACCGGAACGCCGTCATCAGGGTGGCAAACAAGGTCTTCCCGCCTCATCGCCGCAACCTTGCCACGCTCCTTCCCGGAGAGCTCCCGGCGGACGCGGTGGCCGCATGAAGGCGCTGCGCGATGTCGCACTTCCTCCCCACTCCATCGTGGAGGAGCCGTCCGGACTCGTCTTGCTGGCCGTGCAGCGCCGGGGCGTGCCGCTCTTCCATTGCCGTCTTTCGGTGCCGGCGGGAGCGGGCGAGGATCCGCGGGCCAAGGCCGGGCTCGCGCAGTTCACCGCCGATCTGCTCCGGCGCGGGACCAAGCGGCGCGATGCCCACGGCGTCGACGAGTTGATCGAGGGCATGGGCGCGAGCCTCCTCATCGACGTGTCGATGGACGAGGCGGCCCTTTCGTTGACCGTGCCAGCCGATCTCTCCCAGAGGGCGCTCGATGCGCTCCTCGAGGTCGCGCTCGAGCCCGCCTACGCGGAGGAGGAGGTCGCCGCGGCGAGAAGGCGCGCCCTCTCCGCACTGCAGAGCGATCTCGACGAGCCTTCGGCGGTAGCGGCGCGCGCCACCATCCGTCTCGGCTACGGGCCGGCGCACCCGTACGGTCATCCCGTCCATGGATACCGCCGCGAAGTGGAGACCTTCGGCCGCGAGGATTGTCTCGCCTTCCACGCCACGCGCTTCCGTCCGCGCGGCGCGCTGCTCGCGGTGGTGGGGGATTCGCCCCCTTCGGGTCTGCTCGATGTCGCCCGCGAGCGGCTCGCGCAGGTTCGATGGGCAAGCGAGGCGCGTCCGACGCCGCTCGATTTCCTTGAGCTTCCCCGGGAGCCCGGATTGCGGGCCCTGGTCCTGCACAAACCCGACTCGACGCAAGCGCAGCTGCGCATCGTGTCGCCCGGCATTCCACGGAGCTCGCCCCGCTTCTTCGAGGCGGTGGTGGCGAATACCGCCCTCGGCGGCGGATTCACTTCGCTCCTCGTCGACGCCATCCGCGTCGATCGCGGCCTTTCCTACAGCGTGTCGACCCGGCTTGCCATGAACCGCCAGAGCGGGCTTTCGCTGTTCTCCTCCTTCACCAAGAACGAGACGCTGCACGAGCTCGTCGACGTCGCGCTGGAGAAGATGGGCGGGTACGCGGAGAGCGGGCCTTCCGAGGACGCGCTCGACAAGGCCCGCACCTATCTCGCGGGGCTCTTTCCGCTCGGGCTGGAGAGCCACGAGGCGCTCGCCGAGCAGATCTCGGACTCCTTGCTCGACGGCGTCGGCCTCGAGCACCTCGTTTCTTATCGGAGCCGGATCGGCGCCGTCACCGCCGAGGCTGCGCGCGCCGCGGCGTCGGACTTGTCGCCCGCCCGCGACGGCGCACGGATCGTGGTGGTGGGCGACGGCGAAGTGGGACGCAAGGCGCTCGGGGGACTCTGCCCGGTCGACGTCCGCCCCATCGAGGAAGTGGCGTAAGCCCTCGCCATCACCGCCGCGCTCGCGTTGGCGAGAGCGGATTCGTGCATTCGAGCTCGCTGAAACGAGCGAAATCGCGATCCGTCGTATGCAGGGTCGCACCGTGCTCGACTGCGAGGGCCGCAAGGGCGGCATCCATGACGCGCGGGCCACTGGCCTGACCGTCGACCATCAGCTTCTGGAGAATCTCCCAGTGGCGCTCGCCCGGTTCGAGAACCGCGACGCCGGGTTGCGCGAGCCATGACGAGACCGCGGCGGCGGCCTCCGGCACCGAAAACGGCCGCTCGAAGACGTGGGGGTTCGTGGAAATTCTCACGAATGCCCAGAGCGTGAGCCATGCGAAGCGCACGAGCTGCGAACCGGAAAGGGTCGCCTCGAGCCAGTTCCGGGCTGCATCGTGCTGCTCGGCGTCGGGGTTGTACGCGTAGAGCAGCAAGTTGGCGTCGACGAGGATCATCAGCGATGGCGCGGGCCTTCGACTTGTTCGAGGAGATCCGAGACGCTGTCTAGACCGAGACCGGGCTTCAGCTTTCCTAGACTACGCGCGACCACTTTGAACGGACCGGTCGGTCTGGTCCGCCGCCGATTCTCGAACCCGCGCCGGAGCATGTCGTTGACGACGTCCCGGAACGTCCGGCCCGACCGGCGCGCTTCCGACTTGAGCTTCTGCGCGACGTCTTCGTCGAGCGTAAGGGTGGTTCTCACACCGTGATGCTAATAGGGAGGCATCATGATGTCAATTCGGGAGCGGCTGGGTGAACGAGAGACCCACCACCACGTCGGGTGCGTTGCTCATGTAGAGGAAATGCAACGTGCTGGGAGGATTCGAGCCCGGCGTGCCGTCCTCGCTCAGCCAGAAGGTGAATCGCCCGCGCCGGATGGCGAAGGTCACCTGGTTGTGGGTGCGGAAGTCCGCGTAGAGGCCGGACGCGAGGAGCCCGTCGTTGCCCCGCCAGGCGATGCGGGACCAGCCCGGACGGAGGAGCGGCGAAACCACCCGGTCCTCCACGAGAAAGGTGGTGCCGCCCAGGCTCGCGGCGAGGGAAGCGTCGAAGCCTGCGTGCCACTCCTTGGGTTGCAGCGCGCAGTTGCAGGCGAAGCCCGAGAATCTGCTGGTGGAGAACATCGCGTGGGCGGTGAGCCAGCTCGTGAGCTCGGCGGTGCCGAGTAGCGCCAGGCCGGCATCGAAGCCACCCGAACCGCCCGCACGCGAGAGCGGGCCCGTGGGCAGCTTGAGATCGAGCCGCGCCGCGAGGCCGTAGCGATGGACCTCACCCGCGGAAAGCGGGTCGCCGCCCTCGAAGAGCGAGGCCTGGTTGCGCAGGACCACGTCGCCCACGGTGGGAGTGGTGCCATCGATCCGGAACGCCGTGCCCCCTTCGTCGCCGAGGGCGAGGTGGATCTGGTTCCGCGGAAACCTCGAGCGCTCGAAGTTGAAGGCTCCGACGAGACCGTGCCACGCCTCGATGGCGCGGTCGGTATAGCCGCCCCAGTGCAGCGTGAACCTGCCTTCGACGGTGGTGGAGAACGGAGCGAGCTTCGGGCCCAGCCACCGCGACCAGGGCGTTCGGTAGCGGACGGTCAGCGAATCGGCCTGCTCGTCCAACTCCTGCGAGGAGATGCTCGGACCGCGAGCGACCGACATCGGCTCGTTCCAGCTGTTGGCGATGGAGTAGCGCAGCTCGAGCTCGCTGGACAGAGGCCGGCGGGCGTCCGCCGACGTCACGTCGAGGAACAGCTCCCGCACGGGGCCCTGGGTCCGGGTGCCGAGCGGTGCCCGCGAAGGGGCGGGATCGCCGGCGGCGCAGAGCAGGGCGACGGCGAAGGCGAGCACCGCGGACAAGGTACCCTGAAGAGGCGGCGCGCGGTCTCTGACGCGAGCCGCGGGTCCGTGGGGGACGTCCAAAGACACTGAATGGATTTACCCGTCCCGGGACGGGGTGAAGTCTACTCAGTGGATCGATAGTGACCCAGCTAACCCGCGCGCAGGAGCAGCTGGGTCGGCCGCGGCAGGAAGGAGCGGACCGCGCGGCGAACGCTGTCGAAGAGCGGCGGGCGGCGCCGTCCGCGGACGGTCTCCACCACTCCGAGCACGCCGGCGACGATTCCACCGTCGGGCACGTCGAAGTCGACCACCGCGCAGGCTCCGATGCGCGCGTCATTGCCGACGCGAACATCGCCGAGGATCTTGGCGCCGGGCCCGACGTGCACGCGGTCCCCGAGCCAGGGAGCCCCGCTCTCGGTCTCCGCGAGCACCGCACCGCGCGAGAGATCGCAGTCGCGGCCGATGTGCGCGTTGGGGGCGACGACGATTCCCGTCCCGTGGACTTGCAGACCGCCGCCGATCTCCGCCTGGACCGGAAGGCTCATCCCGGCGAGGGCCCCGATCGCCACTTCGCAGGGGCGATAGGCGAACAAGAGCGGCGTCCGGAGCGCGCCCGGCATCGCCTGGAGCGCGCGTCCGATGCGGTGACCGGCGACCACCCACGCAGCGGGGTCGGCGAGGAGCTGCAGCGGGGTCGAGCCCGCCCGCACCATCCGGTCGAAATCGCGCCAGACGAGGTCCAGGATGTCGAAAGCCATCGTGATTTCCCCCTCTGTGACGCTTGCCGTCTGAAAGTGGACCTTGGCCATTGCTGCGCCAAGCCACGGGCGGCCGCCGGGACGCCAGGTCCCCTGGGGCAGGCGAGCGGGGGAGCGTCCGGTGGACGGGCCGCGCTCCCGGTGCGATCGTCGCGAAGTGCTGCGGGTGCTGCATCGCGACGATCTCGTCCTTGCGATCGACAAACCGGCGGGCCTTTCGACCACACCCGGGCGCGGCCACGAGGGCGAACCACCCCTTTCGCAACTCGTCCGGGAAATCGCGCCGGATGCCCTTCCGGTCCACCGCCTCGACCGCGACACGAGTGGCGTCATCCTCTTTGGGCTGGGAACCGACGCGCATCGCGCCTTGAACGCCGCCTTCGAGTCGCGCAGGGCGGAGAAGGTCTACTTCGCCCTGGTGCGAGGCGATCTGGCTTCCGGGAAGAGGTGCGAGCAGGCACTCGCCGCCGGCCGCCGCGGGACGATGCGGGTCGCGCAGTCCGGCGAAGGACTGGAAGCGCGCACCGACGTGGCGCCGGTGGAGCGCTTCGGCTCGTTCACCGCTTGCGACTGCCGCCCGCGGACCGGGCGAAGACATCAGGTAAGGGTGCACCTCGCGGCGCTCGGTCATCCGCTGGCCATCGATCCGCGCTACGGGGAGCCAGGCCCGCTCCTGCGACGCGACCTGGATCCGCGGGCGCCTCGTCCCGAGGAACCGGCGCTGACGCGGACGCCGCTGCACGCCAGCTCGCTGCGCGTCCCGCATCCTTCCGGGCGGGGTTTCCTCCTCGTCGAGGCGCCGCTGCCCGCGGACCTCGCCGGGGCGCTCGAGCTGCTCCGTGCGGCCCGGCGCGCCGCGACTTGATTCGGCTGGGATCGTCGCCGGTCAGGCCTTGCCGTGCACCAGCGTCTTCACGTCCGCCTTGAAGGCGACCGAGATCTTGTCCCCGCGCACCTCCTGCACCAGTCCGATTCCGAACACGGGGTGCTGGAGCAGCTCCTCGGCGTTGTAGCGATCCTTGGCGGAGTAGGGACGGGCTCGCGAAATGTCCTTCTCGCGCAGGAGCGCTTCCCAGCTCGTCACCGCCGGCTTGGAGACGCGGTCGGAGGCCGGGACCCAGGTCCCCTTCTTCTTCTCGGGCGGGCCGCGGTAGGCGTGCTCGCCCTGGCAGGTGTTGCAGCGGACCCGGGCGGGGCGGGAGCCCACCATCGCCAGGATGGTATGCCCGAGCTCCATCTTGCAGCGTGTGCAGAATGCGTCGACGTCTCCGCCCACCCGGTTCGCTTGAGCCATGTGCGACTTGTTTATCCGGGGGCGCCGGGAAAGCCAACGCCCGCGCGCGGTGTTGTTAGAGTGATTCCCACGGAGGCACGCCCTTGGCAGCAAGAACGTCCGGAGAAGTGGCCCTCTCGGCCGTCCACGAGCCGACCCGGCGCGCGTTCGATCTGCGCGTCCGTCCTACCGAAGCGCGCATCGACGCACACGCTTTGCAGCACAACCTCAAGGAAGCCCGCCGCGCCGCGCCCCGCGCCCGCATCTGCGCGGTGGTGAAGGCGGACGGATACGGTCATGGCGCCGCCATCGCCGCCCGCTCGTTCCTCGCCGCGGGAGCGGAGTGGCTCGGGGTCGCGCTCGTCGAGGAAGGCCTCGCGCTGCGCAACGTCGGGATCACCGCACCGATCCTCGCCCTTGGCGGGCAGTACACGGATTACGGCCTCCTCCTGCAGCACCGGATCACGCCGCTCGTCTACCGGCCGGACATGATCGAATCGCTCGCCGCGGCCGCGCGGTCGCGTGGCGTCACCGCCGACGCCCATATCAAGCTCGACACCGGCATGGGCCGCATCGGCGTCCAGCCCGAGGACCTGGGCGGGCTGCTCGATCTGCTGGAGAAGCGCCCCGAGGTCCGCATCACCGGCCTCTCCTCGCACTTCGCCAACGCCGACCTGCGCGACCCGACGTCTACCCAGAAGGCGCTCGAGCTGTTCGCCGACGCCCGCCGCGCGATCCTCGACGCCGGCCAGCCCCTCGCGCTCTCCCATCTCGCGAACAGCGCCGCGGTGCTGGACCTCCCGCTCTCGCACTACGACATGGTGCGCCCCGGTCTGATGCTCTACGGCGCCGCGCCCGCGCCGCGTTTTTCGGACATGGCGGACCTGCGCCCGGCGATGAGCTGGGTGACGGGCATCGCGCATCTCAAGCACGTCAAGGCAGGAACGCCCATCTCGTACGGCCACAAGTGGACTGCCCGCCGCGACAGCGTCATCGCCACCTTGCCGGTCGGCTACGCCGACGGGTACCGGCGCAGCCTCACCAACAAGGGCGAGGTGCTGGTTCGCGGCAAGCGGGTCAAGCAGGTCGGTACCGTCTGCATGGACATGACGATGATCGACGTCACCGACGTGCCGGACGTCCGCGAAGCCGAGGAAGTGGTGCTGATGGGCGATCAGGGCGAGGAGCGCATCTCCGCCGACGACCTCGCCGGCCTGTGCGACACCATTCCGTACGAGATCTTCTGCGCCATCGGCACCCGGGTGCCGCGCGTCGTCATCTAGGACACGGTGTCGCAGGGCGCCGGGGAGCGTGGACGGAATGTCGCGCGCCCGGCCTTCTCAGGATAGATAGCTCGCCCATGGCGGAACAGCCGGCCGCGCGCGCCCCGGGAGTGCCGGCGGCGTGGACGAAACCGCTGCGCGCGCCCCTCGAGGTGCTCGGCGAGCTTTCCGTCTTCTTCGGCCAGGCCGTTGTCACCATCTTGCGGCCGCCGTATCGCATCGGGCTGCTCTTCAACCAGCTCGAGTTCATGGCCTACGGTTCGCTCTTCGTGGTGGGGCTGACCGGCCTCTTCACCGGCATGGTCCTCGCCCTGCAGTTCGTCTACGCGTTCGGGCTCTTCAACGCGCAGTCGCTGGTCGGCGCCACGGTGGAGCTCGGTCTCGCGCGGGAGCTCGCCCCGATCTTCACCTGCATCGTCATCGTCGCCCGGGTGGGCAGCGCAGTAGCCACCGAGCTCGGAACCATGCGGGTCACCGAGCAGATCGACGCGCTCGAAACGATGGCGGTCGATCCGATCAACTACCTGATCGTCCCCCGCATCATCGCGGCGGCGCTCTCCGCGCCCGTCCTCACCATGCTGTTCAACGCCATCGCGCTCACCGGCGCGTACGGCATCGCGGTGCTCGTCAAGGACCTTTCGCCAGGCACCTTCCTGAACCGGATGCAGTACCTGGTCGAGATCCACGATCTGACCAACGGTCTGGGGAAATCGGCGGTGATCGGGTTCGTCGTCATCCTCATCGCCGCCTTCCGCGGCTACAAGGCAGAGGGCGGCGCGCGGGGCGTGGGCATCGCCACGACGCAGGCCGTCGTGGGCGGTCTCGTCGCAATTTTCGCCATCGACTACATCTACACGGCGATCACGCTCTCCAATCCTCAGCCCCGCGGAGGCCTCGGCGGATGACCGAGCCGATGATCGACGTCCGCGACCTCTACAAGTCCTTTGGCGGCAACCAGGTCCTGAAGGGAATCGACCTCCAGATGATGCCTGGAACCACCACCGTCGTGCTCGGTGGCTCCGGAAGCGGCAAGACGGTCCTCATGAAGCACATCATGGGCCTCTTCAAGCCGGATCAGGGGGAAGTCATCGTCGACGGGGAGAACATCTCGGTCATGGACCGCCAGGAGCTCGCGCGCTTCCGGACGCGCATGGGCATGGTCTTCCAGAGCGCGGCTCTCTTCGACTCGATGACGGTGCGTGACAATGTCGCCTTCGCCCTGCGGGAGCACACCAAGCTGTCCGAGGAGGAGATCCGCGAGAAGGTGAAGGAGAAGCTGGCCATCGTCGACCTCTTCGGCGTCGAGGAGAAATTCCCCGCCGAGCTCTCCGGAGGCATGCGCAAGAGGGTGGGCCTCGCCCGCGCCATCATCCGCGACCCGAAGATCGTCCTCTACGACGAGCCGACCACCGGCCTCGACCCGCTCACCACCGAGAGCGTCGACGACATGATCATCGGAGCGCGCGAGAAGCTGGGGGTCACGAGCGTGGTGATCAGCCACGACATCGGCAGCTCCTTCCACATCGGCGACGTGGTGGCGATGCTGCACGACGGCCGCATCGTCGAGATGGGTCCGCCGGAGAAGCTGCGGCACACCCAGGAGCCGCACACCAAGCATTTCCTCGCTACATGGTTCGGACGGACATAGGATCGCGCGAGTGGCATCCTTCTGGACACCTCTACGGGTCGGGCTGGTGGTCGCGGCGGCGGCGATCGCCTTCGCGCTCGGCCTGTACTTCATCGGCGCGAACATCGGCGGCGAGAAGAGCTACCGCGTCTTCGCCTACTTCGACGACGCCACGGGTCTGGGCGCGCGCTCGCGCGTGCAGATCGCCGGCATTCCGGTCGGCCAGGTGGATCGGATCGAGCTCGATCAGCAGACCGCCCGCGCCAAGGTCTGGCTGAAGATTCGCGCGCAGTACGTTCTCCACCAGGACGCCGCCATCTCCAAGCGGTCGGAGAGCATCCTCGGCGACTTCCTCCTCGATTTGACGCCGGGCTCCGCCTCGCAGCCGCCGCTCCGGGACGGAGACGAGATCAAGAACGTCCTGCGGCAGCCGGGCATGAACGAGATCTTTCAGTCCCTGAACAAGATCGCCGGAGACATCCAGGACGTCACCGGCAACATCCGCAAGGTGCTCGGGACCAGCGAGGGCGAGGACAACCTCCGGACCATCGTCGCGAACCTGCGCAAGATCACCGAGGGCCTGTCCTCGGTCATCGACCGCAGCACCGAGAAGGTCGACACCATCCTCGGCAACGTGCAGGCCTTCACCGGCGATCTGCGCCGCATCAGCGGCAACGGCGAAAGCGACGTGATGGACATCCTGCGCAATACCCGCGACGCCACCGCCGAAGCCCGCGACATCCTCCGCACCGTCGGCAACGTGGTCGGCTCGCAGGATCAGGGCGAGCTCAGGCAGAGCGTCGGCAGCCTGCGCTCGAGCCTGGAGAAGCTCGACAAGACCCTCGCCAACGTCCAGCAGATCAGCGAGAAGATCAACACCGGACAGGGAACCATCGGGCACCTCGTCAACGACGACAAGCTGGGCAAGAACCTCGACAAGGCGGCGACGGCCCTCACCGATCTGTTCGGGTCCGCGTCGCAGCTGCGCATCGAGATCCAGGAGCGCAGCGAGTTCCTCATCGGCAATCCGAGCCCCTCGCGGACCACCAGCGCCCTCGCCAACTATTCCTACAACCCCTGGACCAAGAATTACTTCTCGCTCCGCATCATCCCCAAACCCGACAAGTGGTACGGCTTCGAGCTGGTCGACGATCCGCGCGGACTCACCCGGCGCGTGCAGATCAACAACCAGTTCCTCGACGGAACCATCAACAACGCCTTCTTTCCCGCCAACGTCACGCAGATCACCACCGAGCGGCAGCTGAAGTTCAGCGCCTATCTCGCCAAGCGCTACGGGTTCATCTCGGGCCGCTTCGGCATCCTGGAGAACACGGGCGGCTTCGGCGTGAAGTTCCACCTCTTCAACGACGCGCTCACGCTTTCGGCCGACGCTTTCGAATTCGCCAACCCGCTCAAGGACCACCCGCGTTTGAAGATCTACGCGGATTATCGATTCCTCGACCACCTGCTCATCACCGCCGGCGCGGACGACGTGGTCAACCGGCCCATCCAGGACGACGTCGACAAGACCCGCATCATCAGCGGGCGCGACTTCTTCATCGGCGCCGGGTTCTTCTTCAACGACGACGACATCAAGCTCTTGTTGAGCGCGCTGCCGATCAGCCGGCTGTAGCGACCGGTTTGATCGCGCGGCTCGCGAGAAGCGCTCCGAGCGCGAAGAGCGCGATGGTGATGGCAAAGGCGATGTGGGCGATCGGAGGGCTCACCAGCTGCGAGACGATGCCGACTCCGATGACGGGCAGGGAGGTGCCCGTGTAGCAGAAGAGAAGATAGGTCGAGACGATCTCCGCGCGCCGATCGTCGGGCGCGATCTGGTTGACCACCTCCAGGCTGCCCCGATAGCCGAAGGCGAGCGCCACGCCGCCCAGCGCGGTGGCGACGACGACAAGCGGTAGGGACCGGACCATCCCGGACATCACGACGAGCGCGAGGCTCGGCACGAGGAGGGCGAGGCCGGCCAGCATCGAGGCCTTGCTGCGCATGCGCGGAGTGAGGGCGATCGCCGCGGCGCCAGCGGTGAAGAACTCGAAGATCACCAACCCGACGACGGCGCGGTTCGTCTGCCTGAGCGGACCTCGGAGCAGTCCGGGCGTGAGGGCGGCGTAGAAACCGCCCAGCGCGAAGATGCCGAACCCGGTGAGCGCCGGCGCGAAGAACCTGGCGCGGCTTTCTTGTGGCACGCCGATGCGCGGGCGCAGCGAGATCTCGCTCGCCCGGTGGTCCGACTGCTTCACCGTCTCGCGAACCTTCGCCACGGCGAATGCCATGGGAAGGAGCGCGACCAGGAACACGAGATGGCTCAGGCGCAGAGGCCAGGGAGCGAGCTGCGCGAGGAGGCCGCTCAACAAGGGCCCCAGGGCGAGGCCGAACAGATTGCTCCCCACCGCGACCGAGGTGCTGTGCTCGACGTTCTTGCGGGGATCGAGCTCCGCGATCCACGCGGTGGCCGCGCCCGCGGCGAGACCTACCGCGAGACCGGTGAGGAAGCGGGCGACGAAGAGGACCGCGATGGCGATCTTCGCGACGAACACCAGCATGCTGGCCGCCGCAAGGGCGAGGCCCGCGAGCGCGGCGGGGCGGCGGCCGATCTGATCCGAGATGCGGCCGACGAAGAGCAACGTCAGGAGCGTACCTGCCACGTACGCCGAGTAGATGAGGGTGAGGGTGATCTCCGAGAAGTGGAGCTCGCTCTGGTAGAAGTCGTAGAGCGAAGTCGGCAGCGTGCTCCCGACGAAGACCAGGGCGAGCACCGCCCCCGCTACCCACATCCCCGACTTCCCCGAGAGCGCGCGCAAGCCCTTCCTCTACCGGAAAAGATTTCGGTTGACCGAATCCATTTTCGAGAATAATTCTCCAACGTGCCGGACCGCTGGACCTGCCAGGAGGAACGATGCCGGAGCTGAAGGGGAGCAAGACGCACGAGAACCTGAAAGCGGCTTTCGCCGGGGAGAGCCAGGCGAACCGCCGCTACCTGTACTTCGCCAAGCAGGCAGATGTGGAAGGCCGTCCCGACATCGCGGGCCTCTTCCGCGACACCGCCGAAGGCGAGACCGGCCACGCCCACGGGCACCTCGAGTTCCTCGAGCAGGTCGGCGATCCGGCAACCGGCGAACCGATCGGCGACACGGAGAAGAACCTCGCCGCCGCCGTCGCTGGCGAGACTTACGAGTACACGCAGATGTACCCGGGATTCGCGCGCCAGGCCCGCGAGGACGGGCTCACCGAGATCGCCGAGTGGTTCGAGACGCTCGCCAAGGCGGAGAAGGCGCACGCCGGCCGCTTCGCCAAGGGCCTCCAGCAGGTGAAGGCGGAAGGCTGAAGAGCGCCGTGCAACACCCGCCGCAAGGGGGCGAGGCCCGGGAGGCGAAGGAAGTCGCCGATGCCCACGGGATGAACTACGGCTCGCCGCTCTTCTTCGACAAGGCCAACCTGGACAAGGAGTTGCACCGGGTCTTCGAGATCTGCAACGGCTGTCGCCTCTGCTACTCGCTCTGCCCGTCCTTCACGGTGATGCTCAACCGGATCGACGAGCTCGATCCGCACGCCGGCGAGGCCTCGGGGAAGCACCTCGAGGAAGGCGGCGCGATGATCGAGGAGCACGAGGCCGCGCAATTGCTCGAGAAGGTGGAGGTGCGGACCGAGAACCCGGTCAGCCTGCTCCAGGAAGGCGATTATCGAAAGGTCGTCGAGCTCTGCTACGAGTGCAAGCTCTGCTATCCGAAATGCCCGTACGTTCCACCGCACGAGTTCGCGGTGGATTTCCCGAAGCTGATGCTGCGGGCGAAGATCAACCAGGCGCAGGAGGAAGGAATCGCCCTGCGCGAGCGGGTCCTCGGCGCGACCGACGCGGTGGGGACGGCGATGACGAAGATCGCGCCCATCGCCAACGCTGCGGCGCACTCCCGTTTCAACCGGGCGTTGATGGAAAGCACGATCGGGATCCACCGCGACCGGATCTTGCCCGAGTACGCCAGCGAGACCCTCTTGCAATGGTGGTCGCGGCGGGCGCCGCTTCCGCCGCCCGCGGAGGCGTCCGCGGACGTGGCCATCTTCGGAACCTGCTTCGTCAACTACAACGATCCGGAGATCGGCAAGGCGGTCGTCGAGGTGCTGGAGATGGCCGGCTGCCGCGTGGACGTCCCGGAGCAGGTCTGCTGCGGGATGCCCAAGCTCGACGGCGGCGACCTCGAGGGAGCGCGCGATCTGGCGCGCAAGAATCTCGAGCTGCTCATGCCCGCGGTCCGCGAGGGAAAGAAGATCTGCAGCCCGGGTCCGAGCTGCACCCTCATGCTCAAGAGCGAGTACCCGGAGCTTCTGCCAGGGCCGGACTCCAAGGCGCTCGCCGACGCGGTGGTGGACGCGAGCGACCTCGTCCTCCAGCTCGCCCGAGGGAAGAAGCTATCCAGGCCGGCGCAGAAGATCGGCAAGGTGGCGGTGCACGTTCCCTGTCACAACCGCGTGCAGAACATCGGCTATCGCGGCCGCGATCTCCTCAAGTGGGCGGGCGCCGACGTGCAGATGGTCGACCGCTGCTGCGGCATGGACGGCACCTGGGGAATGAAGAAGGAGTTCTTCGCCGAGTCGCTCAAGGTGGCCGAGAAGGCTGCGCGGGCCGTGGAAGGCGCCGAGCCCGATGTCGTCTGCAGCGATTGCCCTCTCGCGGGCCTGCAGCTCACGCAGAAGACCGGCCGGCGTTCGTTCCATCCCGTGCGCGTGCTGCACCGCGCGCTCCAGGGAGACAGCTTGCGCTCGCCGCGCAGGGACGAGGGAGAGACATCGTGATGCAGCCGCTGACGAGAAAAGACCTCTGGCCGCTCAAGCACTACGACGGCGTGCGCGACGAGTTCCGCAAGGCCGTCATCGCCGCCAAGCAGGATCGGCGCGTGGCGGTCGGTCCGTTCATGACCTTCGTGTTCGAGAACCGGCTGACCGTGAAGTTCCAGGTCCAGGAGGTCCTGCGGGTGGAGCGGATCGACTCGCCCGAAGCGATCGAGGAGGAGTTGGAGGGCTTCAACGGCATGCTTCCCGGGCCCGGAGAGCTCTCGGCTACGCTCCTCATCGAGCTCACCGGAAGCGACTCCGAGGTGAAGGAGCAGCTTGCGCGGCTGTCGGGCCTCGCCAACCACGTCTTTGTCGAGGTGGAGGGCAGGCGCGTGCGGGGAAACTTCGACCCGGGCCGCGACGATGGACGCCGCGTGTCGGCGGTGCAGTACGTGCGCTTTCCCGTCGGCGGCCGCATCGATCCGGCGCGGCCGCTGGCTGTCGTCATCGATCACCCTGCGTACTCGCACCGCGCGGAGCTGGGCGCTGCGGCGAAGAAGTCGCTCGCCATCGACCTCGGGGGGTGAACCGTGGCCCGCCGGAAAGAAAACCCGCCGAGAATGGATGAGGCGACGTTCATGGCCCTCCTCCGCGCGCGTGGGCTCGCCGTGACCGAGCAGCGCCTTGCCATCTTCGCCGCGCTCGCCGCCTCGCGCGATCACCCGACCGCGGAGCAGCTTTTCCTCGCGGTGCGGGAGAAACTGCCGAATCTTTCCCTCGCCACCGTCTACAAGAACCTGGAAGCGCTCCGCGCCGCCGGAGCGGTCAGCGACGTGAACACGCTCCACGAGCAGGGGCGCTACGAGGCGGCCTTGCCGGGGACGGGGGCGGGCCGCCCGCATCATCATCTCGTCTGCGTGTCGTGCAAGAAGGTCATCGACCTCCATGACGCGCGCCTCGACGCGCTCCGCGTGTCTCCGCAGGAAACGCAGGGTTTCGAGGTGCGCGCCGTGCGCGTGCAGGTCGAAGGCATCTGTCCGGCTTGCCGGGCGAGGGCGAAGGGTCCTTCGGGATCGCGGAAGCCAGTCTCGCGGCGATAGCGGGTCCCCGATCGATCCCAAAAGAGGTACGGTCGGCGGCATGTCGATGCTGCTCGCGGTTCTCCTCTTCGCCTCCGGCCACACGGCGGTGCCGAAGACGCAGCGATCGTCCGACGGCGGGGCGTCGAGCGACGCCGATCGTCTCTACGGACTGGCGCGAACGGATCTGGCGAAGCGCCTCGGGATCGAGGAGCGCGCGGTGAAGAAGGTCTCGGTCCAGCCGCGAACCTGGCCGGACGCAAGCCTGGGCTGCCCGAAGCCCGACACGATGTACGCGCAGGTGGAGACGCCGGGGTACCTCATCGAGTTGCAGGCTTCGGGGAAGACGTACGCGTACCACAGCGACCGAAAGCGAGTGGTGCTGTGCGAGTAGATGGCGCAGTCGGCTCGCCGCTCGCAATGGCGAACTCCCTCGCTCAGATCCTCATGTTGTTGATCGCCCTGCTTCATTTCTACTTCCTCGTCCTCGAGATGTTCCTCTGGCGCACGCGGGCGAGGAAGCTGTTCGGAATGACCACAGAGAAAGCCGAGGCCACAGCGCAGCTCGCGCAGAACCAGGGTCTCTACAACGGCTTCCTCGCCGCGGGGCTCCTCTGGGCGGTCTTCTCGCGCACCGACTTCGCGCCACGGGCAACCTTCTTCCTCGCTTGCGTCGCTCTTGCCGGAATCTTCGGCGCGGTGACTGTCACCCGGCGCATCTTCTACGTGCAGGCGTTGCCCGCTCTCGTGGCCCTGGTCCTGCTCTGGACCGGCGCCCGCTAAGGGGTTGCCCGCGGCCCATCGGCCGTGGTAGCAGCGCGACCCTTGCAATAAGGAGCGAGGCCATGGCGGTCGAACGGACGCTGAGCATTCTCAAGCCAGACGCCCTCCAGCAAGGGGTCATCGGCAAGATCCTGACGAAGCTCGAGGAAGCCGGGCTCAAGCCGGTGGCGATGAAGATGATGCACCTCACGCGCCCCGAGGCGGAAGGCTTCTACGCCGTCCACAAGGAACGCCCCTTCTTCAAGTCGCTCGTCGAGTACATGACGAGCGGGCCGGTCATCGTCCAGGTCCTGGAGGGCGAGAACGCGGTGGCCAAGAACCGGGAGGTGATGGGCGCAACGGACCCCGCCAAGGCGGCCGAGGGCACCATCCGCAAGCTCTTCGCCAAGAGCATCGAGGCGAACAGCGCGCACGGCTCCGATTCGGCGGAAAACGCCCGCAACGAGATCGCCTGGTTCTTCGCCCAGACCGACCTCGTCCGATACGACTGGAAGAAGCGCTAGCCTTCCAGCCCCCCGCCCGGCCCCCCGTGGAGGGGACTTCCGGGCGTGGAAGAGGCGGCTCCGCGCCCGACGTCCTATAACCGACCGGTGGTACACGACTGGCAATGGATCCTGCTCGTCGCGGGACTCTTTCTCGCCGGCTTCTTCTCGTCGGCCGAGACGGCGCTCACCGCGCTCGGAGAGGCGCGCGTCCAGCACCTGACCGAGACCCGGGGCTGGCGCGGCGCGCTCCTCAAGCTCTGGCAGCGGCACCCGGAACGCATCCTCTCCGCGCTCCTCCTCGGCGCGACGCTGGTGAACGTGGGAATGGGCTCCATCACCGCGCTCGTCGCCGACCAGATGGGCTTCTCCAACGGCCTGGTGCTCTTCACGGGCCTGACCACGCTCGTGCTCCTCATCTTCGGGGAGATCACGCCCAAGACCTTCGCCAAGCGCCACGCGACGGGGTTCGCCCTGGCGCTCATGCCGCTGGTCGCGATCGTCTATTTCCTGCTCTGGCCCCTCGCCTGGCTCTTCGTGCAGATCCCGCGCGGGCTTTCCCGCGCAATCAAGGTGGAGACGGGCGGTGAATCGGTGACCTCGCAAGAGCTGGAATACCTCATCGAGCTCGGCGCCCGGCAAGGGTCGCTCGACAAGGTGAAGGAGCGGCTCCTCAGCTCGGTGCTCGCCTTCACCGAGGTGCTGGTGAAGGAAATCATGCTCCCGCGCACGCAGGTGGTCGCGCTGGAGGAGGCAGCGAGCTACGAAGACGTGATGAAGCTCGCGACCGAGAGCGAGCTCTCCCGCATCCCCGTCTACCGCGGGACGATGGACGAGGTGGTCGGCATCCTCTACGTGAAGCTCATGCTGGCCGACCTGCGCAAAGGGCTCGACCCTGACCACTTCCAGCTCGCCAAGTACGTGAAGCGGCCGTTCTTCGTCCCGGAGGTGATGAAGGTCTCGCGGCTCCTCGCCGAGATGCAGCGGCGCAAGACCCACATCGCCATCGTGGTGGACGAGTTCGGCGGCACGAGCGGCATCGTCACCCTCGAGGACGTGGTGGAGGAGATCGTCGGCGAGATCCACGACGAGAGCGACGTCGAGGAGAAGAAGCTTCGCGTGCAGAGCGACGGCGTGATCCTCGCCGATGGCGCGGTCTCGCTGCGCGAGGTCGAGGAACACCTCGGCGTCGATTTTCCGGAAGAGGGTGACTACGAGACGCTGGGCGGATTTCTCACCGCCACCGCCGGCCGGGTGCCGCCGAGCGGATCGCTCGTGGTCTGGGGCGGCCTCACCTTCACCGTCAAAGCGGCCGACGAGCGCCGCGTCCTGAAGGTGGAAGTAGCGCGCAAGCCCGCCGAGAAGCCCACAGTGCTCGTCTCCACTCCGCCGGCTCCCAAGGTCCACTGAGGTGCTTCCCATCGCCGAAAAGCCCGATCTCCGCTCGATGACGCCCGCCGAGCTTTCCGCCCTCGTCGAGCGTCTCGGAGAGCGTCCTTTCCGCGCCCGGCAGCTCTTCCGCTGGCTCCACCACAAGGGCGCCGCCTCCCTCGACGATATGACCGATCTCCCGGGCGCCTTCCGCGAGCGGCTGGCCGAGGAGGCGCGGCTCACGACGCTGGAGATCGACGGCGTGCAGGTTTCCCGCGATGGCACGCGCAAATATCGCCTGCGCACCGCCGACGGGATGCTCATCGAATCCGTCTACATGCCGGACGAGACGGGTCCCGACAGCTTCGATCCCGAGGATCCGGCTGAGGCAGACACGATCCCGTCGCGCCGCGTTCGCCGCACGCTGTGCGTTTCCACCCAGGTCGGCTGCGCGATGGGATGCGGGTTCTGCCTCACCGCGACCATGGGCCTGAAGCGCGATCTCACTCCGGGTGAAATCGCCGATCAGGTCTATCGCGTCAACGCCGACCTGCGCGCGCTCGGCGACGCCACCATGGACCCGCAGCGGCCGCTCACGAACCTCGTCTACATGGGAATGGGAGAGCCCCTCCACAACTACGAGAACGTGAAGCGCTCCCTCGAGCTTCTCCTCGATGACCAGGGCGCGAACTTCAGCCACCGGCACGTCACGGTTTCCACCAGCGGGCTGGTCCCCAACATCCAGCGTCTCGGCGAGGAGACCCAGGTGAAGCTCGCCGTCTCGCTCAACGCCACGACCGACGAGGATCGCGCGAAGTTGATGCCCGTCGACCGCAAGTGGAACATCGCGGCGCTGCTCGACGCCTGCAGGACCTTCCCCATGAAGTACGGCCGCCGGATCACCTTCGAATACGTGATGCTGCGGGACGTGAACGACACCGACGGCGACGCGCACCGTCTTGCCGCGCTGCTGCAGGGCATTCCCGCCAAGGTCAACCTGATCCCCTACAACGAGAATCCGGGCCTCGGGTTCGGCGACCCGGGAACGGAGCGCGTGCAGGCGTTCCGCGGCATCCTCGAGAAGCATGGGCTCGCGGCGATGGTCCGCAAGAACCGGGGGCGCGACATCTCGGCCGCGTGCGGCCAGCTCGCCATCCAGGGGCAGGAACCCGGAGGAGCCGGCTTTGCCCGGGACGCGCGGAGCCCGCAGGGCGGAGCATACGGAAGGAGTCGCTGAGTGCTGCTCGTCGTCGGAAGCGTCGCGCTCGATTCGGTGGAGACCCCCTTCGGCGCGCGCGAAGAGGTCCTGGGAGGGAGCGCCACGTATTTCTCCGCGGCGGCGAGCCTCCTCACGCCCGTTTCGGTAGTGGGAGTCGTCGGTGAGGACTTCCCTCTCGCGCAGCTCGAATTCCTGCGTGCCCGCGGGGTCTCGCTGGAGGGGCTCGAGCGGGTGCGGGGCAAGACCTTCCGGTGGAAGGGGCGCTACGGATTCGATCTCAACACCGCTCAGACCCTCGACACCCAGCTCAACGTCTTCGCCGATTTCGAGCCCAAGCTCGACGAGCGGGCGCAGAAGGCGGACCGCGTCTTCCTCGGCAACATCGATCCCGTGCTGCAGATGCGGGTCCTCGACCAGGTGCAGCGGCCCAAGCTCGTCTGCGCCGATACGATGAACTTCTGGATCGAAGGGAAGCGCGACGCGCTCTTGCGGCTGCTCCCCCGCATCGACGTCCTCCTCGTCAACGACGCCGAGGCGCGGCAGCTTGCCGGCGAGGCCAACATCGTCAAGGCGGCCGCCGCCATCGAGCAGATGGGGCCGCGGGCGGTCTGCATCAAGCGCGGCGAGTACGGCGCGTTCCTCATCTCCGGAAAGGAAGCGTTCTACGCGCCCGCCTTTCCCCTCGCCGCCGTGGCCGATCCGACCGGGGCGGGCGACACCTTCGCGGGCGGCTTTCTCGGGCTCCTCGATCGTCTGGGCAAAGATGACCTGCGGGATCTCCGTCAGGCGGTCGTGATGGGCTGCACCATCGCCTCGTTCACCGTGGAAGCGTTCTCGCTCGATCGGTTGCGCGACCTGACGCTCGCCGAAGTGCGGGCGCGCTACCAGCGCTTCCGCGAGCTCACGGAGTTCGAGAACCTGCACGCGTCGATCGCGTAAGCCTCAGCCCCCGAACGCGAGGGTGAAGAGGAAGTGTGCCCCGAGCTTCCGGATGTCGGTTTCCGGCCCGGGTCCGGCGCCCGCACGGCCCTCGCGCTTGATTCCGCTCCACATCGTCAGGCCGCTCTCGAGGCCCACCCGCGGATAGGCCGAGGTCCGGATTCCGAGGTTTGCTTGCAGCGCGACGTTGGGGCTGCCTGTCAGCGGGAACTGCTCGAAGGAGAGGGAGCGCTGGAGGCTGAAGACCTGCCCGATCCCGACCCCGCCCGACGCGTAGACGAAGGATCGTGAGTAGCGGAGGTCGAGGAGGAACGCCAGAGCCTGGTAACCGGCCTTGCCGCTCGCTCCCGGGAGCAGGACCGCGTCGCCTCCCGAAGGGCCCGCCGCCCCGAAGATCCGGAATCCAGGCCGGAACCCGGGGGAGCTCGATCCGAGGCGGGCGGAGGCGATCGGAGCCCAGGGGTAGGACCCGTTGAGGACCCTGCCGATGCCGCCTCCGAGCTCGACTTCCAGGGGGGCCGCGAGCAAGGGGAGCGCCACGAGCGACGCGAGGGCGAAGGGGAGGGCCCGCATCCCCTCGCAACTAGCATGATTTGGGTTGTTGCACCGCTCTGGAGCGCGGTGTACTCACAATCCCCGCCGCGATGCGGACCGCCATCCTCACCGACGTGCACGCCAACATCGAAGCGCTCACTGCGTGCGTAGCGGCGGCCGAGCAGGGCGGAGCCGATCGTTTCGTGTGCCTGGGCGACACCGTCGGTTACGGCGCCAATCCCAACGAGGCGTGCGATCTCGTCCGCAAGCGCTGCGCGTTCTCGGTGCTCGGGAACCACGACGCCGCGGTCGCCGGACGGATGGACTACAGCTACTACTACGCCGCCGCGCGCGAAGTGCTCGACTGGACCGCGGCGCGGCTGACCCGGGAAAACCTCACCTGGCTGCGCTCGCTCCCCTACACTCAGCCGGAAGGGAACGTCCTCTACGGCCACGCCAGTCCGAGGGACCCGGCGGCCTTCGAATACGTCTTCGCGCTCGAGCAGGCCGAAGATCTCGTCCTGCGCACACCCGGCGAATTGCCCCACCTCACCTTCATCGGACACTCGCATCTGCAGCGCGCCTTCCTGCTCGGACCGGACGTGCGGGACGTGTGGGAGGAGCAGGTCCGCATCGAGGACGGCAACAAGTACCTGTGCAGCATCGGAAGCTGCGGCCAGCCGCGCGACTACGATCCCCGCTCCTGTTTCGGGATCTGGGACGACACGGCGAAGGTCGTCGAGTACCACCGCGTGCCGTACGACGCCGACAAGACGGCGCGGAAGATCCTCGACGCTGGCCTCTCGGCGCATTTCGCGCGGCGGCTGCTCCACGGCGTATGACCGACTTTCCGCGCCATCTCTTGGACATCGAAAGCCTGCGGCCGGATCAGATCGAAGCGCTTCTCTCGCTCGCCGCCCGCTTCAAGCACGAGCGCGCGGCGGAGCGGGCGGGAAAGCCGGCGCCGTCGCGCCGCGACCTCCTCGCGCGCAAGGCGGTGGTGACGCTGTTCTTCGAGGCCAGCACGCGGACGCGCAGCTCGTTCGAGATGGCCGCCCACGCCCTCGGCGCGGACGTGCTCAGCTTCCAGAAGGACGCCTCCAGCGTCTCCAAGGGCGAGTCGCTCGCCGACACGGTCCGCAACCTGGAGGCGATCGGTGCCGACGTGCTGGTCGTCCGGCATCCTTGCGCCGGCGCCTCGCGGGCGGTTGCCCGGGTCGTGCAGTCGACGGTGATCAATGCCGGCGATGGATTCCACGAGCACCCGACCCAGGCATTGCTCGACGCGCTCACTTTGCGCGAGCGCCTCGGATCGCTCGCAGGCAAGTCGATCGCCATCGTCGGCGACATCGCCCACAGCCGCGTGGCACGCTCCAACGTGCATTGCCTGAGCAAGCTCGGAGCCAAGGTCCGGGTGGCGGGACCCTCGACGCTGATGCCCGCCGGAATCGAAAAGCTCGGCTGCGAGGTGGCCCGCTCCCTCGCCGACGCGCTCCGCGGCGCCGACGCGGTGATGGCCTTGCGCATCCAGCAGGAACGCATCGCCGACGCCCGCATCCCCGGCGCCCGCGACTACTCACGCGTCTGGGGGCTGACGCCGAAGACGCTGGAGCTCTTGCCGCCGGGATCGGTCGTGCTCCATCCGGGTCCAGTGAACCGCGGGGTCGAGCTTTCGCCCGAAGTGCTCGATAGCGATCGCAGCCTGGTGATGGATCAGGTGGACAGCGGAGTCGCCGTTCGCATGGCGGCGCTGGCTCTCTGCCTTCGCGCGCGGGTGTCCGCATGATCTTCCTCGACGGCGGCCGCGTGGTCGATCCCGCCTCCCGCGTCGATGGCACGAGGACTGTGATTCTCGACGGCGGCCGCATCCGCGAAGTCCGCGAAGCGCCCGCGAGCGCGTCGGAACGCCAGACGCACGAAGTGATCGATTGCCGCGGACTGCTGGTGCTCCCTGGGCTCGTCGACCTGCACGTCCACCTGCGTGAGCCGGGCGAGGAGGGCAAGGAAACCATCGCGACCGGGTCCCGCGCTGCCGCCGCCGGGGGAATCACCACGCTGGTCGCCATGCCCAACACGCGCCCCGTCTGCGACAGCGCATCGGTCGCCCGGTTCGTCCAGGCGCGCGCGCGGGAAGCCGGTCTCGCCCGCATCCTGCCGGCCGGGGCCATCACCCGCGGCTCGCTCGGCGAGCAGCTCTCCGACATGGCCGAATTGAAAGAAGCGGGCTGCGTCTGCGTCACCGACGACGGAAGGCCCGTCATGTCGGCGGGCGTGATGCGCCGGGCGCTCGAATACGCCGGGGACCTGGAACTTCCCGTCATGGTGCACGCGGAGGACCTCACGCTCTCGCACGGCGGATGCATGAACGAGGGGCCGGTGGCGACACGGCTCGGGCTTCCCGGCGTCCCCGCGGTCGCGGAGGTGGCGATGGTGGAGCGCGATCTGCTCCTGGCCGAGCTGACGGGAGCGCATCTCCACGTCGCCCACGTCAGCGCCTCGGGCACCGTTCGCGCCATCCGCGAGGCCAAGGCGCGAGGCGTGCACGTCACGTGCGAAGCGACGCCACACCATTTCACTTTGACCGACGAGGCGGTGGCCGGAGTGCCGGCTTCCGTCCCTGCCTTCCGCCAGAGCGACGCGCCGGCGGCGGAGCCTTACGATACCCGAGCCAAGATGAATCCCCCGCTGCGTACCGAGAGCGATCGGCAAGCCGTGGTGGGCGGCCTCGCCGACGGCGTGATCGACGCCATCGCCACCGATCACGCTCCGCACGGTCCGCTCGACAAGGACGTCGAGTTCGTCAACGCGGCGAACGGCGTCATCGGTCTCGAGACCTCGCTGGCGCTGACGCTCGCCCTCGTCCGTGCGGGCGAGCTTCCGCTTCCCCGCGCGGTGGAAAGGCTCTCCTCGGGGCCGGCGCGGGCGTTCGGCCTCTCTTGCGGGACCCTGGCGCCAGGCGCGGCCGCCGACGTCGTCGTGGTCGATCCCGAGCGCGCGTTCCGCGTCGACGCGCAGCGCATGTTTTCGCGCAGCCGGAATACGCCTTTTTCCGGATGGACGTTGCGCGGGCGCGTGTTACGCACCTACCTGGAAGGACGGTTGGTGCATCTCCACGAAGAGCTCCGCTCCGCCGAGGAGGGTCGATGAAGAAGGCTACGCTCGCGCTCGCCTCGGGCGACGTCTTCGAGGGCTTTGCCTGCGGCGCCTCCGGCGAGGCGGCGGGCGAGGTGGTCTTCAACACCAGCCACACCGGCTACCAGGAGATCCTCACCGACCCGTCCTACGCAGGGCAGATCGTCACCTTCACCGTCGCCGAACTGGGCAATTACGGCGTCCACCACGGCGACGAGCAGGCGGCCGTGCCGCAGGTGCCCGGATTCGTCGCCCGGCGCGTGTGTCGCGAGCCGAGCAACTGGCGCAGCGACGAGCCCTTCCTCGCCTGGCTCACCGGGCACGGCGTGGTCGGCATCGAGGGCGTCGACACCCGTCGCCTCGTGCGGGTTCTCCGCAGCGCCGGAGCGCAGCAGGGGATCATCGATTCTTCCGGATCGTCGGCGCAGGCCCTGGTGGAGAAGGCCCGCAAGCTTCCCGGCATGGAAGGACAGGATCTCGCTACCAAGGTGAGCACCAGGACTGCCTACGAGTGGAACGAGGGCGTCCTCGGCCGGAAACCGGAGCCTGCGCGACATGACGTGGTGGTGGTCGACTACGGCGTGAAGCGCGGCATCCTCCGCCAGCTCGTCGATACCGGCTTCCGCGTCACGGTGGTGCCGTCGCAAACCAAGGCCTCCGACATCCTCGCGCGCAAGCCGGCCGGGGTGGTCCTCTCCAACGGGCCCGGCGATCCAGCCGCGGTGACGGGTGCCGATCGGCAGGCGGCGGAGTTGCTCGGCAAGGTGCCTGTGCTAGGCATCTGCCTCGGCCACCAGATCCTTTCGCTGGCGGTCGGGGGCAAGACGTACAAGCTCAAGTTCGGCCATCGCGGGGCCAACCATCCCGTGCGCGATCTAGTGGGAAACTCCATCGACATGACCTCCCAGAACCATGGCTTCTCGACCGAGGAGGCGAGCGTTCGCGGAAAGGCGATCGTCACCCATCGAAACCTCTACGACGGCACGGTCGAAGGGATCGCCGTGCCGGAGGCGCGGATGTTCGCCGTGCAGTACCATCCCGAGGACAGCCCGGGTCCGCACGACTCGCGGTACCTGTTCCGCCGGTTCCTTCAGATGATCGAGCGCTAGGCCATGGTGCAGCCGCAGATCGATCAGCTGCTCGCCTGGGCCGCGCGCGACGTCAACGACATCGTCGACGCGAAGAAGGAGTACTTCGGCGGCACGGGCGGCGAGGTGCACGAGGACGACCGCTGCTTCGAGCAGCGCATGCAGGCCTTCTTCAACTGGTACCTCCTCGATCGGCAGAAGAGCGGCAGCTCCCCGGTGCAGCGCTTCCTGCAGGAGCAGGGGGCGACGCTGGAAGCCCGCGACAAGGACGTGATCATGGGTCTCACCCAGTCGCGCCTCGGGCTCTACGAGTATCGCGGCCGCCGCGGCTTCTTGCGGCCGCCCAAGCAGGGCCAGGTACGGGTGCGCGACGTCGTGACCGGCGACAATTTCAACGTCACCGAGCGCCGGCAGATGCACGGGCTCGAAGTGGGCGACCTTTTCGAGGCTCGCCTCGTCCCGTTGGCCGGCACCTTCCATTTCTCGAGCTCGTTCACCTACCACCCGCGGGAGATGCGGCGGGCCATCCTGCGCGAGGTGAAGCGGCGCAAGAAGCAGGGCCAGATCCCGGTGCGCGACCTGCTCTGGGAGCTGGAGCGGATGCAGCTCCAGTCGGAGCGGTTCCGCAACGTGAGCATCGAGAACATCTACGACTTCGACAAGCCCTTCCTCGGGCCCCGCGCCCGCAAGCAGGGCGAAGCGGCGCATGGGTGACGCCGGAGGAGTCCAGCTCCGCCGGCGAGCGTAGTCCGCAGGGCGGACCACCCGGTCGTCCGCTCCCGTGGCGGATGCTGGCGATCTTCCTGGTGCCCCTCGCTGCGCTGGCGGGGGCCACGGGGCTGCAGCGCTGGTTCGAAGGCCCGGTGCCGACCGGCGACTCGCTGCTGCGCTGGCTCCTCTTCGCCTCGGTGACGGGACTCCTCGTCGGCGGCGTCACCGGGCTGATCCTCGGACGCAGGCGGTCCGAGCGCTATGGATGGACCGCCCTCGGCGTGGTCGGCCCGTGGGTCGTCACCATCGCGGTCACCGGCGTCCTCCTCGGCGCGCGCAAGGTGCAAGAGCGTTGGGCACTGCACGAGCTGCGGGCGTGCCACGCCTCGGGTCGCCCGCTCTGCAAGCCGGCGGAGTTCCGCGGCGCCTGTGCGGCAGCCGTATCGCGGGATCCTGCCCTCCGCGATGCGGCGCTGCGCAGTCTTGGGGTTCCGGTGCAGAAGAACTGCCACGAGAACCGGTGCGACGCACGATGGTCGTACGACGGTCCGTGGGACGTCGAGGACTCCGGAGAGAAGCAGATTTGCTCGGTGATCACCGACGCCCAGGGTCGCGGTGGGCGCTGGCTGATCCTCGCCGGCGAAGAGCCTTGATGATCAGCGGACGACGCTTTCCGGGTCGTGCTTCGGCGCGGCTCCCGGGAAGCGCAACGTCTTGAGCAGCTCGCCGCGGTTCTTGGCAACCGCCTTGTCGAGGAAGGACCGGGCGTCGTCGAGCGAGTCGAGCAGACGCTTGGGCTTGCGCTTCATCTTCGGGTCGGAGAGCAACGCATGGGTGAGCCAGGGGAAGACGGCTGTCACGTCGGTGTGCACGTAGATCGAGCCCGCTTCCACCGCCTCGACGGAGACCTTGCCCCAGGTATGTCCCTCGCCCGCCGGGCATGAGCTGAGGGCGCCGTTGTCCACCGGGTCGACGCAGAATTGCACGTCGATGTCGAAACCGGTGGTGGGCACGAAGAGGATCTGATCGAGGAGTGGTTCGCCCTGGAGCGTGTAGTTTTTCGGGACCCCTCCGCCGAGGATCCAGATGGCGAGACGCCCGCTCCCCACCTCGTGCCGCGCGTAGTGCTGTAGCGCCGCCATTGCGTAGACGTCGTCGTTGATGTCGATGGCGAACTTGAAGCGGTCGGGAAACAGCCGTCGCAGCTTCACGGCGTTGAGGAAGATCGACCCGTCTTGCACCGCCCCGACGAAGATCGGCACGCCTGTCTTCCAGCAGACGGCGAGGAGCGAAGGCTGCGTAACGCCCAGCGCCTTTTCCATCCGCGCCAGATCGCGGCCGAGCAGGGCATGGAACTGTGGCGTGGTCATGCTGCGCTGGTAGTCGGGTCCCTGCATGAGCGCGCTGAAGAGCCGGTCGGTGTCGAGGAGCGCCTCCTCCCAGAACCCGAGATCGTAGATGCGGATGACGCGGGCGAGCCGCAGCTGCAGATCGCCCGCGTTCGGGTTCACCTCGCGGATCGCGTGCCCGATGATCCGGTGGGCGTCGTGATAGAGGTTCGCGCCCGTCGTGGTCAGCGCGGAGACGATCCCGTTCTCGATGAGCGGGATGAGGCAGCTCTGGTGGAGGCCGGCTGGCGTCATGGCGCCGGACAGCGTGAGGAAGATGCTGCAGTCCTCCGCGATCGATCGCCGCATGAGCTCGTGGGCGGTGCGCACCTGGCGGCCGACATAAGCGCCGAAGGCGTGCTCGAGGAGGTCGCGGGCGGATTCGCGCCCGGTGATCGGCCGGGGATCGACGCGCCGCGCTTTCTGGAACGGCTTGCGGAGTTGCGTTTTGCGAGGGGTGGGCATGGGGGCGGCACTGTAGAGCACAACTCGCCTACCCGCATGACTCATCTGCTACGGTTGCGCCCCCATGTGCACGCTCGTCTTCGCGCTACGTCCGGCGCCGGGGATCGTCCTCGCCGCCACTGGGAACCGGAACGAATTCCTCGCCCGGCCGGCTCGCGCCGCGCAAGTAGAGCCCGGGCCCGACCCTGTACTGCTGCCGCGCGATCTCAGGAGCGGCGGGACCTGGCTGGGACTCAACGCCCGCGGCATGTTCGCCTGCCTGACCAACCGGCGGGGCGCGGTGCTCGATCCGGGACGTGCCTCGCGCGGCGAGCTGGTGCTCGAAGCGCTCCGCTCCGCGACCGCTAGCGCGGCAAAGGAACGGATCGGGAAGGTGCCCGGCAATCGCCACAACGGCTTCCATCTGCTCTTCGCCGACGCGAACGAGGCGTGGATCGCGGTCTGCGACGGTGTCCGCCTGGAATTCCGCCCGGTTCTATCCGGCCTCCTGCTCGTCGTGACGGAGCGGAGCTACGGAGCCGGAGAGGGCGTTCGGGAGGCGGAGGTGAAGCGCGAATGCGCGCCGCTCTTCTCGGATCCGGGTCTTTCCGCCGCAACGCTCCGCCCCCCGATGCAGCGGCATGGGGAGGTTCCGCTCGAAGGCGCGTGCGTGCATGCCGACGATCTGGGATACGGAACGCGATCTTCGCTCCAGCTGGTCGTCCGCGAGAGCAGAGCGGTGGAGCTCCTCTGGACCGAGGGACATCCGTGCACGGACAGCCCTTCCGATCTCTCGGCGCAGGCGACCGCGCTCTTGCGGACCTGAGGAGCGCCTATTTCTTGGCCGGCGGCAAGAATCCGCGCGCGAACGTGCGGGCGAGCGCCGGCAACTCGAGGGCCGACTTGAGGAGCGAGAGAGCGAGGCCGAGCGGAGTGGCTCCCTCCGCCTGGATGGAGACGCGCTCGCCGGTGCTCATGTCCTCGGCCGCGCCGCGCGCGATGGTGCGGCTGCCGTCGGAGCGGATCTCGACCACCAGGCGCGCCACGACGGGCGGCTCGCGCTTCGCCTCGAGGGGACCGGTGTCCTTGCGGCGCAGATCGTCCGTCACCTGGAAAGTATAGTGCCTCGGTGCCGTTCCCGCGCCCTCCACGCACCTTGCGGGCGGTAGGCTTCGACGACGCTCCCTTCGCGCATCGTGCCTCGGGACAGGTGCGCGTCTTTGGAGCTGTGTGCGCCGGGACGCGCTTCGAGGGGCTGGTGGCGGGATCGGTGCGGCGCGACGGATGGAACGCGACCCGCGAGATCGTCCGCCTCCTCGAAGGCGGGAAGTTCCTTCCCCAGCTTCACATCGTGCTCATCGACGGGATCGCCTTCGGCGGGTTCAACGTGGTGGATCTCGCCGCCCTGGCCGCGCGCCTGGGCAAGCCCTGCGTGGCGGTGATGCGGCGACCCCCGCGGCTTCCGCTCCTCGAAGCCGCGCTGCGCAGGCTTCCTTCGCCGGAGCGCCGGCTGGCGCGGATCTCACGGGCGGGACCGATCCATTCGGTGCCGCCGTTCGTGTTCCAGGTGCAGGGGGCGGGGGTCGAAGAGACCGCGGAGGCGTTGCGCCGGCTCACCGATCGCGGGAACGTCCCCGAGGCGCTGCGGCTCGCGCACCTCATCGGCGCGGCCGTGGTGCACGGAGAGAGCGGGAGGCGAGCGTGATCGAGGTAGTCCGAGGCGACATCACCAAGCTCGACGTCGATGCGATCGTCAACGCTGCCAACGAGTCGTTGCTAGGTGGCGGCGGCGTGGATGGGGCGATCCACCGCGCCGCAGGTCCGGAGCTGCTGGCGGAGTGCGAGACGCTCGGCGGGGCGAAAACCGGCCAAGCGAAGCGGACGCGGGGCCACCGCCTGCCGGCGCGCTACGTCGTACATGCAGTCGGACCCGTGTGGCGCGGCGGGGGCCATGGCGAGGACGACTTGCTGGCGAGCTGTTATCGCGAGAGCCTGCGCCTCGCCTCCGACCTGCGCAGCATCGCGTTCCCGGCCATCTCGACCGGAGTCTTCGCATTTCCCATCGAGCGGGCGACCCGCATCGCGGTCCGCGAAGTCAAGCGGTTCCTTGCCGCCGGCGGGCATTCGCTGGAGAAGGTCGTCTTCTGTTGCTTCTCGGCCGCCGACGAAGCCGTCTACCGCAAGGTGCTCGCCCCGGAATGAGGGCCGCTCTGCGGCCCGCGCTGCTACTGCGGCCCGCCCGCCTGGACGAGGAAGGCGGGATCGAATCCCAGATCGCGGATGGCGGCGTCCCAGACCCTCTCGGTAGGGGTCTCGAAGAGTCGCTCGGCGCTCGCCTTTCCGGTGAGCCAGCCGCCCACGACGACTTCCCGCTCCAGCTGGCCGGGACCCCAGCCCGCGTACCCCAGGCAGAGACGGTAGTCGTTGGGATCGCCCTCGAGCAGGGGTTTGAGGCTGTCGGTCGAGACGCTCAGCCAGATGCCGTCGTGCACCTGGACGGATTCGGGAACGGTAGGCCGGCGGTGCAGGAGGAACCCGCGCTCGGGCGAGACCGGGCCGCCGATGTACGCGTGCCCGGCATGGGGATGGACGATGATGCCCTGTTCCTTGCCGATGTCGCTGAGCGGGATGTCGGCCGGCCGGTTGAAGACGATGCCCATCGCGCCCATGTCGGAATGCTCGATGAGGAGCACCACGCTGCGCGAGAAGTTCGGGTCCTCCATCTGCGGTACGGCGATGAGCAGCCCCGGGGCAAGATCCAGCACGCTCGAAGCATACGACCGGGGAGCCTTCAAAGCCACAGGCGAAAGAAATAGAAGAACTGCTCGCGAACGCGCTGCCACAAGCCGCGGTGCGGCCACGCTTGCAAGCTGACCTCTTCGCTGCGAGGGAGGTCGCGCTGGAACTGCTCCTCGAGCGCCCGGCATGCGCCGGCATCGACGATGGAGAGCGCTACTTCCCAGTTGTACTGCAGGCTCCGCTGGTCGAGGTTGTAGGAGCCGATCGAGCACCAGCAGGAATCCACCATCAAGGTCTTCGCGTGCAGCATGGTGGGCTGGTACTCGAAGATGCGCACCTTCGCGCGCAAAAGGGTTCCCCAGGTGAAGCGGCTCGCGTCGCGGATGCCGGGGACGTCGTTGTACCGGGGCACGAGCAGGCGCACGTCCACGCCGCGCCGGGCAGCCCGTCGCAACGTCTTGCGCCAGCGGCGATTGGGGATGAAGTACGCGCTCTGGATCCAGACGTGGCTCCGGGCCAGGGAGACGGCGTGCTGGAAGTTCCGCTCGATGAGCCTTCGATCGCGGAAGCGGCCTACCACCAGCGCCTGGACGAGGGCGCCTTCTCCGCCGGCCGGAGATTGCGCCGGATGCGGCGGATGGGCGCGGTGCGCGGCAGGCAGCGCACGCACAGCGGGCTCACCGTCGGAATTCGCGTAGACCCAGGAGTCGAAGAAGTAGCGCCGCAGGTCCTGGACCGCGGGACCTTCGACGCGGGCGTGGACGTCGTGCCAGCCCTTTCCGCCCCAATCCGGTGGCGCGTACTCGTCGCCGATGTTGAGGCCGCCGAGGAAGGCGACCTCTTCGTCGACGACCAGCACCTTGCGGTGATCGCGGATGGACCATCCCCAGCGCCCCCGCCAGGGTCCGACCGGATGGAAGGTGGCGAGATGCGCGCCGCACTCGAGCAGCGCTCGCCGGTCGGCCGAGGTCAGGCCCCAGGATCCGGCGCCGTCGACGACGACGCGGACCTCGACGCCGGCGATGGCGCGTTCGCAGAGCGCGTGGTGGAAGCGGCGTCCGGCCGCGTCGCTCTCGAAGATGTACGTCTCGAGCAGCACCTCGCGGCGGGCGGCGAGGATTGCCGACAGCATTGCTGGATAGGCCGCTGCCCCGTCGACGAGCACCTCGACGCGGTGCCCGGCCCGCATCTTGTGCGGGGTGAGGCAGTAACGTTCGACCGCGGACGGGCCGGCGCCCGCCGCCTCGAGCAACTCGCCCTTCTCGCGCACGTCAGCCGGCGAAAGGTTGCATCGACAGCATCCCGCGCTTGCCCTCTTTCTCCTTGTTCTGCTCGGCTTCGGGCAAGCCTTCCTTCTGCTTGTTGATGTTGGGCCACTTGGTGGAGAGGTCGGCGTTGAGCGCCGTGTACTCCTTCCACTTGTCCGGAAGATCGTCCTCCGGGAAGATGGCCTTGGTCGGACACACGGGCTCGCAGGCACCGCAGTCGATGCACTCGTCGGGATGGATGACGAGGAAATTGACGCCTTCGTAGAAGCAGTCGACGGGACAGACAGCGACGCAGTCGGTGTACTTGCAAGCGATGCATGGCTCGGCGACGACGAACGCCATGGGCGATGCCCTCCGGGCGGAAGGTACGGCGTGGACGGCCGCGGAAGTTAGCACACTCGCGGCGGGTCCGCGCCGCGGTGCGGGGAATGTGCTAGTGGCGCCGCCATGAGCGCAATTCTTGCCGTGATCCTCGCCCTGATTCCCCAAGCTCCCTGGGACATTGCCAAGCAGGCCGCCGGGAAGGCGACGACGGGGAAGCTGGAAACCCAGATCAACAAGCGGCTCCTCACCGAGTCGCGCAAGAACCAGTGCAGCTTCAAGACCGACACCGACGTCCTCGACAAGGGCTGCGACAAGAAGCTGCGCAACCTGGCCGGGGCGCTCATCGACGCGAAGAAGCGGCTCAATGCCGCGAAGGTGCAGAACTTCAAGTTCGAGGTGAGCGGCCACACCGACACCTCCGGGAGCGCGTCGCACAACAAGGACCTGTCGCAGAAGCGCGCCGCGGTCATCGTCAAGGAGCTCGGCGCGCGGGGGGTGCCGCAGAACGAGATCGTGGCGGTGGGCAAGGGCTCGGACGAGCCGCTGGTCAAGCCGGACAACACGCCGGCGAAGAAGGCGAAGAACCGGCGGTATGAGATCCGCGTGCGCTTGTGAGGCGGGCCGCCCCTCTTCGCGGCGGCCGGATTGATGGCGTGGTGGATACCGCCACCAGCACCAACAGGGCTAGCGCGGCGACCAGCTCCGGAGTAATGGCCTCCACAGGTGCTCCGGCTTGCGCGCAGCCTGCGGATGGTCGACGGGCTGGCGGTGGTCGTCGGGATCATGGTCGGCTCCGGCATCTTCCGGACGCCCGGCACCGTGGCAGCGCTTCTCGGGCGGCCGGGCCTCACCTTCGTCGCGTGGACCCTGGGCGGAGCAGTGGGTTTCCTGGGAGCGCTGATCTTTGCCGAGCTGTCGACGCGATATCCGCAAGCGGGCGGGAAGTACGTGTTTGCGCGCGAGGCGTTCGGACGGCGCGCCGCGTTCGTCATCGGCTGGATCGAGGCGCTGGGAACCTATTGCGCAGCGATCGCGGCCATCGGCGTCGTGTGCGGCGAATACCTCGCGCGACTGTGCGGCTGGCCTGCCAGCGGCACGCGGCTCCTCGGCACCGGCCTCGTCCTCGCCCTCACGGGAATGAACCTTTTCGGCGTCTCGGTAGGCCGTTGGGCCCAGAATCTGGCTACGGCGGCCAAGATCCTGGCGCTGCTCGCCGCCATCTGCATCGCCGCGGCGGCGGGCAGTGGAGCGGGATGGAAAGGATCGCTGCCCGGCGCGCCGACGGGCCTCGCCGCCTGGGGCGCATTGGCGATCGCTTTTCAATCGGTGATCTGGACGTATTACGGATATCCGGACGCGGCGAAGATCGCCGAGGAAGTGAAGGACCCCGCTCGCGCGCTGCCGCGCATTCTCCTCTTCGGCATCGCCGGCGTGACCGTGCTCTACCTCTTGCTCAACGGCGCCTTTCTCCAGGTCTTGCCCTTCGAACGCGTAGCCAGCTCGAATCTGGTAATGGGCGACGTGGCCGAGGCCATCTTCGGCGGCCGCGCCGGAAGGCTGATGGCCGCGCTCGCTCTGGTGGTCGTTCTCGCCTCGCTCAACGGCAACCTCTTCGTCACGCCCCGGGTCGTCTTCGGCCTCGCCCGCGACGGCCTGGGTCCAAGAGCACTGGCGCAAGTGAACGCCGGCGGCAGCCCCTGGGCAGCCATGATCCTGGTGGGCGCTTTCTCCGCCGCGCTGGCGGCGACCGGCACCTTCGAGGGGCTCTTGTCGCTCGCCATCGTCTTTGTCCTGGTGATCGACGGCTTCATGGTCCTGGTGCTTTTCAGGATACGTGGGCGCGATCCGGGAGCGCCCTTTCGCGTGCCCTTCTACCCCGCGGTGCCGCTCGTCTTTCTCGGCGTGTACGCGATGCTGTTCTTCGCAGCGGTCTTGCAACAACCAGGACTCTCCGCTGTCGCGGTGGGGACCCTCGCCGCGACCTACCTGTCGTTCAGGCTGCTCTCTGCAACCGCGTAGTCGTCGCCGTAATACTTGCTCGTGATCCGGGTATGGAAAGGCAACGCCTTGATGGGCGGATACTTGGGGGGAACAAGTCCTGGCAGCACCTCGAGCACTTCGTCCTCCCAGAGGTAGACGGCCATGGGAAACGAGACGCGCGGCCTGGCGCGGAGGTTCGAATCGCGAGGCAGGCTCACCCGGTGCGTCGTCGAGGGCAGGATGTCGTTGGAAATCCGCTGCGCGTAGTCGCCCGTGTTGAGGATGATCGAGCCTCGAGGCGCATCGAGCCGGATCCATTTCATGTTCGCGCGATTCAAGACCTGCAATCCCTCGACGCTCGCAGCCGGCAGGAAGGTGAAGAGATCGACGTCCTCGTGACCGAGCATCCTTCCCGCTCCCGACGCGAGGTCGTCCGCGCTCAACGGCGGATAGTAGTTGAGCCGCTGCCCGAAGTTGGTTCGGGTCAGCCTGCGGTCGTAGAGATGCGGATCGCAGCCGAGATCGCGCAGGAGGCTCTGCATCACGGGCAAGATCAGCTTTTCGTGCGACTGCACGAGCCGGCGGAAGAAGGGTTCGGCATCGGCGCGCGGCCAGTAGTCTTGCCACCGGAAAGCCGGATCGCCGTCCAGGTCGAACGCGCGGCGGCAGAAGACCCAGCCTTCGACCAGGTCGGGATGGATGCCGCTGGTCTCCTTGATGGGAAAGTATCCCTGGTTGACCGAGCCGTGCCGCTGCGCGCGGAAGCGCAGCTTGTCGGCCAGGCTGGTGGTGGCGAAGAGGTCCTCGGTTCGCTCCTCGGCTTCCCGGTACAGCGAGGGACTGATGCCGTGGCCCTCGAGGATGGCAAAGCCCAGCGATCGGAGTGCCGCGCCCAGCTCGCCCGCGAACGCTCTCTGGTCCGCTTCGTTTCCGTGCAGGAACCGGCCCAGGTCGCAGGTCTGGACGCGCGTCTCGTCGTCGAATGCTTCCTCATGCTTCCCCTCGGCCAGGTGGTACTCCTGTTTCTTGTCGACCTGGTCGTAGCGGATGAAGGCCTGGTTGGTGGCGTTGATCCCCTGGGTCTTCCGATCGGCCATCGCGCGGCTCCTCCGCGGCCATGATAGTTTTTGCGCGCATGGCCGTCGATCTCGAGGGGGGCTGCCGCGTCAGCCTGCTCCACGAAGGCTCGCCGAGAGAGCACGGCACCGTGCGTGCCTTTCAGCAGATCGGCCGCGCAAACGGTGCGGCTGCCATCTCGCTGCGCGTCCTGGAAGTCGGTCCGGGCCGGTCGCCCACGCTCGGCGGCGCGGCCTGCGACGAGGTCCTGTACGTCTTCGAGGGCAAAGGCATGCTGCGCTTCGAAAGCGGTTCGCAGCCCATCGCACCCGATGCCAGCATCTACATTCCGCCGGGGGCGCGCTTCGATATCCTCAATTCCGAACCGATGACGATCGTCAGCTCGCGCTGTCCCGACCCGGGCGAATCGGCGCCCATGGCAACAGGCGGCGCGCCGCCTAGAGTGGTGCGCCTCGACGATTGCAAATCTGAAGAGACCGGCGACCGTTGGTATCGCGTGCTCGTCGACCACCACATCGGCAGCGCGCAGGTCACGCAGTTCGTCGGCGCCATCCCTCCGGGCCGCGCGCCCGACCACTACCACGAGTACGAAGAGGTGCTCTGCCTCCTGAGCGGCCGCGGCCGGATGTGGGCGGGGGACAAATCGACGCCCATCGAGCGTGGGTCCTGCATCTACCTGCCGCGCCGGCAGGTGCATTGCGTGGAGAACGCCGGCGATTCCGAGTTGCGACTGCTCGGAGTCTTCTATCCGTCGGGCAGCCCGGCGGTACGGTACTTCGGCGGTGCGGGTTCCTAGCCGGGGACTATGGCTTATCCGCGACCCGCACTCCTGCCGGCTTGTCCGCGAGTCGCACCGCGACCGGACCGCCGCTGACGCTCACCGTCCCCGTCTGCCGCAGCTTCGAGCCGTCGAAGCGGAACACGGTGAGGTTCTTCTCCACCATGTTGCAGACCAGGATGGTCTTGTTGTCGGGAGTGAAGAGGACGCCCTGGGACCAGTGACCGATGGGCGCTTCGGCGACCTTTTTCAGCGACTTGCCCGCGACCTTGAAGAGCACGAGCTTGCCGTGGTCGTTGAAGAACGGCGAGTCCGGAGGTTTGTTGCTCCCGTTCACGACCACCACGCCGACCAGCTTCCCGTCGGGTGAGATCCTGAGGCCCTCGGGGGTCTGACCGACGGTCGTGGTCTCCACCACCCGCGGCGGCTTCGCCTCGAGGTCGATGACGCTCACCGTGTCGCTGTCACCAAGGCTGCGGCCGATGTTCGCGACCACGGCGATCTTCCCGTCCTTGGCGATGTCGACGCCGTAGGGCCGGAGCCCGGCGTAGACGTCCCGCTTCGTGTACTCGACCTTGCTCCCGTCGATGGAAAGGACCGAGATGCGGTCGTCTCCGTCGCGGGTCGCGAGCGCGAGGCGCCCGTCCGGCGAGATGGCGACGTGGCTGACGCCGGCCTTCTCGTCGCCGAGGGCGAGCGTCCCGGCCGGCGCGACCGTCTTTCCCTCGATGGTGAAGATGGAGATCGAGCCCCCATTGCGGTTGGCCACGAGCGCGAGAGTGCCCTGGCGGTTGATCGAGACTCCCGACGGCCCCTTGCCGGTTTCGAGCTTCGCGATCACGGCGGGCGGTTTGGCGCGCAGGTCGATGACCGAGAGGTGGTTGTCGGGAATCGTCTTCGTTGGATCGGCGGGATCGACCTTCTGCGAGGACGTCACCAGCGCCAGCCCCTCGTCGGGCGTGATGGCGACGCTGAACGGAGGGCCCACGACACTTCCCGGCGCCTCGGCCTCGCCGATCACCTTGGGCGGCGATGCCTTCAGGTCGAGGATCGTCACCGTGTCCGGTTTCGGATCGGCGACAATCTTCACCACGCCGTTCACGAGGTTGACCTTGTTGTCGTTCGAGGTAACCGCGATCTGCGCGGACGCCGGACCGACGACGAGCAGGACGGCAAGCAGCGAGGACGATTCGAATCGCATGCGGATCTCCTTAGCGGACCGCGAAGGATTGCAAAAGGTTCGTGAGTGTCGCGGGGCCATGCTCGAGGATGGTGGCGAGGTTCGCCCGGGCGATCTCCTCGGAGAGGCTCGGGGGCAGGTGGAGGTCCTTGACCGCGGCATTTCCGAGGTAAACCGTGCCGCCGGTCCGTTCGCCGCGAACGCGGTCCAGCGTGGCGACGCGCACGAGTTGCAAGGTCGGGTCCGGCGCCCGGCGCAGGAACTGGACGGCGCGGTTCTCGGTCGAGAAGTCCGCCTTCAACGCGGGATGGAAGGCGACGCAGTGGAACAGGCGCAAGTGCCGGCGCACCTCGGCGCAGACCTCGAGCAACGCCGCCGGTCCGTCCGCGAACCCGGGCAGGAGGAACAGCGCGACCTCACACTGCTTCTCCGGCAGCGTCTCCACCTCCGCCGCCGCTCGTAGAAGGGCCGGGAGCAGGTAGTCGTCCAGGATCACCCGCCGGACGAGGCGGCCTTCTTCGCGGCAGCGCTTCGCGAACGGGCAGAGATTCAGAGCCTCGACGAACTCCTGCAAGTAGCGGTCGTTGCGGGCGAGCGCCGCCCGCTCCAGATCTCCCGCTCGCCGCGCCGGGGCCATTTGTCCTATCCGTAGCGAGCCGGAGGACCGCCCGTCAACAGCGCCGAATCCGTGCTTCGGCCGCGCCCCGTTCCGTGCTAGTCGGGTGCTTTCGGAGGAGCGGGCTTTGCCTGCGACGGGCGGAGCCCGCAGGGCGGAGCATACGGTAGATGCCCAGAAGAACCGACCTCAGGTCCATCCTGCTCCTGGGCTCCGGCCCCATCGTCATCGGGCAGGCGTGCGAATTCGACTACTCCGGAGTGCAGGCCCTCAAGGCGCTGCGCGAGGAGGGGTATCGCACCATCCTGCTCAACTCCAACCCGGCGACGATCATGACCGACGCCGAGTGGGCCGACCGCACGTATATCGAGCCCATCACCGTGGAAGCGGCCGAGCGCATCCTGGCCGTCGAGCGGCCGGACGCCGTCCTTCCTACGCTCGGCGGACAGACCGCGCTGAACCTCGCCGTCCGCCTCGCCAAAGAGGGCGTGCTGGCGCGCTACGGGACCCAGCTCATCGGAGCGCAGCTCGACGCCATCGAGAAGGCCGAGGACCGCCAGCGCTTCAAGGACACGATGACCGCCATCGGGGTCGACGTCCCGAAGAGCGGCGTCGCCCGCAGTCTCGACGACGTGGTCCGCTACGGAGGCGAGCTGGGCTTTCCCTTGATCCTGCGGCCGAGCTTCACCCTCGGCGGCCTAGGCGGCGGCATCGCCTACAACCGCGACGAGCTCCAGGACATCGGCGCGCGGGCGCTCTCCTACAGCCCGGTCCACGAGGTGCTCATCGAGGAGAGCGTTCTCGGCTGGAAGGAATTCGAGCTCGAGGTGATGCGCGACAACAAGGACAACGTCGTCATCATCTGCTCGATCGAGAACGTCGACCCGATGGGCGTCCACACCGGCGACTCGATCACCGTCGCTCCCCAGCAGACGCTCTCCGACGTCGAGTACCAGCACATGCGCGATCTCGCCCGCAAGGTGATCCGCGCCATCGGCGTCGAGACGGGCGGCTCCAACATCCAGTTCGGCGTGAACCCCCGGGACGGGCGCATCGTCGTCATCGAGATGAACCCGCGCGTCTCGCGCAGCTCCGCGCTCGCCAGCAAGGCGACGGGATTTCCCATCGCGCGCATCGCCGCCAAGCTCGCCGTCGGCTACACGCTCGACGAGATCCAGAACGACATCACCAAGTCGACGCCCAGCTCGTTCGAGCCCGCCATCGATTACTGCGTAGTCAAGATCCCGCGCTTCAACTTCGAGAAGTTCCCGCACGCCGATCGGACCCTCACCACCAGCATGAAGTCGGTGGGCGAGGTGATGTCGATCGGCCGCACCTTCTCCCAGGCGCTGCAGAAGGCGCTGCGGTCCTTGGAGAATGGAACGGCGGGGCTTGCGAGCCCGCTCGGCCGCGATGGTCCGCGCGCTCCGTACACGGCGCAGGACGAGGCTCGCATCCGCAGCCAGGTGAAGACGGCCACGCCGGATCGCATCTTCTGGGTGGCCGAGGCCTACCGGGCGGGCCTGTCCACCCAGGAACTGACGCAGCTTTCCGCCATCGATCCCTGGTTCCTCCGCGAGATCGAGGCGCTCGTCCAGGCCGAGGAGGAGATCGCCCGCGCCCCGCGCGGCGCCGCGATTCCCGACCTGGTCCAATGGAAACGGCTCGGGTTCTCCGACAAGCGGCTCGCGCGGCTGACGCGCCGGTCCGAGTCGGAGGTGACCAGGCAGCGGGAGGCGCAGAAGCTCCATCCCGTCTTCAAGCGCGTCGATACCTGCGCCGCGGAATTCGAGGCCAACACGCCGTACCTCTATTCCTCCTATGAGGACGAGGACGAGGTGCGCCCCGACGCGCGCAAGAAGGTGCTCATCCTCGGGTCCGGGCCGAACCGCATCGGCCAGGGCGTGGAGTTCGATTACTGCTGCGTGCAGGCTTCGTTCGCGCTGCGCGAGGCGGGGTTCGAGACCCTCATGGTCAATTGCAACCCCGAGACGGTCTCCACCGATTACGACACGAGCGATCGCCTCTACTTCGAGCCGCTCACGCTCGAGGACGTGGTGGAAATCGCGCGCGTCGAGAAGCCGATCGGGGCCATCGTCCAGTTCGGTGGGCAGACGCCGCTCAAGCTCGCGCAGGGCCTGCTCGACGCCGGCATCAAGATCCTCGGGACCAGCGTCGAGGCCATCGACGCCGCCGAAGACCGCGAGCGCTTCGCCCGCGTCGTCGAAGATCTGCGATTGCTGCAACCCGAGAACGGCGTTGCGCACTCGCGCGACGAGGCGCTCGCCACCGCGCAACGCATCGGCTACCCGGTGATGGTGCGGCCGAGCTTCGTGCTCGGCGGCCGGGCGATGCAGGTGGTGCACGACGACGAGGGCCTCACTACCTACGCGACCGAGGCCGTGGAAGCTTCCGAGGAGCGACCGATCCTCATCGACCGCTTCCTCAAGGACGCCATCGAGGTCGACGTCGACTGCGTCGGCGACGGCGAACGGTACGTGGTCTGCGGGGTGATGGAGCATATCGAGGAGGCGGGAATCCACTCGGGAGACTCAGCTTGCTGCCTGCCGCCCTTCAGCCTCGACGCCAGGACCATCGAGGAGATCTCGCGGCAGGCCATGGCCCTCGCGCGGCATCTGCGCGTCGTCGGCCTGATGAACGTGCAGTTCGCCGTGCAGGGCGGCCGCATCTACATCCTCGAGGCCAACCCGCGCGCTTCGCGGACGGTTCCCTTCGTCGGCAAGGCGACCGGTATTCCCTGGGCGAAAGTCGCGGCGCTCTGCGCGGTGGGAAAGTCGCTGGCCGATCAGAGGATCGACAAGACCTTCGTGCCGAAGCACCTGAGCGTGAAGGAAGCGGTCTTTCCCTTCCACCGCTTCTCGCGCGCCGACACCATTCTCGGCCCGGAGATGCGGTCGACGGGCGAGGTGATGGGCATCGATGACTCGTTCGCGCGTGCTTTCGCGAAAGCGCAGATCGCGGCCGGGAACGGATTGCCGGTGCGCGGGAAGGTGTTCATCTCCGTTCGCGACGAGGACAAGGCGGGCATCGTCGACCTGGCGCGGCGGCTGGTGGCGTGCAGTTTCGAGATCGTCGCGACGAGCGGCACGGCGCGCTATTTGCGCGAGAAGGGCGTCCCCGCGACGCCGGTGCTCAAGGTCGCCGAGGGCCGCCCGCACATCGTCGACAAGATCATCGACGGCGAGATCTCGCTCGTCTTCAACACCACTTCGGGCAAGCAGGCGATCGCCGACAGCTACAGCATCCGTCGCGAGACGCTGATGCACGGGATTCCGTATTTCACGGCGCTGACCAGCTGCCGCGCGGCGGTCGCCGCCATCGAGGCGCTGCAGCAGGGACCGCTCACGGTGAAGGCGCTGCAGGATTACCAGGCCGCGAAGTAGTTCGACTTGCCCCTTCGGCGGAAGCGGGGATCGCCACCTCGACGGTGAGCCCGCAGGCCCGCTTGGCCGCGTCGGCGGCAAACGTCGCGGCCGCGCAGGCTGCTTCGAGGAGCTTCTCCGTCATCTCGGGCCCGAGCTTGTCGCGCGCTTCGGCGGCGAGCCGCGCGGCCTGGACGGCGTTCGCTGCGGCCTTCACCGCCCGTCCGGCGATTTCCAGCGATTGCCCCGTCCAGGGGACGCCCGCGAAGTCGCGCGCGCGAAAGGCAGCGTTCTCATAGGCCTTCTTGGCGGCCTGGTAATCGGTCACGATATCCGCGATGGATGCCACTCATGACTCCGGGATGGGCGGGAATCGTTCGATCTCGTAGGACCGTCTACATACCACGGGTTCAGTGAGTCGTCGCCGGGCGGGGCGATGCGGCCGAGTGTCGCTCGGCGCGCTCCTCGTCGATCTTCGCGGGGTTCCGGCGGATTGGCAGCGTCAGCCGGAACAGGGCTCCTCCGCCGCGCGCCGCGTCCACCGTCAGGCTTCCACCGTGACGCCGGGCGATTTCCGCGGAGATCCAGAGCCCCAGGCCGTTGCCGGCAGCGCCCTTGGTGGAGACGAATGGTTCAAAAATCTTGTCGCGCTGATCGGCGGGAACGCCCGGTCCGTTGTCTTCGACCTCGACGACGGCCTGGCCGTTGGCGCAGAGCGTGCGCAGCGCGATCCGCGCTCCGGGCCGGCCCTGCAGGGCGTCGGCGGCGTTGGCGACGAGGTTGACGAGCACCTGGCCGATGAGCGTCGGCTGGCACCGGACCGGGGGAAGGTCGCCGAATTCGCGGACGATCTGCACGCGGCGATCGAGGCGGCCGGTGAACAGTACCAGCGACCCTTCGATCTCGAGCGGCAGATCGACCTCGCGCTGCTCGTCGTCCGAGAACCGGGCGCCCCGGCGCATCGCTTCGATCACCGACCGCATGCGCGAGACGGAGCCCTGCGCGTCGCCGACCAGGTCGCGGTGGGCGACGGGAAGCTCGAGCTCGAGCAGCTCGAGCTGCGCCGACAGCGCGGAGAGAGGATTGGACAGCTCGTGCGCCAGCCCGCCGGCGAGCGTGCCGAGATTGACGAGGCCGACGTGCCGGGCGAACTCCGCGCGCGCGAGGTGCTCGCGACGGCGAAGGCCGTCGTGGACGTGCGTACCCGCTACGCCGAGCAGGACGCCGCAGACGAGGAACGAGGCGCGCGCGGCCAGGGCGAGATGGTCCTCGCGAGTGACGGCCAGCGGTACGAGCGGAAGAAGGGTGATGCCGATCATCTCCAGGTGGATCCACGCCGCCTGCACCGGGCGGAGAGGCAGGAGGATCGAGGTCCCGAGGATGATGAGCAGCGCCGAGTAGGGATACGGGGAGTGCACCCCGCCCGTTCTGAGGGTCCCGGCCGACAGCGTGGTGGCGAGGACGAAGATCACCGCCGCGACGGCGGGCTCGAATCGGGCCCGCTCGTTGCGCAGCCACCGCTCGATGCCGAGAAGCAACGCTCCGGCGATCGCGCGGAGCCCGAGAAGACTCAGCCAGGCTGCGGGCGCCAGCACCCGATCGAGCGCGGAGAAGGCGACGATGCAGAATGCCGCGATGAGGCAGGCCGTGCGCAGCGCCCGGCGCTGCAACGGTTCCAATTCTTCCGCGTAGGGAAGGAGCGGCGATCGGGACAACGGAGCTCGCACGGCAGGGTCGACTCTACACGAGAGAGGCGCCTTGCTATGTCTTCAAACCATTGGGGGCCAGCCAGTGGTCGTGTGGCGCCGGGGGCGCCGGTGTGGGTCCCGGGTCGCCCGGACTGCGAGGATCGGCGCCAGTGGCGCCGGTTTCCGTGGCCATCCAAGCCCTCCTCGGATAGGCTCATCGCCTCGATGGAGGAGCGGGTTGTGCCTGCGACGGGCGGAGGCCGCAGGCCGGAGCATACGATGACCACGGCCTCGACCGCGATTGCGCAGACGCGCCGCGGAATCTCCGCTGCGGTGCGTTCCCGGGCCGGGGTGCTCCTCGGGGTAGCGGCCGCCGTCGCGGTCTTCAATCTGGTCGCGCCGGTGGCCCTCCTGTCGCTGGTCCGACGGCCGGCCGACTTCTTCACCTTCAACCCCTGGCTCCGGCGCTTGCCCGATTACATCGGCTCGGACCAGCCGCTCTCGGCCAAGCTCGACTTCCTGTCCCACCTGACCATCGCCTGGGCGAGCGCCGACGGGACCGAAGGGATCGACTGGGGATTCATCATCGACGTCCCGACCATCGCGCGGATCCTCTGCACGGCCCTGGTTTTCGGCGCCTACTTCGCGCTCTGGTCGTATGGCCGGCACCAGCCAATGACGACCCAGGCGGGCGTGTCCGGGGCCGCGCGACCTGCCGGGCTCCTGGGAGTCATGACCGGCGCCTTCGGGCTCACCGTGGGGCCCTGCTCGCTGGCGGGCTGCGGCGCCCCGGTGCTTCCCATGGTCGGCCTCGCCTTCACGGGACTTCCCGGCGGCACGCTCTCGCTCTTCGCCACGCTCTCGCGCATCAGCAGCGCCCTGGTCATCGCGCTGATGGCCGTGGCGGTGATCTGGCTGGGATGGCGGGTCGGGAGCGCCGAACCGCACCCGGCCTGAGCCGGCGCTATTGCCTGCGGGCCCGCTTCTCGATGCGCGGCAGCAGCGCCTCGACCTTTCGGCGCCATTCGCCGCTCGACCAGTCCACTTCGCCGACGTGGCTCAGCGCGACCACGCCGTCCGGACCGACGAGGAAGCTCGTCGGCAGCACGTTCACCTTCCACGCCGCCGACGCGCTCGAGTCGCCGTCCATGAGCAACGGGAAGTGCAGCCCGAGCGTGGCGGCGATGTCGCGCGCCGTCCGCGGGCTGCCGCCCATCTGTACCGCGAGCACCGCGAACCGCCGGTCCGCGAGAGCGGCGCGGAGGCGCTCGATGCTGGGGAGCTCCTCGCGGCACGGCTCGCACCACGTCGCCCAGAAATTCACCAGCACCACCTTGCCCCGGTAATCGGAGAGGCGGTGCGGGGCGCCGGTCGTGTCCTTCAAGTGGAGCGGCGGCGCCGCGGCGAGGAGCGCGGCGACGACGAGCGCCATCACACCTCGGCGGCGGTGATGGCGTACTTGAACTTGTCGGGCTCCAGCGAGTCGAGCCGCTCTCCGCCCGACTCACCGTTCGGATACATGAAGAACGGGAGCTTGGGACCCTTCGAATTGGGGAGGACGACGTCCTGGGCGGTGTTCAAGGCGAGCCAGTTCATCTCCCAGGAGCCGAACAGACGCTTGTGGGCGGCTTCCACCTTCGCGTCCTGCAGCGGCAGGTTCCCGGGAGGCTCCTCCAGCATCACCTTGCGCACGTCGGCGGGATCGACCGGCACCCAGCCGATTCCCTCGGCGAAGAACTCCGCGCGGCAGTGCTGCGCCTTGGTGATGGTCGAAGTGTTCGCGCCCAGGCTCTTGTAGCCGAGCTTCGAGCTGGCGACGCGGATTCCGTAGACGTCGCGCGCGGGAATGCCGAGCGAGCGGCACATTCCCACGAAGAGGCCGTTCAGGTCGGCGCACTTGCCGCCGAGATTGCCGCTTTCGAGCATCGCCTTGACGTTTCCGGTCCCGCAACCCTTGGTCTTCGGATCGCGGGCCGTGTGCTGCACGATCCATTCGTAGATGGCGCGGCCCTTCTCGAGGTCGGTCTGGGCGCCCTTGGCGGCGCGCATGAGCGCCGTCTCCCGGATGAGACCGTCGCAAGGGATGTACTCGGTCGGCGCGGTATACAGCGCGATCTCTTCCTTGCTCAGTTGCGGTGCCGACGCCCGCGCCGCGCTGAGATCCACCGCGCGATCGCGCGTCGTGAACTTGCTCTTCAGCTCGACGAAGGGCGACTCGCTACCGGAGGCCCACTCGGCATAGAGCATCGCCGCGGATTCCCTGCCGACCTTGACCGCCTCCATCTTCTTCGCGTTGCCGTTCCAGGTATTGCCGAGGGCGCGCTGCCAGTCGGTGTCTCCGCCCATCGGCAAGGGCAGCCAGACGCGCGAGATGCCCTCGGGCTTCACTACTTCGACGCGGGTCGTGGTCTCGAAGGTGCGCCAGGGCGCTTGGGAGGACTGAACGTCATCCGCGAGCAGCCGGCGCCAGGGGAACGTTGCCAGGACGGCCGCACCACCGAGGAATTCGCGTCGGTTCATGGGCACGGAAGCTAACGGATCGCCGCTCCCGGCCGCAAGCCGAACGTTTCAGCGGCGCAGCAAGAGCGCTTCGAGCAGCGCCTTCTGCACGTGCATCCGGTTCTCCGCCTCGTCGAGGACGGCGGAACGCGGCCCGTCGAGGACGCCCGCGGTGATCTCCTCGCCGCGATGCGCCGGAAGGCAGTGCAAAACGATTGCCTCGGGCAGCGCCCGCCCAAGGAGGGCCTCGTCCACGCAATACCCGGAAAAAGCGCGTTTCCTTTCGGCCGCTTCCTTCTCCTGCCCCATGCTGACCCAGACGTCGGTGGTGACCACGTGGGCACCCCGTACTGCTACGGACGGGTCGTTCACGGTCTCGAAAATACCGGCCTTGGGGGGGCGGAACCCCTCGGGAGCGCTGATACGCAGCGTGAACCCGAAAATGGGCGCCGCCTCGATCCAGGAAAGCGCCATGTTCGAGGCGCCGTCGCCGACCCAGGCGATGATCCGGCCGCGCAGCGATCCGAACCGTTCGGTGACCGTGAAGAGGTCGGCGAGGATCTGCACCGGATGTCCGCCGTCGCTCAGGCCGTTGATGACGGGGACGGTGGCGCTCTTCGCCAGCTCGCGGAGCCGGTCGTCGCCGTGCGTGCGGTAGACGATGGCGTCGACGTAGCGCGAGGCGACCGCGGCAGTGTCGGCGAGCGTCTCGCCGCGCGAGACCTGCGATTCCTGCATCGGCAAGGTGATCGCCGTCCCGCCCAGCTGTCCGATCGCCGCCTCGAAGGAGAGCCGGGTGCGCGTCGAGTTCTTCTCGAACAGCAGGAGCAAGGTCTTGGCGGTCAGCGTGCGGACGATCTGCCCGCTGGCCCGCGCCGCCTTCAGCTCGGCGGCCCGCCGGAACAGCGCCGTGTACTCGCTGGCGGTGAAGTCCGAGAGCCGCAAGAAATCGCGCTTCATCGCAACTCCGTTTTCGACAGGTCGGAGAAGAGGTCGTCGAGTCGCGGGACGGCTTTCGCGGCGGCGGAGGCTTTTTCGGCATCGGCCTCCAGGGCCGCGATTTGCGCCTGCACCGAGTCGGGGCCGGTGCCGCCCGCGTTCCGCTTGCGGCCGATGGAAGCGCGAGGATCGCAGGCGCGCAGCACCTCGGCGTCGATGCGCGGGTCCGCTTCGCGGGCCATCTCCGGCGTCGCTTTCGCGAGCGGAAGGCCGCGTTCCTGGCAAGCCCGCACCAGCCGTCCGACGGCCTGGTAGGCGGTCCGGAACGGGACGCCCTTCTGGGCGAGCGCCTCGGCCAGATCGGTCGCCTGCATGAAGTCGCTCTCCACCGCGGCGAGAGTCCGGACGGGATCGAAGCGCACGTGCTCGAGGCCGAGGCGGAGCATGCCGAGCACCGACGTCAACAACGGTCCCGTCTCGAGGAGCGGAGCGCGGTCTTCTTGGAGGTCCCGGTTGTAGCCGCCGGGAAGGCCCTTCAGCGTGACGAGGAGCGAAGTGAGGTTTCCCACTGCCTGGCCCGACTTGCCGCGGATGATCTCGAAGAGGTCCGGATTGCGCTTCTGCGGCATCATCGAGGAGCCGCAGGCGATGTCGCCGTCGAGGCGCGCGTAGCCGAACTCCGCGCTGGAGAAGTCGACCATGTCCGTCGCGACCCGCGAAGCATGGAGCAGCGACCGCGCGGTCGCGTAGGCGAAGTCGAGCGCGAAATCGCGATCGCCGACCGTGTCGAGGCCGTTGGAGGTGAGCCGCTCGAAGCGCAACAGCTTGCGGACCATCTCGCGGTCGATGGGAAACGAGGTCCCGGCGATGGCGCCGACGCCGAGCGGAAGCGCGCCGCAGCCCTGCAGGACGAACCGCAGCGCCTCGGCGTCGCGGACGAACATCGCCCCGTAGCCGCAGAGAAGATAAGCGAGCGAGATGGGCTGGGCGCGCTGCCGGTGGGTGTAGGAAGGAAGGACCGTCTCCGGCTCGGCCCGGGCGCGAGCCGCGAGCGCTTTGGCGAGAAGCGCGATCTCCTCGAGCGACCGTGCGCATTGATCGCGCACGTGCAGCCGCAGATCGAGTGCCACCTGATCGTTGCGCGACCGCGCCGTGTGGAGGAGCCCGGCACGCTCGCCGAGGCGGGCGGCGATGCGAGCCTCGACCGCCATGTGGACGTCTTCCTCGGCAGATAGCTCGCCATCCGCCCAGATCTTGCAGAGCTCTTCACGGATGGCTTGCGCCGCGTCGCGCGGAACGATGCCAGTCCGCGCCAGCATCGTCAGGTGTGCGAGGCTCCCCACCAGATCCTCGCGCAAGAGTTTGCGATCGAGCGGCAGGGAGCTCGTGAAAGCGAGCACCTCGGGGAGCAGCGATCGCTCCCCGGCCGCTTCGGTCTTGGCGACGATCACGGAGCTTCTTCCCCGCCGTGCAGGCGGCTGAATTCGTGGAGGCTGAGGCCGAGGAGGGTGATGAATCCTTCCGCGGCGCGGTGATCGAACTTGTCGCCGGTTCCGTAGGTGGCGAGGCCGTGGTTGTAGACGCCGTTCTCCGACGAGCGCCGGACGACGCGCATCGATCCCTTGTGGAAGCGGAGCGTCACCTGGCCGGTGATGGTCTTCGCGTGCTCGGTGTTGAAGGCGTCGATCGCGTGGCGCAAGGGCGAGTACCAGAAGCCGTCGTAGACCAGCTCCGTGTACTTCTGGTCGAGGAAGGCCTTGGTCTGCAGCGACTGGCGGAGCGTGGTGAAGCGCTCGAGGTCCTGGTGCGCGGCGATGAGCGCCACCGACGCCGGGCACTCATAGGTCTCTCGGCTCTTGATGCCGACGACGCGGTCCTCCATCAGGTCGATGCGTCCGACGCCGTTGTCGCCGGCGACCTTGCCGACCTGGGTAATGAGCTGGGCAGGCGGCACTTTCTTGCCGTCGAGGCTCACTGGCAGGCCCTGCTCGAAGCCGATGGTGAGGTAGGCCGGCGCGTCGGGCGCTTCCTTCGACGCCTTGGTCCAGGCGAAGGCCTCTTCCGGCGGCTCGGTATCGGGGTCCTCGAGGACGCCGCCCTCGATCGAGCGGCCCCAGAGATTCTCGTCGATCGAGAAGGGGCTCTTCTTCGTCGCCGGCACCTCGATGCCATGCTGCTTGGCGTACTCGAGGGCAGCGTCCCGGGAAATGTTCCGTTCGCGCTGCGGGGCGACGATCTTGAGATCGGGCGCCAGGCCCTTCACCGCGAGGTCGAAGCGGACCTGGTCGTTCCCCTTGCCGGTGGCGCCGTGGGCGACCGCGGTGGCGCCGTGCTTGCGGGCCGCCGCGACCAGGTGCCGGGCGATGAGCGGCCGGGAAAGCGCCGCCGAGAGCGGATAGACGCCTTGATAGAGCGCATTTGCTTGCAGCGCCGGGAAGCAGAAGTCGCGCGCGAACTCGTCCTGCGCGTCGACCACCTCGCAGGCGATGGCGCCGGCCTTGCGGGCGCGCATGGCGAGGTACTCCTTGTCCTTCGCCTCGCCGACGTCGGCGTGGCAGGCGATGACGTCGTAGCCGTAGTCGTCGCTGAGGATGCGGACGAGGATGCTCGTGTCGAGGCCGCCGGAGTACGCGAGGACGATCTTCTGCCGGGTCATGACAGCTCCCTTCCGAAAAGGTTGCGCAGCTTGCGCGAAAGCTTGCGAACGGCCACGCCGCGAACCGGCGTGGCGAAGATGGTGTCGTCTCCCGCCAGGGTCCCGAGGCATCCGGGAAGGCGGGCAGCGTCGATCGCCGACGCGACGGCGGGCGCGGCACCGGGCTGGGTGCGTAGCACCACGAGGAGATCGTTCTCCGCGAAGGAGACGACCAGGTCGCCCACTTCCTGCAGCCTTGCCGCCGCGGGCGATGCAGGCGGAAGCTCGTACAGGCCGCCGACGCGCACCGCGCCGAGTTGCTGCAGATCGCGGGATAGCGTCGCCTGCGTCACCCGGAAACCTTCACGGGCGAGCGCGCGGCAGAGACCCTCCTGCGTGCCGATCCGCTCGGCCTGCAGGAGCCGCCGGATGGCCTCGTGACGAGCGCCCTTGCTCTGTACGATCTGCAGCTTCCTCATCTGGAAATGAGCGTCCCGACGCCTTTGTCGGTGAACAGCTCCCCGATGATGCTGTGAGGGACGCGGCCGTCGATGAGGTGCGCGCTCGCGACGCCGCTCTGCAGCGCCTTGAAGATGGAGCGCGCTTTCACCGTCATGCCGCCGGAAATGGTTCCGTCCTCGACGTGCGCAGCGAGATCCTGCGCCTTCATCTCCTCGACCAGCTCGCCGCCCTTGAGGATGCCGGGGACGTCGGAGAGGTAGATGAGCTTGGTCGCGCCGATGGCGATGGCCACCTCCGCCGCGACCTGGTCGGCGTTGATGTTGTAGCTCTGCCCGTCTTCGCCGATCCCGATGGGCGAGATGATCGGCACGTAGCCCTGCGTGAGCAGCATCTCGAGGAAGTCCTTGTTCACCCGCGTGATCTCGCCCACCTGGCCGAGGTCCCTGCCTTCGCTTTGCAGCTTGCGGACGCGGAGCAGCGCGCCGTCTTTTCCGGAAACGCCAACCGCCTGCCCGCCCTCTTGATTGAGCAGTGTTACCAGGTCGGTGTTGATGGAACCGGTGAGGACCATCTCGACGACCTTGAGATCGCTGGCGTTGGTCACCCGCTGGCCGTCGACGAACTCGGGCTTCGAGCCGAGCTTCTCCAGGGTCCGGGTGATCTCGGGGCCGCCGCCGTGCACCACCACCGGGCGCAGGCCGACGCTGCGGAGGAGCCCGATGTCGTCGCAGAAGGACTTCTTCAAGGACTCCTTCATCATCGCGGCGCCGCCGTACTTCACCACGCAGCGCGTGCCGGTGAAGCGGCGGATGTAGCCGAGCGCCTCGACGAGAAGCTGCTGCTTGAAGGTGGGGCTGTAGTTCGCGAGCCGGTCGTCCTTTGCCACGCCGCCGTCGGGCCTCGGGACGATGAGGCTCGTGTAGTCGGCGTTGATCTTCACGTAGTCGTAGGAGAGGTCGCAGCCCCAGGCGACGCCGCTTCCCTTTCCGGCGCGCAGGTCGACGGCGACGCGGACCTCCGGCTCCCGCATGCGCGCCTTGAGGACGCTCGTCTCGTGCGCGAGGGGAGCGCGGTCGTAGACGTCCATCGACTGCACGCTGACCTTGGCGTCGGCGGGCTCGATCGGATAGCCACAAGTCCCCGCCCTGGCACCGATCGAGGCGAGGACGCGGCCCCAGTTCGGGTCGGCGCCGAAGATGGCCGCCTTGACCAGGCTGGAACCAGCCACGGCGCGGGCGGCATCGATCGCCACCTCGTCGCTCGGAGCGCCGGTGACGCGCACCTCGAGGAGCTTGGTTGCGCCCTCGCCGTCGGCGGCGATTTCCTTGGCAAGCTCCTCGCAGACGGCGGAAAGCGCCGCGGTGAAGCGGTCGAGATCAGGTCCGGGATCTGCCAGCTGCACATTGCCCGCGAGCCCGTTGGCGAGCGCGAAGACCACGTCGTTCGTGCTCATGTCTCCGTCGACGGTCAGGGCATTGAAGCTCTTCTTCATCGCGGCGGAGAGAGCGCCCGCGAGCGCCGGCGGTGAGATCGCGCAGTCGGTCGTGACCACCGCGATCATGGTGGCGAGCGACGGGGCGATCATCCCGGAGCCCTTGCAGAGGGCAGCGATGACCACTTCCTTGCCGCCGATCTCGACCGAGCGGCCCGCGAGCTTGATGCGGGTGTCGGTGGTCATCATCGCTTCGGCGGCCTGCTCCGGTTCGGGCCGCAGGCTCCCCACGAGCGCGGGTGCCGCCGCGACGATCTTGTGCGCGGGTAGCCGGTGGCCGATGACGCCGGTCGAGGCGGAGAGGACGCTCTGCGCGGGTACGTCGAGGGCGCGGGCGACCGCTTCGCACACGGTCTTCACGTCGACGAGGCCCTCCGGTCCGGTGAGCGCGTTGGCGTTGCCGCTGTTGACGACCACCGCGCGGGCGCCGCTCGCCGGCAAGCGCTTCTCCACGTCGAGGATGGGCGCAGCCCGCGCCTTGTTCTGCGTAAGGCAGGCGGCGGCGGAGCAAGGCGCAACGCTGTAGACGAGCGCCAGGTCCTTGCGGTTGGGCTTGATTCCCGCGGACACGCCGGCGAACTGGAAGCCGTTCGGAACCTTCACGGATGGGACCCCCGCAGCACGTCCAGCCCGGCCGTCTCCGGCCAGCCGAAGAGGAGATTCAGGTTCTGTACCGCCTGGCCGGCCGCGCCCTTCACCAGGTTGTCGAGGGCGGAGATGACCACCAGCCGGTTGCCCTTCACGGCAAAGCCGATCTGGCAGAGGTTGGTGCCGACCACCGACTTGAGCGAGACCTCGTCGGCCGACCCGGCCAGGCGCACGAAAGGTTCGGCTGCATATTCATGCACGAAGCAGCCGGTCACGTCCTTTGCCGAAACGCCGGGGGCGAGGCGCAGGTACGAAGTAGCCAGGATGCCGCGGCGCAAGGGCAGGAGGTGGGGGGTGAAGGTCAGGTCGATCTCCGCGCCCGCCGCTGCCGAGAGCGATTGCGCAATCTCCGGCGTGTGCTGGTGGCAGAGCACGCGGTAGGCGCGGAAGTCGTCCATCACTTCCACGAAGCTGAAGTCCTCGCTGGCCTTTCGCCCCGCGCCGGTGACACCGGAGGCCGCGTCGACGATTGGGGGGTCCCGGTCCAACAGACCCGCGCGGTAGAGCGGGGCGAGCGGCAGCGTGGCGGCGGTTGGATAGCAGCCGGGGTTTGCGACCAGCCGCGCGCCGGTGACCCGTTGCCGGACGGAAGGCAGCTCGGGCATCCCGTAGACGGCCTCGCCGAGGAGGTCTACTCGCGGGTGGGGCAGCCCGTACGCCTGCTCGAACCGGGCCGGGTCGGCGAGGCGGAACGCCCCCGAGAGATCGACGACCTTGAGACCCTTGGCGAGGAGCGCAGGAGCCAAATCGAGCGACACCTCGGCCGGCGTGCAGAGGAGCGCCGCCGCGCACTCGCCGGCGAGGTCCACGACGCGCTCCTGCGGCGCGTAGCGTAGCTTTCCGACCGGGCCGCCGACGCCGGTCCGGCGCTCGATCGTCTCGCCCTGCCAGCGATCGCTGGTGACGAGGCGCACCTCCGCCGAAGGATGATGGGCGAGGATCCGGGTGGCCTCCATCCCGGAATATCCCGAGGCACCGATCACCGCGATGGGCAGCCGCTGCATGAAGTCGCATATTTATGCAACGCGTCGGCGGATGCAAGCGCAAAGAATGCGCTCAATCACCGAGCTTCCAGAAGGGGCCGGTCAGGCCGACGCGGGCGAAGAGCGCCTGCGCCTCTTCCCGGGTGAAGGGGCGGAACCCGGGATCGAGGCGCGAGCCATACCACGCCCGCGCCAGCTCCCACGCCTGCGCGAGGTCCAGCGTTCCGCCTCTGGGCCGCTGCCACTGCTCGCACCAGCGCGCCACGTGCCGTTCCGACCGGAACAGCAGCATCGTCCTTCAGGTGAAGACGACATCCTGGTACCAGTCCTTGGCGGGGACGGCGATGTGGAGCAGTCCTTCGGCGGTCTGGAGGATCCCGCCGCGGACCGCGAGATCCATCGGCTGGCGGCAGCAGCCGCAGCTGGCGCGGACCATGCCATCGGCGTGCAGCGCGGCGCAGATCCCCAGCGCGTCCCAGGCGCAGTTGGCGAAGTAGCAACGGCCTCCCGCCTCGACGGCGAAGTCGGTGGGAACGGCGGAGAAGGGTGCGATCCGCCAGAGTCCCTCGCCGGAAGCGTCGAGAAGGATGGCGTGACCTTCGCCGAGCCGCTGGTAGGCGGCGCGCACTTCGGATTCGCTCGCTCCGAGCGCTTCCGCGGCCTCGCGCAAGGAAGGCCCGCGGCCCGTGCGCACGACTGCTTCGTAGGTGAAGCGCCAGAGCGCTGTTTCCAATCCGGCGGACATCGCGCCGGATTGTACGCTGCGGGAAGGCGATTACGGCGCGGCGACGATGTTGAGATGTCCCGTCGCCTTGCGGGTCGAGCCCTTGAGCGCGACGGCGGTGACGGTGAAGGTCGCCACGGCCGGCGCGGCCGTCGTGGCGGCGCTCAGCTCGAGCAGGGCGGTCTCGCCGGTATTCACCGTGCTCGGCGCGAGAACCGCGCTGACGCCTGCAGGAAGGCCGGTGACGGACAGCGCCAACTGTTGCGCATCGCGCTCGGATGCCTCGGTGGCGATGGTGTAGGTCGCGCTGGCGCCCGGCGCGAGCGTTTCCGTCCCCGCGGCGACGGAGATCGAAAAGTCGGGCCGTACCGGCGTCGTGCCGCGAGCGCTCGCATCGCCCGGCGAATCGAAGTCGCCACACGCCATCCCAAAGGCCGCCATCGACACGAGTACGGCCCGTCGAGCGGTGTGGAGGCTGACGATCATGAAGGAGATTCTCCGGCGCGACCAGGCGGGGGGGCCGGTAGCGGCGCGGACTATAGGGGAAGGGGGGTGAGGTCGCGCAAGCTTACATTGGAGCCAGGTTCTGGCCCCCGCGTAACCATCTGGAATTCAAGCACTCGCCCCGCATCTAGCCGCAGCCGATCGACCGCCCGTGTGGAGGTTCCTGGGCCCGAAACCCGTTGACGCCTTTGCGGCATCTTGCCAAGCTCCCTTCCACGCGGCCGGGGCCCGAGTCGGGCGTCCGGCCGCATGCGTTTCACGAATGGCCCGGGTCGCAGCGGAGGCAACTCGAAATGGCATCGGACAAAATCCCCATGACCCGGGAGGGAGCCGAGGCGATCAAGCGGGATCTGAAGCACCTCAAGTCGGTCGAGCGCCCGAAGAATGTCCACGACATCGGCGTCGCCCGCGAGCACGGGGATCTGCGCGAGAACGCCGAGTACCACGCCGCCAAGGAGCGCCAGAGCCACATCGAGGGGCGCATCCAGATGCTCGAGGACCGGCTCGCGCGGGCGGAGATCATCGACGTCAAGAAGCTCTCGGGCGACAAAGTGGTCTTCGGCGCGACCGTCAAGCTGGAGGACACCGACTCCGGCGCGAAGACCCAGTACGCCATCGTCGGCGAGACGGAAGCGGATCTGAAGAAGGGCCGCATCAGCATCACGAGCCCCATCGCCCGCGGATTGATCGGGCGCGAGGTCGGCGACACGGTCCGCATCCGCGCCCCCGGCGGCGAGCGCGAGTACGAAATCCTCGAGGTGCTGTTCGTCGAGTACCCTCCGGACACGGAGGAGGAAGAGGCGCGGTGAGCACGGACGGCGCGGACGGCGGCCTGTCGCTCGCGCTCTCGCCGCTGTTGCCTCCGCTCCGTTTCCTCGTCCGCGCCGGCGCCACCGCCGCCCTGCGCGACTTCGAACCCCTCGTCCGGCGCCTGGTCGCCGCCGCGCGGCCCTTCGCGCGCGAGACCGAGGGGCTCGACAAGCTCGAAGCAGCGGTGCAGGGGTTCGACGCGGCGCCGGAAGCGGAGCGGCGCTCCGCAATCGCGGTCTTCGTGCGCGAGCTCGGGCGGCTCGTCGCGATCCCCAAGGAAATCGCGGATCTCGCGCGAGTGTCGGAGCCCTCTGGTAGCGAAGGGTCCGTGCCGGCCGATCCCGCGCTGCCGCCGCCCCCGCTCTTTGCGCCGCCGCGCCGCGCGGTGGCCACGGAGGGACTCCAGGCTTCGGTGGAGCGGCTGCGCGGCGTCGGTCCGGCCGTCGCCGAGAGGCTGCGCGGGAAGGGACTCGTCACCATCAACGACGTTCTCTTCAACCTTCCCATCCGCTACGAAGACCGGCGCACGCCCCGCCTGGTCGCCGACGCGCCGCTCGGCGAGCGAAGCGTCATCGCAGGCACCGTCGCCAAGGTGAACGAGATGAAGGGCCGATACGGGCGGCGCAGGCTCGAAGTCCTGCTGCGCGACGACGCCCACTCGGCGTTGCTCCTCCTCTGGTTCCATTTCCGCGCCTCGCTCCTCGAGCGGCTTCGTCCGGGCGCGCGGATCCTGGTGAGCGGCGAAGTCCGTCCGGGATACCGGGGCGGCGGGAAGACCATCTCGCATCCCGATGTCGAACCTCTTGATTCAGCAGGAATACCGGGCACCGACCGGAGCGACGATTCCTTCGGACGGGTGGTACCGGTTTACTCGGAGATCGAAGGATTGCCGGCGCGCACCTACCGGCGCATCGCTCGCCAGGCGGTCGAGCAGCATGCGGGGGAATTGCGCGAAGCGCTTCCTCCGGAGCTGCTGGCGCGCAGGCGACTTTGGCCGCTCGCCGACGCCATTCGCGAATCGCACTTTCCCGAGCGCAACGCGGCCACCGCCGCGGTGGCGGGGCGGCCGAGCGGCGAGCCTCACCGGCGCCTCGCCTTCGAGGAGCTGTTTCTCATCCAGCTCGGGCTGGCACTGCGGCGTCGGGGGGTGAAGGTCGAGCCCGGGATCGCCTTCCGCGCCAGCGATTCGTCCATCGCGGCTGTCGAGGCGCAGCTGCCCTGGCCGTTGACCTCGGCGCAGAAGCGCGCCGTCCAGGAGATCGCCCTCGACATGCGCAAGCCCGAGCCGATGAACCGGCTCCTCCAGGGCGACGTCGGGAGCGGCAAGACGGCGGTCGCGCTCTGCGCCGCGCTCCTCGCGGTCGAGGACGGGTACCAGGCCGCGCTCATGGCGCCTACCGAGATCCTCGCCGAGCAGCATGCGCGGTCGCTGCGCGCCCTGTTGCGGGAGCGGCGCGAGGTGCACGTCGAGCTCGTCACCGGAAGCCTCGGCACGCGCGAGCGTTCCCACGCGGATCGGCTGGTCCGGGGAGGCGCCGCGCACATCGTGGTCGGGACCCACGCCCTCGCCGAAGAAGGAACGGAGTTCCATCGGCTGGGGCTCGCCGTCATCGACGAGCAGCACCGGTTCGGCGTCATGACGCGCGCCCGGCTCATGTCGAAGGGCAAGCGCCCCGACGTCCTGGTGATGACGGCGACGCCCATTCCACGCACCCTCCAGCTGACGATCTACGGCGACCTCGATTCCAGCGTCCTCGACGAGCTTCCCCCGGGGAGGACGCCGATCGCGACGCGCGTGTATCGCGACTCGGCGCGCGACAAGGCTTACGACGTCATCCGCAAGGAGCTCCGCGCCGGCCGGCAGGCATACGTGGTGCTGCCGCTCGTCGAGGAGAGCGAGAAGCTCCTCGACGTGAAGGCCGCGACCAAGGAGCGGGACAGGCTCGCGCTCGACGTGTTTCCCGACCTTCCCATCGGCATCGCGCACGGACGGCAGAGCGCCGCCGAGCGGAACGAGGCGATGGACCGCTTCCGGCGCGGCGAGGATCGCATCCTCGTCGCCACCACGGTCATCGAGGTCGGGGTCGACATACCGAACGCCACGGTGATGCTCATCGAGCACGCCGAGCGGTTCGGGCTCTCGCAGTTGCACCAGCTTCGCGGGCGGGTCGGGCGCGGCGCCGCGAAGTCGTATTGCCTTCTCGTCACCGGAGCGACCGGGGCGGAGTGGGGACCCGCGGCGCGGGAGCGGCTTCACGTGATGGAGGAAACGACGGACGGCTTCCGCATCGCGCAGGCCGATCTGGACTTGCGCGGTCCGGGAGAGTTCCTCGGTACCCGCCAGAGCGGATTGCCGGAGTTCGCCATCGCGGAGCTGGCCCGCGACCAGAAGATCCTGGCCGAGGCTCGCGAGGAGGCCTTCGCGCTGGTGGAGGTCGATCCCGATCTATCGCGTCCCGAGAACGCTACGCTCCGGGACGCCTTGCAGACTCGCTGGCGCGGGCGGCTCAGCCTCGCCCGCGTGGGCTAGGCCCGATTCAGCTCTCCAGCCGCCAGTCGAAGAGCACCTTGAAGTCCTCGTAGCAGGTCTCGCAGATCCACCGCTTGTCCTCGGTGTAGAACCCCTCCGAACAGAAGTTCACCCGCGCGGCGCTGGAGAAGCGGCGAAAGCAGAACTCGCAGTGGTCGTGCTCGGAACCCTTCTTGCGGGGCTTGTAGGGCCCGAAGCGCAAGAGCTCGCCGTGCATGTAGTTGGCTTGGTTGCCGGTCAATCTCCAGTCGTCCTTGGCGATCATGTCTTCCTCATGAAACCGGGATTCCCGCTCCCGCGGGCTCTCCCAGGATTTTCTCGCAGGTGGAAACCTTGTCGGGATCCCCCGCGCCGCTCGCGGCCGCGACGGAATTGCCGGCGGCCAGGTTCAACGACAGCCCGTAGGCGACGCACCCCTTGGCGTCGCTCACGTCGATTCCTTCCGGCGGCGCGGAGGCCACGGCCTTCGCCACGGCTCGCACCCAGGCGAGCACCGCGCGCTTCTTCATCTCCAGATCGGTCGGGAGCTTCGGCTCGAACTTCGCCGCGACGGCCACGCGAGGCGCCGCCTCCCAGGTCAGGCTGCGCAGCTCGTCGGTCACGCGGAGCGTCCGCGTCTTGCCCGACAGCTCCACTTGCGCCTCGGCCCGCGCGACCACGCGGTGCTGCGTGGCCGGCACGCGCTGCTTGTTGCCCTTGCCGTCGGCGACCGTCGCAACCGTCCCGTTCTCGGTGCGCTCGATGGTGACGGTCATCCTGCCGACCACCACATCGGGATCGTCCGCGTTCCAGAAGAGATTGAAACCCGGCCCCAGCTCGGCGAACGCCTGGAGGAGGACGGGATCGCCGGCATCCGTAGGATCGGGCGGGCCGATCAGGATCCGGGCGTGAAGGTTCGAGGTGAGCTGGCCGACCAGGTCGGAACTACAGAAGGCCTTCGCGTCGGCTGCCCGGGCGCGTCCGCAGAGGAGGAGGCCCTGTTCCGGCGATACGTGCGCCGCGAGATCGACGAGCCGGTCCTGCGGGCATCCGTCGGCGAGGTCCTTGGCGAGCGCCAGTTCGCCGCGCGCCCGCGCCTCGTCGGCCGCGCGAAGCAGCTCGGCGCAGTCGCCGCGGCGAAGCAGCGCCTCTTCCGCGGGTGAGCGGTGGTGTCCACACGCGCACAGGCAGGCGGCGGCAGTGAGTGAAAGGGCGAAAGCTCGCATTGCCCCCTCGAAACACCTGTCGCGATCGTTTCCCTTCCAGGCAGGCGCGAATTCGCGTACGGCGGCCGGGCGAGCGCACGGTCGTGTGCTACCCTGCCGGCCCCGTGCAGATCGGAGAGATTCTCATCGAGCGCGGTCACCTGACGCCTGAAGGACTGGAAGAAGCACTCGACTGGCAGGTGCTGTACGGCGGGCGGCTCGGCACCAACCTGCTCGAGCTCCAGCTGTGCGAGGAGGAGCACCTCGCCCGCGGCCTGGCCAAGCAGCACGGGTGCGAGGTGGCGTGGGGAAACCTCGAGATCGACCCCGCGCTCGTGGGCGTCATCCCGCCCCATATCGCCCAGCGCGACGAGATGGTTCCGTGGAAGCTCGAGCGGCGCCGCCTCAAGGTACTCGTCACCCGCATCGACCCCGGCAAGCTCGATCAGTTGAGCTACAAGATCGGCAAGCCCTGCACCGCGGTGGTCGCACCCGAATTCCGCGTCATCAACTTGCTGCGGGCGCACTATGGAGCCATGCGGCAGATGCGCGCGCTCGATTTCGGCGTGGTGCCCGACGAGGGGAGGCTCGGGCAGCGCAAGAAGGCGCAGCAGCAGAAGGCCGCGGTCCAGGCGCCGGGGGAGCTGATCGACGAGAAGGCGTTCAACGACATCTATGCGCAGGTGCTCGCGGGGAGATCGGCGCCGGACGTTCCCGTCGGGGCGGCGGGGGAACCCGCGAAGGCCAGCGCGGCGCCGCCGGCGACGGCCAGCGCGGCGCCGCCGGCGAAGGCCAGCGCGGCACGGCCAGCGAAGGCGGCACCGTCAGTCGCGAAGGACGCACCGTCAGCGGCGAAGCCGAAGACTCCGCCCGCGAGCCGCACGCGGACTCCGCCCGCGGTCCGTCCGCCGCCTCCAGTCGCGAACCGCCCGCCGCCTCCCGTCGCGAACCGCCCGCCGCCCGAGCTCGAGCCCTGGCCTGAAGCGCCACCCGAGGTTGCTCCGCCCGCGCCCGTTCCGGCGGCACCACCGGAGCCGGTCGCGGATGCGCAGGAAGAGACGACCGAGAAGGTGGTCAGCGAAGAGCCCGCCATCGAGACCTTGCCGGAGGACGCGATTCTGGGAGAGGCGGCGCCGCCGCCTGCGCCCCCTCCGCGCGCCGCTCCGACCGGCTGGGACGCGCCGCCGCTTCCCGCGCGGACGGTGGACGTTTCTCCGCTGGCGTTCGAGAAGGCGCTCGAATTGCTCAAGACGGTCCAGGACCGCGATTCGATCGCCCGCATCGTCCTTCGCGCGTCGCGCAGCAAGGCGGAGCGGGCCCTGCTCCTGCTCGTGCAGGGCAACGTGGTGCTCGGTTGGGACGGCCTGGGAGAAGGGCTGGAGGAGGGCGCGGCGGCCCGGATCGCCGTCGCGCTCGGTGCTCCCAGCGCGTTCGATCTGGTGGTGAAGACCCGCAGCCACTTCCTCGGGCCCTTGCAGAAGACGCCGCTCAACATCCGCTTCCTCGCGCAGATGGGCAAGAAGGTGCCGCTCAGCTCGCTCGTGGTCCCCATCCTGCACCGCGAGCGCGTCTCCCACGTGCTGTACCTCGACAACGGGCACAAGAAGCAGGCGCCGACCGACGTCGGCGAGATGCTCATCCTCAGCCAGCGGATCGCGCAGTCGGTCGAGGCGCTCGTCGTCAAGAGGAAGGCCGGGCGGACGTGAGCGGGATCGCGCCGCGCCTCGCCCTCTGCGCCGCGCTCTGTTCGGCTCCGGCCGTGCAAGCGCAACAGAACGACGGCATCGACTGGCAGCGCAGCATCATCAAAGCGATGGGAAAGGGCGCTCCCGATCTCAACGCTCCCTCCATCGCGGTCGGGCGAGCCGCTGCCGAGCGGGCGGCACTTGCGGCGGCGCAGCGGAACGCGCTGCGGATCCTCGAGAGCGCCACGCTCGACGATGGGTCGCGAATCGAGATCCTGCTCCGGGACGACACGGCGTTGCGGACGCGCATCGAGGGCAAGTTGCGCGCGGTGCGGGCGGCGAAGACGCGGTATTTCACCGACGGCGGCGTGTGGCTCGACATCGAGGTTCCTTTCAAGATCTTGCCGCCGCGGATCGCCGAGCATCTCCGTCCGCCGGACCTCGCTCCGGATGCAGGCATGGAGAAACCCGTTCCGGACGCGGGAACGGAGGACCTCACTCCCGACGGAGGTGCGCGGGATCTCGTGCCCGACGCGGGGCAGGGCGATGGCGGCGGAAGACCGCGATGAACGTACCGAACCTCCTCACCGGCCTGCGCCTGCTCGCCGTCCCCGTTTTCGTCTACCTCTTCTTGCAGGGCTTCCACCGCGCCGCCCTGGCAGTCTTCATCGGCGCCCTGGTCACCGACTGGCTGGACGGGGTCATGGCGCGAGCGCTGAAGCAGTTCTCCCAGCTCGGCGCTCTGCTCGACCCCATCGCCGACAAGCTGATGGCGCTCTCTTCGCTCTCGGTACTCTGCGGGACCGGGCGGCTTCCCTTCTGGCTGCTCTGGCTCACGCTCTTCCGCGAAACTTGCATCGTGGTCGCCATCTGGCTGCTCGAGCGCGGCGGCCATCCCTACGTCGTCCGGCCCACTCGATTCGGCAAGTATGCGACGGCCGGCGTGGGCGTCGCCATCATTCTCGCCCTCGTCGAGGGAGCGAGCGAGACGGCGCGCGCCGCCCTCGCCCCCTTCGTGGTGGCGATGTCCCTGATCGCCGCGGAATTCGTCCTGGTGAGCTGGGCCCAGTACCTATGGATGTTCATCCGCCTGATGCGAGCGCCGAGGGTCGCCAATCCTTGACCGGTTCCGGGCCGCCTGCTAAATCGCCGCACCGGTTTGCGTCCTTAGCTCAGCGGTAGAGCACCACCTTGACACGGTGGGGGTCGCTGGTTCGATCCCAGCAGGGCGCACCAATTCCCCCTCAAATGTTCCGCGTGGTTGGGGGCCTCGCTGGGACCGGCTGCGGTCGCTTCCGCCGCGGATTGGGGCTCAGGTGGGGCAGAAATTCCGGCTTCGGTGCGTGTGGGACTTCCACGTCAAGCTTGGAATTCCCAGCGAGGGCGCCGGCGGAGCGGAGCACCTCTGGTTCGACGTCCAGGAGGCCACCGCCAAAACCGTAGACGCCACCCTCATCAACCAGCCGTACATCGCCACCAGCTTGCGCGAGGGTCAGCGCGGCACGTTCGATCTGCGCTTGCTCACCGACTGGACCATCGACTCGCCGGGCGGGCGATACACGACGGAAACCGTCCTTCAGCTCGAGCGAGCCCTGACGAGCGACCGCATCCCCACGCGACCGTTGCTCCATTGAGAGTCGTCGTCATTGCGCGGTTTCGCCAGAACCCACGCCTCGCTCGGAGCAAGACGCATGGAACGGTCTGGCGCGCGAGAGGTCGTTCACGTCGCAGACCAGGAGTCGAGGCACTGCGCCCAGTGTACCGCCTGGCCGCCAATTTCAGCCCGACGACGCGCGCAGTGGCGGTGCCGGTTGCGACAGTCTCGCCTCCGGGCCCCACCAGGGCCGCCTCGAGGAAGGCAATCTCTCCCTGCCGGTGGACGACACGGCCTCGCCCCACGATGCGCCCTGGTGAGGCCGGCCGGAGAAAGCTCGCCTCGAGCTAGGAGCTCCCTTCCCTCCCCTCAGCGAACCGATTCGCATGCCGCCTCGCCCATTGCGCGAACGTCCCCGCTGGGCGCCCTGTGATCTCCGAGACGGTCGCCGCGATCCGCGAGTCGTCGAATTCGCCCTTGGCGAAAAAGCGGAGCTGCGCTTCCACGAGGCTCGGCGGGAAGATCTTGCTCAGCTCCTCCCTCGCCTCAGCTTCCGTCTGCCCCTCGAAGCGGAGGTCCCTGCCCAGCGCTGTTCCCAGCACGCGGACCTGCTCGGCCGGAACCAGCGCCTCCGGGCCGCTGAGCTCGCAACTCGACCCATGGTGCTGATCGGAGCCGATGACCACCGCCGCCACCGCCGCGATGTCCTGAGGATCGATGAGCGCGATGGGCACGTCGGCGAACGGCGCCCGGATCAGATCGCCCGCCCGGAGCTGGGCCAGCCAGCGCAACGCATTCGACATGTAGCCGCTTGGCCGGAGGATGGTCCAGGGCATCCCGGACGACCGGACCGCGGCCTCGGATGCCGTCCACATCGCGACGATGGCGTTGGTCGGGTTCCCGCCCACGACTGACCGGGAGGTGAGGAGGACCACATGCTCCACTCCCGCCCGCCGGATCTCCTCCAGCAGGCCGGGCATGTCCGCACGGCCACCCAGCAGGAACACGCCGCGCACGCCACGGAGCGCGGCGCCCAGCGATTCCGGCCGATCGAGATCGCCCACGGCAATCTCCACGCCGGCGGGCACCGACCCTTCCTTCCCGCGGACCAGGGCGCGCACCGGCCGACCCGCACGGAGCAGCTCCCGCACCAGCTCCCTTCCCACGTTTCCGGTGGCGCCGGTGACGAGGATCATGGCTCGAGCTCCTGTAGCGAAAGCGCGATCGTCGGCGTGCGGCCCAAGGCGAGGATCTGGAAGCGCACCGCGTCGGCGACAGTCTCGATCATCCCCGCCTGCGCCAGTCCGCCAGCGTCCACGCCGGTGAACCCGAGATCCTTGGCCAGGTCCATGACGACTGCCTTGGCTGCCGCGTCGTCGGAGCAGACGAAGACCGAAGCGGCGACCCGAAGAGCACCCGATGCCCGGCGCGTGCCCAGCGGACGCCCAGGGCTTGCCCCATCCTTCCCGTACCGATGATGCCGATCTTCATTGCCGTCGCTCCTTACAGATCGAGAGACACCAGGGGCTCGCCGCCGCTGACCTCGAGCACGGTTCCGGTGACGTAGGGGTTCGTCATGAGGAAGACCGCGGCGTGCCCGATGTCCTCGACGCTGCCGATGCGCCGGGCCGGGAATGCCGCCCGGACCTTCGCGCGGAGCTGCTCGCGCGCGCGGTCGTCGAGGAAGCTCCACATCTCGCTGTCGACCAATCCCGGCCGGATGGTGTTGACCCGCAAGGGCCCGAGTTCCAGGGCCAGAGCCTGGGAGATGGCCTCGAGCGCCGCGAAGGTCGCGGTGACCATCGAGAGTCCGGGGCGCGGGCGGATCGCGGCACAGCCGGTCAGGAAGGTGATCGATCCACCGGACCGCATTCTCGGGGCGGCGTGGCGCGCGCAGGCCAAGCTGCCGAACAGCTTGCCATCGAGGAAGGAGCGCGCCGTGGCCTCGTCCTGCTCGAGGAATGGCCGGGGACTCGCCGGCGGGGTGGCCGTCACCAGCAAGTGATCCAGCTTGCCGATACCTTGGAACAGATCCCGGACCGCTCGCTCATCGGTGACGTCGACCACTACCTCGGTGACCTGGTCCTTCCAGGCCTCCGGGGCACGCGCGCCAGGCGGCCGTCGCCCGGCCACCACCACTTCGGCAGAAGCCTCCGCCGCCGCGCGCGCGGCGCCACGGCCCATTCCGCTCGTTCCCCCGATGACGACAACGCGCTGCCCCCGCAGGGTTTGCATGCGTCCAATATCGACGACCAATGTAAGACGCTCCATGCTCATTCGTCGCTCGTTCATGCTCGTCCGTCCCGGTTTGATGGACGATCGCGCTCCCGCCCGCTAGACCAGGGGCATGGACCCGCTCGGTGAAGCGCTGCACTTCCTGCGCATGTCGGGCACCTCGTACTGCACGTCGGAGCTGACGGCGCCCTGGGGGCTTCAGCTTCCCGAGGTCAAGGGAGGCCTCACCTTCCACGTGCTGACTTCCGGCAGGTGCTGGCTCGAGGTACCGGGATCGCGGCGGCGCCAGCTCGAGCCCGGCGACCTGGTGCTGGTGCCGCACGGGGAGGGGCATCGCCTCGTGAGCAAGCCCGGAACGCGGGCGCCGCGCATCGACGATCTCCCGCACGGGCGCGTCAGCGATCGCTACAAGATCCTCCGCCACGGCGGGGGCGGCGAGTCCGCCCATCTCGTCTGCGGCTCGGTCCGCTTCGACCATCCGGCGGCCCACCGGCTGATCCGCGCGCTACCCAAGGTCATCCACGTCAAGGCCGCGGGTCGCGGCGAGATGGATTGGCTCGACGGCACGCTGCGCTTAATGGCCGCGGAGGCCAGAGAGCTGCGGCCCGGCGGAGAGACGGTGATCACCCGGCTGGCCGACATCCTCGTGATCCAGGCCATTCGCTCGTGGATCGCGACCGATGAAGCCGCGCGGACGGGTTGGCTCGGGGCGCTGCAGGACCCGCAGATCGGCCGCGCCATCGCGCTCGTCCATCATCATCCGGAGCGCGATTGGACGCTGTCTTCTCTGGCCGGGTCCGTCGCGATGTCGCGCTCGGCGTTCGCGGCCCGGTTCACCGAGCTGGTCGGAGAGCCCGCCATGCATTACGTCGCGAGGTGGCGGATGCATGTCGCGCTCGATTGGCTCAAGGAGGACGGCGCCGCGGTCGGCGAGCTGGCCGGTCGCCTCGGCTACCGCTCAGAGGCTGCCTTCAGCCGCGCCTTCAAGCGGTTCATTGGCGCATCCCCGGGGGCTGTCCGCCGCGACTGGCGCCATCCTCACTTCCTCAGCGCCTTGGAAACGGCGACCAGCGAGGCTCGACGTTGACCGCCCGCCCGAGGTGAGCGCCGTCACCGCACGGGGCCGGATCGGCGATCGCACTCCGCTCCTCTGCCTGTCGAACAAGAGGTAGATTGGTTGTTGCAGCTCACCATCATTCAAGGAGCGATGCGATGAGTGGGAAGATCCGTTCGACGGCAATGGCACTCGCGATCGCCTTCCTGGGCTTGCTCGGTTCCGCGGGTACGGCGAGCGCGGCCAGCGGCGCGGTGAAGGTCGCGAAGAGCGACAAGCTCGGAAGCTATCTCACCGACTCGAAGGGCATGACGCTGTACACGTTCAAGAAGGACACCCCTGGCAAGAGTGCCTGCGCCGGCGACTGCGTGACCAAGTGGCCGCTGTTCCATGCCGAGAAAGTGAGCGCGTCGGGCAAGGTGAAGAAGGCGGACTTCGCCACCATCACGCGCGACGACGGCAAGAAGCAGACGACGTACAAGGGGCTCCCGCTCTACTACTTCGAGGGTGACAAGAAGAAAGGCGACACGAAGGGCGATGGAGTGAAGGACGTCTGGGACGTCGCGAAGCCATAGCTCACGCAAAGACTGCCAGCACGGGGTTGTGATCGCTCAGCCGGCTCCAATTCGCTCCGGCAACGACCTCGCAGCGCAGCAACCTGGCACGCCACGTGCGCGGCGCGAAGATCCCGTCGCAGTGATACGGCGTTCTGCGATTGCCGGTCCAGCGCAGCGTCTGCGCCAGCGGTGTGCGAGGGCGCCGCGCTTCCGCCGGCGAGGAAGTTGTAAGTGATGATCCGCAAAGTCGCGGCTCAGAACAGCGCGACCCGTCCGTCCAGCAGATTCCCGGTGTTGCTATAGCCGTCGCTGAGCGTCAGGCTGAACAGGTCGAGCGCGGTCTGGCCGTTGTCGATTCCGACCGCGGTGAAGGTGACGGGGACGCCGTTGTTGAGCCCGACACCCACGATGGTGATGGTCCGCGCGACGTCGTCGAACGCCACCGAGACGATCTGGGTGGAATGGAAGTCCATGTTCGAGCCCGGATCCCTCGCGTGCACGTCCTCCGCGTCGCCGTCTTCGCAGGGATCCTCGTCGAAGTGGAAGCTGGCCTGACCGGATTTCGCTCCCGGCATGTGCCCCTCGCCGTCCGCTTCGTGGCACGCTCCACCGGTGCCGCCGCCCGCGCCGGGAACGAAATCGTAAGCGCGCACGACGTCGATGAGGTCGAAGAGGACGCCTCCGATCGGGCCCGAGAAGAGCTTGAAGTTGCCCGGATTCGGCGGGACGCTTTCCGCGGGTGCGGGCAGGGTCATCGTGCTCGCGGTCACGCTGAAGAGCCGGGTGCTCGCCGCCGCGACGCCCGCGTCGAGGCTCACGTCGGCGATCGGCACGTCGATGGTGATGGTCCCGAACGGGCCGGGTACGAACGAGCAGGCGCCCGGAGCCGTGATCTGCTTGGTCCCCGGATAGGTCAGCGTGACGCCGCCGCCGAGGAGCAGCGCGGCGTTCTGGCCCGACCAGCAGCTCGCCATGGCGCCGGACTCGAAATAAACGAACGGATTCTTCCCGCCGTTCGCGCACGAGTCCGCCGAGGAGGTGCAGCCCGGGTCGGCGGGGACCAGCCACTGCGTCAGCCAGACGGCGACCGCGTCCGGAGCCGGCGGGGTCAAGCTCAGGTTGTTGACGATCATCTTCACCCGGTAGCAAGGCGTTCCCGCCGGGTGGCAGGCCGCCAGGGCAGGCTGCGAGAAGCTCGATTGCAGGATGTCGAGGTTCGGGTCGTTCGGACCGGTGACGCCGGCGGACTCGCGCCTTCCGTCGCCCGCAGGATCGCTCGCGGCGTTGAGGAGGATCGCATCGCCTCGCACCTGCGGGCTCGAGGCGAAGACGCTCGCGCCGCCGTTCTGCCGCACGTACATTCCGTGCGGAGCGAACGCAGCGTCGGCATTGTTTGAATCGGCATAGGAGATCTGCGCCTCGCCCCGGCTGCCGATGCGCACCTGCAGGAAATCGCCCAGGGTGCGGTCGCCGCACTGGCCTCCGAGCACGGTCTGGATGGTGCCCTTGTGGATGGAATGCTCACCCGCCAGGATCGGCGCGGTGAACGAGGGCGATGTCGCGTGCCCGTTCAGCGTCTGGACGACGTACAGGCTCCAGATGCCGTTCGTGGTCGCGTCGGGGCCGCCCTTGCCGCCGTTGTTGGTGCCGCAAGTGGGATCGTTGGGGTTGGCCGGAGTCGGCGTGCCGTAGAAGGCGATGTCGACGCGCCCGCTGTCGCCGGCCGCCGCCCACGCAAAGACGTTGTTGTGAAGTCCGGGCGTGGGGATGGCGACCGGGGTCGACCAGGTGGTGCCTTCATTGGTGGAGAAGCTGTATTTGAGCAGGGTGTCGCCGGTGATGTTCCCGGTGTTGGGATCGGTCGGGGCCTGCTCCCAGACGGTATAGAGGTTGCCAGCCTTGTCGATCGCCAGCGAGGGGAAGTTCGCGCCGGTCTTCGCCGTCGGGAAAGTACCGCCGGCCGGAATCGTGCCCAGCGTGGCGATCGGAAGGTCGTCGCAGTTTAGCCCGCTGGGATCGCTCACGTTGGGAACGGGAACCCCGAACGCAACTGGAAAGCAGCGACCGATTGCGATCTTCGAAAACGTCGCGTCGTCGTGGACCACGTAGACGTGCTTGACGGGCGCCGACAGCGTGGTGGGGTTGTGGGTGACCGGGTCGATCTTGCCGGTGGTCGTCGCGACTGGACTGACCTCGTCGTTCCCCATGATCCCTTCGTCGCAGCTCATGGGCCGGGTGACCTTGTTTGCGGGGCCGAACTCGACGCCCGCGGTGGCGCCGCCTGCCGCAGTCGGCGAGCGATACATTGCAAGCACGTTGTTGACGGCTCCCGACACCGGACACGTGACCGCGCCGGGACCGATCTCGTCATTGACGAGGTAGATGTTGTGGCCCGCGCCGTTGCCGAGACCATTTCCCGTCCCCGGGTTCCCGTCCACTGCGTACCACTGCCGATCGACCGCGCCGTCGGGCACGCCCGCGTTGCTGCAGACGAACGTGGCGCCGTGGTCGTCGGAGCGTGCGGTGCTGAAGTTCACGAGCGTCAGATCGTTGAAGTAGAGGTTGCCGCCGGTATCGACCGCCAGTTCCGTGTCGCCGCCTCCGGCGCACGTGTTGGGCTTTCCTGTCTTGGGCGCCGCGGCGGTGACCCACTTGAAGGTCTTGCCACCGTCGGTCGAGCGCCAGATCCAGCTGGTGTCCGAGGAGAGGGAGCCGGGAACGCTGGTGTAGACACGGGTCGCGTCCGTGGGATCGAGGCGGATGTCCTGCTCGAATCCGACCCCCTGGATGCCGCTGATGGTCGGCTGTCCGAAGGTTGGCGCGCCGGTCGTCGTTTGTGCAAGGACGGTCGCTACGGTCAACAGCAGCAAGGCTGCCACCAAGAGCCTGGATCGCTTTTCCATGGACCTCTCCGTTGCGCTGGCGAATCACTGCCAGCCTCGGCGGCCCTCGGCGTGTCCTTGCTAGACGCTGCGTTTGTCGTTGAACGGCGGCGCGACGCGATTCGTGCGATTCCGGACGCGCCGCTACCCTGTTCTCGGATCCTTGGCGCGGCCGCGACGCAGTTTCACACCATTGACGACGAGCGTGACTCCCAGCCACGCAGCCGCCCCAGGCAACGAGCCTCGCAATAGCTCAGGCCTCTTCCGCGAACGGGAAGCCCTCGTCGATCCAGCCGGTGATGCCGCCGATCATCTTCTTTACCGGCCGGCCCAGGGTAGCGAGCCGGATCGCCGCGCGGTCGGCCCCGTTGCAGTGCGGGCCCCCGCAGTAGACGACGAACAGCGTCTCGAGAGAGTACTGCTCGAGTGCGCGTTCGGTGATGCGCGCGTGCGGCAGGTTGACTGCGCCTTGTACATGTCCGCGCCGGAAAAGATCGGGGCTGCGGACGTCGAGCAACACGAAACCCCCCGACTCGAGCGAGGCATGGACGTCCCAGCAGTCCGTCTCGAGCTCGAGCAAGCGGCTGAAGTGTTCGAGGGCCCGGGCGGAGGACAGGGCAGGAACCTCGGTGACTGGATGGCGGGAAGGCAGGGTCGGCATTTCGAGCTCCTTTGCGCGCTACTGTGCCGATCCGCCGGCGTCCGCGCCGCTGGCAGAACTGCCACGCTTCGGCAATAGTCTGCCAGTGACCCCTCGCAATCGATCGGTCGCCGTCCTCGCTTATGACGGCCTCTGCACGTTCGAATTCGCCCTCGCCGTCGAGATTTTCGGACTGCGCCGGCCGGAGCTGGGAGTGCCCTGGTACGAGTTCCGCGTCTGCGCCGCCGACCGCGGCCCGCTACGCGCCGAGGGCGGCGTGACGTTCCGCGTCTCCCATGGCCTCCGCGCGCTCGAGAGCGCGGGCACGGTGGTCGTGCCGGGCTGGCGGCACGACCTCGAACAACCGATCCCGCCGGCCGTCCTTTCCACGCTGCGGCGGGCGCACGCCCGCGGGGCGCGTCTGGTTTCCATCTGCTCGGGCGCCTTCGTGCTCGCGGCGACCGGTTTGCTCGACGGCAAGCGTGCCACGACACACTGGCGCTACTCGCGGGCGTTCGCCGAGCGCTTCCCGCGGGTGCAACTGGTGCCCGACGTGCTGTACGTCGACGAGGGGCAGATCCTGACCTCCGCGGGCAGCGCTGCCGGCCTCGACCTGTGCATGCATGTGGTGCGCAAGGATTACGGCGCTGCCATCGCCAACGAGGTCGCGAGGCGCCTGGTGATCGCGCCCCATCGGGAAGGGGGCCAGGCGCAGTTCGTCCCGGAACCCATTGCGCCCGCCGAGAGCGGTTCGCCGATCGCGCCAGTGCTGGACTGGGCGCTGCAAAACCTCCGGGAGCCGATCTCGGTGCGCCGGCTGGCGCGTCGCGCGGGGATGAGCGAGCGGACCTTCTGCCGGCGCTTCGACGCGCAGCTCGGCACCTCTCCGGCGCGCTGGCTGATAGGGCAACGCGTGATCGCGGCGCAGCGGCTCCTGGAGACGACGCCGCTGCCGGTAGAAGCGATCGCCGACCGCATCGGGATGGGCAGCGCCGCCAACCTGCGCCATCACTTCCGCGCGAACGTGCGGACCACGCCGACGCAGTACCGGCGCACGTTCCGGGGAAGGGACGACGAACCCTGAGGCGCGCCCGGCTACTCCTCTCGCAGCACCGTCATCGGGTCGACCGATGCCGCCCGGCGTGCCGGCCAATACGATGCGAGCGCGGCGACGGCACCGACTCCCACGGCGGCTGCGGTCAGCATCGCCGGGTCGCGCGGTTGAACTTCGTAGAGCACCGCGGCCATCCCCTGCCCGGCAGCCAGCGCCGCCGCGCATCCAGCCGCAACGCCCGCGAGCGTGAGCCTGCCCGCGCGGAAGAGCACGAGGCGCATTGCCGCCAGAGGAGATGCCCCCAGGGCGCCACGGATGGCGATCTCTCGCGTACGCTCGCCGACCAGGTTTGCGAGGACACCGTAGAGGCCGATGGCTGCTAGCAGGATCGCGGCGATGCCGAACGCGGCGAAGAGGATGGTGACGAGGCGTTCCTTCGCGATCGAGTCGGCGAGCACCGCCTCGAGCGTGCGCACGCGCGCGAGCGGCTGGCCGGGATCGATCTTCCACACTTCGGCCTGGACGGCCCTGACCAGCGCCGGCAGCGGCAGATCGGTCCGGACCACCGCGGTGTTGAAACTCGAGGGAAACTGCAGGAAGTGCCAGTACACGGTGGGCTCGGGCGGGGCCGCCAGATTGGCGGGGCGCACGTCGCCGACGACTCCTACGACGACGCCCCCGAGAGGGTCGCCCCAGTCCTTCATCGTCACGCGCTGCCCCAGAGCCGCCTTTCCCGGCCACGCCGCGCGCGCGAAGGCCTCGCTCACCATCACCACGCGCGGCGCGCTGGGACCATCGCTCGACCCGAACGTGCGGCCGTCGCGGAGCGGGATGCCCAGCGCCTCGAAATAGCCGGCGTCCGCGATCCGGATCCCGGCGTTCACGTCGATGCCGGGCCGCGCGTCGATGCCGACGCCCGTGGAGGGGCCTCCGGTGAGCGGCAACCCGTTTACGAGGCCCGCCGAAGTCACACCTGGAACGGTCCGGATGGACTCGAGCATCGCGGCGAGCAGCGGCGCTTGCCGCGCAGGATCGTCGCCGTGCCGGTCGCCGAGCGGCAGATCGATGCCGACCACGCCCCGCCGGCGAAATCCGGGATCCACCTGCTCCAACTTCAGGAATGAGCGGAGACAGAGCGCGGCGCCGGCGAGCAGAACCATCGCGAGCATGATCTGAGCGGCGGCCACCATCTCGCGTCCGCGATGGCGCGCCGGGAAGCGGCTCAAATCGCGCTGCACCAGGTCGATGCTTCCGGTGCCCAGCCGCCGCAGCGCCGGGTAGAGAGCCGAGATCGCGCTCGCTCCGAGGCCGCCCGCGACGCCGATGGCGACGGTCAGCGGGCTCAGCCCGACTTCGGCCAGCCTGGGGAAAGTCGCCGGCAGCAGACCTTTGACGCCCGAGATGCCCCAGGTCGCCACGACTATGCCGAGCGCGGTGCCGCAGGCCCCGAGGAGGAAGCCTTCGACGAGGAAGGCAACGGAGACGTCCCCCTCGCTGGCGCCGAGCGCACGGCGGATGGCCATCTCCCGCTCGCGCGACATCGCTCGTGCGAGAAGCAGGTTGGTCAGGTTGAGCGTCACGAGCGCGAGCAACATCGCGACCGCGGCAACGAGCACGGCCAGCATGGGCCGGACAGGAGCGACCAGCGTTTCCTGCAGGTCATGCGCGACGAGCGACAGGTCCGGGGAGTCGTCTCCCGGGAGGGAGCGGGCAAACGCAGCGAGCTCGTCGCGAGCCTGCGAGAGGGAAGACTGCGGCCGGCGCCGGCCGACGACATCGAGAAGATGCGACCGGCGATTGGTGCCGAGCGGCGCCTCGAACTGGAGTGGAATCCAGAGGTCCGCCGCGGCGAGCTTCTGGACCTCGGCGCGTGCCACGCCGACGATACGGTAGAGACGATCGCCAAGGTGGATGGTCCTTCCGACGACATCCTGCGAAGCCTCGAAACGCCGCGCCCAGATCTCGTGGCCGAGCACGACGACTGGCTCGCTGGCATCGCCGGGGCCGAAGAACGCTCCTGCCTCCGGCGCGGACGCCGCGGCGGCGAAGAAATCGCCGGAGACCATCGCGCCCGTGACCTGTTCGGGCTGGCCGTCGGCCTCGAGCGCGAAGTTCCACAGGCGCATGCCGGCGACCGCGGACAGATGCTGGAAGCGATGGCTACCCAGATCGTGCAGCGTGGCGTAGGTGACGCGCCCCACCGGCGTTTTGCCGTGCAACTCCTGGATCGAGACGAGCCGGTCGGAGGAGGGAAGACCGAGCGGCCTGAGAAGGATGCCGTCGACGAAGCCGAAGATCGTCGTCGAGGCGCCGATCCCGACCCCGAGCGTCAACAGCACCGAGGCGGCGAGGGACGGCCGCCGCGCCATGTTCCGGACGGCGACGCTGACCTCTGGCAAGCGCATGGCGGTAGTCACAGCAATGCCGACGCCAACGCAAGATGGCGGAAACCGAGGCGCTCGCCTGGGCCTGATGACCCTTTCTGGGACGTGGCGTCGCGATTCCGGGACGCCGGCAAGATGATAAGGAAGGCACTCGCTTCGCCGGAGGCACGATGGCAGAGAACATCCGAGTGCTGCTCGCGAAGGTTGGCCTCGATGGGCACGACCGCGGCGTCCGGGTAGTGGCCCGCTGCCTGCGGGACGCCGGAATGGACGTCATCTACACCGGGCTGCACCGTACGCCCGAGGAAGTGGTCGACGCCGCCATCCAGGAAGACGTCGACGTGCTCGGGGTGAGCCTCCTCTCCGGCGCCCACATGACGGCCTTCCCGCGCATCATCAAGCGGCTGGGCGAGAAGGGCGTCGGCGACATGATCCTCCTCGGCGGAGGCGTCATCCCCGACGAGGACGTCACCAAGCTCAAGCAGATGGGCGTCGCCGACATCCTGCTGCAGGACACTCCGCCCAACGTGATCGTCGATACGGTGCGGCGGCTCGTGCGCGACCGCGGCGCGCGGTAGGCGGACTGCACATGAGCGAGATGGAATCCTGGTCCTGGCCTCCTCGCTATGACGACGGCTACCGGCCCGAGGCGGGCAGCCGCTACTGGTTCCCGCGGCGCGAGACGATGCCGCACGGCGATCGCGAACGGGCCATCGTGCAGCGGCTACGCGAAGTGTGCGGCTACGCGTACGACCGCTCGCCGTTCTACCGGAGGAAGTGGGACGAGGCCGGCTTCCATCCCGACCAGGTGAAGTCGCTCGAGGACTTCGAGTCCAAGTGCCCCGTCATCGACAAGGCGGATTTGCGAAAAGCACAAGAGCGCGTTCCGCCCTTCGGCGATTACCTGTGCGTTCCGGATTCGGAGGTCTTCCACATCCACGGCACCTCGGGCACCACCGGCCGGCCGACCGCCTTCGCCATCGGCCGCGACGACTGGAGGAACATCGCCAACGCGCACGCGCGGATCATGTGGGGCATGGGCATCCGGCCGGGCGACAAGGTGTTCGTCGCGGCGATCTTCAGCCTCTACATGGGGAGCTGGGGCGCGCTCGCGGGCGCCGAACGCCTCGGCGCCAAGGCATTCCCCTTCGGCGCCGGCGCGCCCGGCATGAGCTCGCGCGCCGTGTTGTGGATGAACCTCATGAAGCCGCAGGCCTTCTACGGCACGCCATCGTTCGCGCTCTATCTGGCGGAAGTGGCCCGGAAGGAGGGCGTCGATCCGGCGGGCTTCGGCATCGAGCGGCTCTTCTTCTCCGGCGAGCCGGGCGCCTCGATCCCGGGCGTGCGCGACCGCATCGAGCAGGCGTACGGCGGGAAGGTGTTCGACTCGGGCTCGATGGCGGAGATCACCCCCTGGATGAACGTCGCCGGATCGGAGCAGACCTCGGGCATGCTCTGCTGGCAGGACATCGTCTATACGGAAGTCTGCGATCCGAAGACCTTCCATCGCGTCCCCTACGGGCAGCGCGGCACGCCGGTCTACACACAGCTCGAGCGCACTTCGCAGCCGATGATCCGGCTGGTCTCCGGCGATCTGACTCAGTGGACCAACGAGCCGAATCCCTGCGGGCGCACCTACCCGCGGCTCCCCAACGGAATCTTCGGACGCATCGACGACATGTTCACCATCCGCGGCGAGAACGTGTACCCGAGCGAGATCGACGCGGCGCTCAACCAGGTCGAAGGCTACGGCGGCGAGCATCGGATCATCATCAGCCGCTCGGGGCAGATGGACGAGCTGCTCCTCCGCGTCGAGCCCGCGCCCGAACTGGAGAAGACGGGCGGCCCGGCCATCCTCGCCTTCAAGGAGACGGTGGCGAAGCGGATCCACACCATGCTCGGGCTCCGCTCGGGCGTGGAGGTCGTCGCCCCCGGCACCTTCCCGCGCACCGATTTCAAGGCCCGCCGCGTGATCGACGATCGCGACGTCTTCCGCGAGCTGAACCAGAAGCTGCACAACGAGCAGCAGCGATGAGCAGATTCGTCTCCTCCCGCGATCTCTTGCCCCGCGTGCTCGCAGGAGAGGTCCCTGCCGTCGCGCGTCTCCTCAGCCGGGCGGAGGCAGCCGACCCGGAATGCCGCGAGACACTGGGCGAGATCTATGGACGAGCCGGCAAGGCGCACGTCGTCGGGATCACCGGCGTCCCGGGCAGCGGGAAGTCGACCATGGTCGCGGTGCTCGCCGCCCATCTGCGCAAGGCCGGGCACAAGGTGGGCATCATCGCCATCGATCCCTCGAGCCCGTACTCGGGCGGCGCGATCATGGGCGACCGCATCCGCATGAGCGACCTTGCCTCCGACGAAGGCGTGTACATCCGCAGCATGGCGACGCGCGGCGCGCTCGGCGGGATGGCTCGCGCCACGCTCGACTCCGTCGACATCCTCGACGTCGCTGGCTACCGCTACATCCTCATCGAGACGGTGGGCGTGGGGCAGGACGAGGTGGAGATCGCCAGCGCCTCGCACACCACGCTGGTCGTCTCGGCGCCCGGGCTGGGCGACGAGGTCCAGGCCATCAAGGCGGGCATCCTCGAGATCGCCGACGTGCACGTCGTCTCGAAGAGCGACCGGCCCGACGCGCGCAGCACGGTGAGCGATCTCAAGCAGATGCTCACCCTGGGCATGGCGACCGACGCAAAGACCGCGTGGCGACCTCCGGTCATCGCCACCAGCTCGCTCAAGGGCGAGGGCTTCGATGAACTGGTTTCGGCGCTCGGCCAGCACAAGGCGTTCCTGGAAGGATCGGACGCCGGTCGCGCGCGCGTACGGAGGATCGCCGAGTTCCGCATGATCAAGACCGCCGAGGAGTTGTTGCGCCGCCGCTTCAAGGAATCGAGCGCCGGGCGGGTGGCGGCAGTGGCCGACCGCCTCGCGGCTCGCGAGATCTCCCCTTACGTCGCCGGCGAGCAACTGCTCGACGGAATCGGAGCCTGACCCATGATCAAAATTGATCTGGACACCGCTGCGCTGGAGAAGGAAGTCCGCGACTGGGATCAGAACGAAGTGAAATCGTTCCTCGCCAAGCAGCGCGAGAAGAAGGACCAGTTCTATACGAGCGGCGGATTCCCCGTGAAGCGGGTCTACACCGCGCTCGACGTGAAGGACACTCCGCTCGACGACGTCGGGCTGCCGGGCCGGTTTCCCTTCACCCGCGGGCCGTACCCGACCATGTACCGCAGCCGCAACTGGACCATGCGGCAGATCGCGGGCTTCGGTACCGGTGAAGATACCAACAAACGGTTCAAGTACCTCATCTCGCAAGGGCAGACCGGCCTGTCGGTAGATTTCGATATGCCGACATTGATGGGCTACGACTCCGACCATCCGATGAGCGAGGGCGAGGTGGGACGCGAGGGCGTCGCCATCGACACCGTCGCCGACATGGAGGCGCTCTTCGATCAGATCGATCTGGAGAAGATCTCCGTCTCCATGACCATCAATCCGAGCGCCTGGATCTTGCTCGCCATGTACGTCGTCCTCGCGGAGAGGCGCGGCTTCGATCTAAACAAGCTTTCCGGGACCATCCAGGCCGACATCCTCAAGGAGTACATGGCGCAGAAGGAGTACTGCTTCCCCATCGAGCCGTCGGTCCGCATCGTTCGCGATTGCATCACCTACTGCGCGCGCAACATGAAGCGGTACAACCCGATCAACATCTCGGGCTACCACATCTCCGAGGCCGGCTCGTCGCCGCTGCACGAGGTGGCCTTCACCCTCTGCAACCTCATCACCTACGTCGAGGAGGTAACCAAGACGGGGATGAAGGTGGACGAGTTCGCACCGCGGCTCGCTTTCTTCTTCGTCTGCCAGAACGACTTCTTCGAGGAGATCGCCAAGTTCCGCGCCGTCCGCAGGGCCTACGCGCGCATCCTGCGCGACCGCTTCGGCGCCAAGAACCCGGAGTCGATGCGCCTGCGCTTCCACTGCCAGACCGCGGCGGCGAGCCTCACCAGGCCGCAGTACAAGATCAACATCATCCGCACCGCCTTCCAGGCGCTCTCGGCGGTCCTGGGCGGCGCGCAGAGCCTGCACACCAACGGCATGGACGAGGCCTTCGCCATCCCCACCGAGGAGGCGATGAAGATCGCGCTGCGCACGCAGCAGATCATCGCCGACGAGACCGGGGCGGCGAACGTCGTCGACCCGCTCGGCGGCTCCTATTTCCTCGAGTCGCTGACCAACGACTACGAGAAGAAGATCTTCGAGATCATCGAAGAGGTCGACAAGCTGGGCGGGACCATCAAGCTCATCCGCGAGTCGTGGTTCCAGAAGCACATCGCCGATTACGCCTATGAGACCGCCTTGAAGAAGCAGACGGGCGACAAGACCGTGATCGGCGTCAATGCCTACGTCGACAAGGACGAGAAGTTCGACGTCGAATTGCACCCGCACGATCCGACTACCGAGGAGAGGCAAATCAAGCGGCTACAGCGCGTGCGCAAGGAGCGCGACAACGCCAAGGTCAATGCGCTGCTCGAGCAGCTCGTGCAGGTGGCGGAGGACGAATCGAAGAACATCATGCCGGTCACCATCGAGCTGGTGCGCGCGGGGGCCAGCATGGGCGACATCATCGAGCGCCTCAAGAAACTGTGGGGGACCTATCGCGAGAACCCGGTCTTCTGACGCGCGGCCTCTCGTGACCGACTCGATTCGCTTCGAGCGCCGCGCAGGTCTCGGCATCGCGACCCTCGATCGCGACAAGGCGCTGAACGCGCTGACGCTCGACATGATCCGCGCCTTCCACCGGAAGCTCGACGAATGGGAGCCGGATTCTTCCGTGCGCGCCGTCGTGCTGCGCGGGGCTGGAAGGGCGTTCTGCGCGGGCGGCGATGTCCGGCTCGTCGCGGCCGCCCGCAACCAGCCGCCGGGCCCCGGCGATTACAAGACGGATCTGTTCACCGAGGAGTTCCGCCTCATCCAGCGACTCCATCGCTTTCCCAGGCCGTGGATCGCGCTCACCCACGGGATCACCATGGGCGGAGGGGCGGGGCTCTCCGTCAACGGCTCGCACAGCGTGGCCTCGGAGAGCACGGTCGTCGCCATGCCCGAGGTTTTCATCGGGTCCTTCCCCGACGTCGGCGGTAGCCGATTCCTCCGTCGCGTGCCGGGGAGGATCGGACTGTACCTCGCTCTCACGGGCGGTCGCGCGGATTCCGCGGACGCCGTCCACCTCGAGCTTGCCCGGTACTTCGTGCAGCAAGCGCGCTTCGAGGAGCTCGTCGCAGCACTCGCCAACGCGCCAGGCACGGTGGAACCCGTGCTCGCGCGATTCTGTTCCGATGCCGGACCTTCGCGGCTCGCCACGTTGCGCCCGGCCATCGACCGCTGCTTCGGGGCGGGCTCGGTCGAAGCGATCGTCGCCGCGCTCCGGCAGGAGCAGGGAGAGTGGGCCAAAGAGGCGCTTGCGGCGATGGAGCGCGCATCGCCGCTCAGCCTGAAGCTCGCGTTTCGTCTCTACGAGCGCGGTGCAAGACTCGAGATTGAAGAGGCGCTGAGGCTCGAGTTTCGCGTCATGCAGCACGTGCTCGAGGGCCACGATTTCTACCAAGGCGTCCGAGCCGTGCTGGTCGACAAGGACCACAAACCCCGGTGGCAGCACGCCTCGCTCGAGCAAGTGAGCGAGGCGGACGTCGCGCGTCACTTCCAATCGATCGGCAATCGCGAGCTCAAGCTCTGACGCGGCGTCCGTCCATGACCGAGGAACGCGCGCCGGTCGAGGTACTCGAGCAGGGCGAGATCGCCTTCCTCGCGACGCCGCGGGTACGCCCACGGAACGCACGCACCGAGCCGCCGCATCCGCGCGAAGTGCAGCATTTCTACCTGCTGTTGTCCCCGCACGGGAAGCCGCTCTACCGCCGCGTCCGCGTCGGCAGGAACCGGCTCCCGGAGGGAGCGCGCCAGCGATTCTGGGCCTGCGTAGACAGGGTAGGGGACTCGATCGAAGAGGTTGCGGGAGATCTGGGCGAGCACGAGTACGACACGAAGACCCGCGGACCCCGCAGGCAGCCGCCCGCTCGCGCGCTCGCCGAAGGGACCTACGCGCTCGTCCGGCACGGCGATCACGTCCACTTCACCTACCGCGTCCACGACCCATGTGCGCCGCCCGAGGTCCTCCGCGCGCTGCGGATCGAGCGACACGCCGATTACGTCGTCGCGGCCTTCAATCCCGCCGCTCCGCCCCGCCTTGGCGCGCCCGACCGGCGTCTCGACGAGGATGCCCCCGACTGGATCGTCGCGAAGTTCGGCAAGAACCGGTTCGCGCCGCTCGACCTCGACCTCTTCGACGCCCGGGGTCTCGAAATCGTGCTCATGAGCGGCCGCCACGACGTGCCCGCGGAGTCCGCACCCAGGTCGCCTTGACAGCGCGCTCCCGTCCTTCTACTTCGCCCGGCCATGGCCGAGATCGACATCGCGCTGCCGGACGGTTCCCACAAGCAGGTGGCCGCCGGGACCACCGTCGCGGACTTCATCCAGACGCACATCGGCAAGGGTCTCGCGCGTGCGGCGCTCTACGCAACCCTGGACGGCCAGGACCTCGATCTCTCGCGGCCGCTCGAGCACGGCGGCAAGCTGCGCGTCGTCACCAACCGGGACAAGGAAGGCCTCGACCTCATCCGCCACGACGCCGCGCACGTGATGGCGAGCGTCGTGCAGCGCCTCTTCCCGGGCACCCAGGTCACCATCGGCCCGCACACCGAGGAAGGCTTCTATTACGACTTCTTCCGCAAGGAGCCGTTCACTCCGGACGACCTCGAGCGCATCGAGAAGGCCGCCAACGAGGAATTGCGCAAGGACCTCCCCTTCGTGCGCAAGGAGGTCTCGCGCGAGGAAGCCCTGCAGCTCTTCGAGAAGATGGGCGAGAAGTTCAAGATCGAGATCGTCGAGGACATCTTCAACAAGGGCGCGAAGACCCTCACCCTCTATAGCCACGGCGACTGGGTCGACTTCTGCCTGGGCCCGCACGCGCCCTCGACCGGAAAGATCGGCGTAATCAAGTTGCTCAACGTCGCCGGCGCGTACTGGCGCGGCGATCACAGAAACCCGCAACTCCAGCGCATCTACGGGACCGCTTTCTTCGACAAGAAGGAGCTGGACGCCTGGCTCAAGCAACAGGAGGAGGCGCGCAAGCGCGACCACCGCCGGCTCGGCAAGGAGCTCGACCTCTTCCACTTCCATCACTTCGCCCCGGGCGCCGCCTTCTGGACCGACAAGGGGACGAAGCTCCTCAACGTCCTCTCCAACGCGATGCGGAACCTGTGCCTCTCGAACGGCTACCAGGAGGTGAAGACACCGCTCATGTTCAACAAGGGGCTGTGGGAGATCTCCGGGCACTGGGGGAAGTACCGCGAGAACATGTTCCTCATCCTCGACAACGAGACCAAGGAGCACGACTTCTCGCTCAAGCCGATGAACTGCCCCTCGCACTATCTGCTGTATCAAATGAAGAAGCACAGCTACCGGGAATTGCCGCTGCGCTACCACACCCAGGACGTGCTCCACCGCAACGAGGCGACCGGCGTGCTCTCCGGCCTCACCCGCGTGCGCCAGTTCCAGCAGGACGACGCTCACATCTTCGTCATGGAGGCGCAGATCGCCGACGAGGTGAAGCGCCTGACCGATCTCATCCGGCGTGTCTACGAAGCCTTCGGCCTCGAATTCGTCGCCAAGTTCGGTACCCGCCCCACGCAGCGGCTCGGCGACGACGCGATGTGGGACCGGGCCGAGGCGAGCCTCAAGGCCGCGGTCGAGCAGACCGCAGTGCCCTGGGTCGAGAACCCCGGCGACGGCGCCTTCTACGGGCCCAAGCTCGACTTCCAGGTGAAGGACAGCATCGGCCGGCTCTGGCAGCTCGGCACCATCCAGCTCGACTACGCCGCGCCGGAGCGATTCGACTTGCAGTACGTAGGCGAGGACAACGCGCTGCACCGGCCGGTGGTGATCCATCGCGCCATCTACGGATCGTTCGAGCGGTTCATCGCCATCCTCATCGAGCACTTTGCCGGCAATTTCCCCGTGTGGCTCGCGCCGGTGCAGGCCCGTGTGATCACGGTGTCCGATCGCCACCGCCCCTGGGCGGAGGAGGTCGTGCGCGAGCTCCGCAGCCGCGGTCTGCGCGTGGAGATGGACGAGACGCACGAGAAGCTCGGCGCCAAGATCCGTGACGCGCAGCTCGCCAAGATTCCCTACACCCTCATCGTCGGCGACAAGGAGAGCGAGGCGAAGACGGTCTCGCCGCGCCGCCACGGCGAAGGGAAGGACGCCGAGCTTCCTTCGCAGCCGCTGGCGGAGTTCGCCGACAAGCTCGCAAACGAGGCGCGCGTTCCCTATTGAACGCAGTATTTGTGCTCGCCCGCTCCCCTACTGCCGCCTCGCTCCCCAAGTTACGCCGCCGTACCGGTTTCCCTGGGGAGGGGAAGTGGCGTTCGCGCGGTGCGTCTTTTTGGGCTCCATTGTCGCGTGCGCCGCGTGCGGCGGTCGTCCTGGTGTCGACGGCAAGGCATTCCTGCTCGGACAGACGGACCATTCCGGCACCCGGGTGAGCGTGCTGCAAGGAAAGGCCGTCATCGCCGGCGCCTTGACCGACGCCGCGGGTGCCTATCGCGTCGAGGCCCCCGGTGGAGCATATGACCTGCGATTCGAGCACGACGGTTACCAGACCGCCGTCCAGCCCGACGTGGTGATCGGCAAGAACGATGTCAGCGTTCCGGAGACGACACTTCGCCGCGGCGCCCTCGTAGCGCCTGCGCCGATCGTCTCGGCACAGCCTCTGGGCAGCACCAAGGCCCTGGTGCAGTTCGGCGACGGGATCGATTCGCCGAGCTACATCCTCGATCTGGCGACGGGAACGACGAAGCAGGTGGCGGCAGGGGCCGTGACCGTGCTCGATGCCAACGACCAGTTCGCGACCGTGCGGGTCGGAGGCCTCCATCGGCTCGACCTTTCGACCGCGGCGCTCGATCCGGTGGATCCGCCCGAAGGTAATCCACAGCGCGCGTTCGCGGCGGGAGGTTACTACGTCTATTTCGGGATCGACGGAAAGCTCAACGCGGTCGCGACCGGCGAGGCGAAACCCGTGTCCTTCGACGTCTCGGGCTGCGGGGGATTCTTCCCCTCCCCCGGTTCGGCGAGTCCGGATACACCGGGCTGGATCACTGTAACCGGGATCCAGGGTTGCGATTCCACATTCGAGCTGAAGACGCTCGTCAATCCGTCGCTGCACGCGACGAGCGGTGCGTTCTCGACGATGTGGGTGCGCGCGAGGAATGCCTTCCTGCTCGAACCGATCTCCACGGCAGGTTCCGGCAATGTAGCGATGCTCCGGAAGCTCGACCTCGTAACTGGAGTGGAGACGACGCTTGAAGACGGTGTCACCGGTACGAATGTGTCGCGCGACGGGAATTCCCTGCTGCTGACGATGCGTACGGCGAGCCCCGTCCGCTCCAACTACGCATTCGTGGACTTGCCCACTGCTACGGTAAGAGACGCCGCTTTCGGCGCATCGCTGTCCCAGACGTTCCAGACCGACGGGTTCTTTTCGGCGTTCCTCGTCGGATCGAACACCGGTTCCACGATGATCCGGATCGACAATGGCACCGCGACGCCGCTTTGCGGCGGAAACGCGTTCCCGGTCTTCGTAGCGGGGCGCCAGTTGCCGATCGCCGTCGTGTGTTCGTCCGGGGCAACGGTTCTCGCTTACGGATGGGACACGGATTCGGCCCTTACGCTTTCGACGTCGGCAACTTCCACCGCGTTGCTGTTCGGTCGCATCGTGACGTGGTCGGAACAAGTCACGACCATGCGTGGAGCACGGGTGGGAACAGGCGACGCACCGGTCACGCTCTGTTCGACGAGGGCCCTCCTCCCCTCCAACACTTCCGCCGGGGGCGAGGCGGCCGCACTGTTCTGTCCCGACGAGGCCGGGAATCCGCGATGGATTGCCGTCGACATGCGCACGAGGGTGTCGCAAACGATCCTCGCGCCCGGAAGTGGCGTCACCGTCAACACGTCCGCGTTGTTGCTCAGTTCCGGAGGCCGTGGAGCGCTCCTTGCGTATTCGACCGACGCTCCCGCCGGAGATCCGTCGAATTGCGGCCTCTTCAACTGCATCGCGGTCGTCGACTTCCAGAGCGGCGCCGCCTCGGTGCGAGCCGTCGATCAAGGTGGCGCGTTTGCGAGCGTATCGCCAGATGACCGCGGCTTTCTCGTGAATGGTGCCGTCAGCGGACAGTCGCTGGTCGTGACCTTCGGCGCCGGTGCTCCCGGGTTCTCGACCATCCCTTCAGCGGGGCAAATCTTCGGCATCGGCGTGACCGGGCGCGCTGCGTTCCTGCTTTCGACCGGCTCGTTCCCGTTCCATCCGGTGATCGCCGACCTGGCCTCGGGAACAACGACGAACGTCTCGTTCTACGACACGTCCGTACCGCTGCCGATCGGCTCGGACGGCGATTTCGTGGTCGGTGAGGGGATCGCGCATCTCGACACGGCGAGCGTCCAGACGCTCCCGGCGGGATGGGTGCCGCTGTGCAACCGCGTCGGCGACCCGTTGCTGTTCCTCGATCCCACCCGGACGATCCTGCAGGAGTATGGGCCCGGCTCGGGGATGCGAACCGTCGGACAGGGTTTGCGCACGGTCCAGGGAAGCTGTTTCGAGTCCTTCGAGCTCCTCCTTTCGACCGACGACGGCGTCCGCGGGACGCTCTGGCAATACGCGAGCGGCGCCGGAACCGTCATCAAGGTTGCTGAAGACGTCTCCACGAAGACCTCGCAATCGCTCCTCGATCACTTCATTTTCCAGCACCCCGATCTGGTGTCGGGCGACGTGCTGCTCGTGTCCCGGGATGGCAGTACGCTTCGTCCGCTGCGGGCGCGCGCGCATCTCCTGACCGAGTTCATCGAGGGCGGAAAGCGCGTCGCCTTCACCGGCGGCGCGGCGGACGGCGAGCCGAAATTGATGGTGGCGAGCCTCGACGGGTCCGGGGCGAGGGTGGTCGGTCCCGCAGCCGACCGGGTGACTTTCTCGCCGGAGGGCGCGCACCTCATTTTCGAGTCGCGCGGACTGCTCTGGGGGGAAAATCCCGTCGGGCCGGCGGTCGCCTTCGACGAGCTCGACCGCGCCGGAAAGGTGGTCATCTCCGGGTCCGGACAGTACCTGCTCTATTCGGTGGTTACGGGCGATCGGAGGGGCACGTACCGCATCGATCTGGGCCCGACATGTACGGCGTCCGCGGGCAGCTGTACGGCCCCGGCAGCAGTGTTTTGACGGCCCCCGGACGACCGTGCGGTCGTGTGCTTGCCGCCCTTGACAGGGCGAGTCGAACCGCTACCCTACCTTCCACTCTGCAACTCGGGGTGGGGTCCTCGTTTTTCTGCCCTGAAATCAGTGCTTCGAACGATCCGGCAGGCGGGTGCCTCGCCGGCCATCCACTTTTCCTGGGAGTCTGCCATCCGCGACGCTCGTACGAATCGCCGAATCCGTGCTCGTGAACTGCGTGTCATCGGTCCTGAAGGCGAACAGCTGGGGGTCCTGACCCTCGATGTAGCCCTGGCCAAGGCAGTCGAATTCGGGCTGGACCTGGTCGAGGTTTCGCCCATGGCGAAGCCGCCGGTCTGCAAGATCATGGACTACGGCAAGTTCAAGTACGAAGCGAAGAAGAAGGCGAACGAGGCGAAGAAGAAGCAGACCATCGTCAAGCTCAAGGAAGTGAAGTTCCGGCCCAAGACCGAGGAGCACGACTACAACTTCAAGGTGAAGGCGATCCGCGAGTTCCTCGGCGAGGGGAACAAGGCCCGCGTGACGGTGATGTTCCGCGGCCGCGAGATCACCCACCGCGAGATCGGCCAGGCAATCCTCAACCGGATCTCCACCGAGCTGAAAGAGGTGGCCGTGGTCGAGCAGACCGCCCGCCTCGAGGGGCGCCTCCTCTTCATGATCCTGGCTCCCAATCCGCGCTGGCTGCAGAAGCAGCAGAGTGCCCAGAGCGCTTCGGCGCAGCAGCCCGCCGCCACGACCTCCGCGCCGCGTCCCGCACCCGCTCCCGCGGCTCCGGCCGGAGCAGGGACTGGAACGCCGCGCTCGGTAGCGCCTGCCCGCCCGTCCGGCCCGCCGCCTCCCCAGAACGGCGCACCTCGGGGCCCAGCCTCTCCGTCGCCCGCCGTTCAACGCGCCGAGGCTTCCAAGAGTTGATCGAGAGAGCGGGATGAGGTATCAGGCCCGCTCCCGCAAGACGGAGTAGCTACCTCGATGCCGAAGCTGAAGACCAAGCGGAGCGCCGTGAAGCGGTTCCGCTCCACGGGAACGGGCAAGATCAAGGCGGCCAAGGCTTTCCGCCGCCACAACCTGTCCCTGGGCAAGAACCGCAAGCGCAAGCGCCATCTGCGCGGCAACGAGATCCTCGAGCGCCGCGACGAGCGGCATCTGAAGAAGGCGCTGCCGTACGGGCTGCCGAAGTAACGATCAGGAGCATCTGCAATGCGCGTCAAACGAGGTTTCAAGGCCCGCCGCCGCCGCAATCGCGTGCTCAAGCTGGCCCGCGGGTTCCGCGGCCGCCGGCACGGTTGCTACAAGCGCGCCGTCGAGGCGGTCGAGCGCTCGCTCATGCAATCCGCGCGCGGCCGCCGCGTGCGCCGCCGCGACTTCCGCTCGCTCTGGATCGCGCGCATCAACGCCGCCGCCCGCCTCTCGGGCGTCTCGTACTCGCGGTTCATCGCCGGCCTCAAGAAGGCCAAGGTGGAGCTCGACCGCAAGGTGCTCGCCGACCTCGCCCTCGCCGACCCGGCGGCCTTTGCCGCGATCGCCAAGCGCGCCGCGGCGTAGGCCTTCCCGTTCGTTCCGTCGAGGCCGCGCCGGGCTTTCCAGGGCCCGGGGCGGCCTTCGCATTTTCGAGGGACCGAGATGATCGAGGAGCTCAAATCGTTGCTCACCGAGGCCAAGGCGGACCTCGAATCCGCCTCGGACGACGCCCAGGTCGAGGCGACGCGCATCAAGTATCTCGGGAAGAAGGGCTCGCTCTCCGCCGTGCTGCGCGGCATGGGCAAGCTCTCCGCCGAGGAGCGCCCCAAGGTGGGCGAGGCCGCCAACCAGGTGAAGGCGGCCATCGAGGAGGCGCTCGAGCGCGCCCGATCGGCGGTGCGCGACCGCGCGCTGCAGGCCGATCTCGCGCGCGACAAGATCGACGTCACCTTGCCGGGCCGGCCGCAGAAGGTCGGCCACCGCCACCCGGTCTCGCTGGCGATGGACGATCTCATCGAGATCTTCGCCCGCCTCGGCTTCCACGTCGCCGACGGGCCCGAGATCGAGTGGGACGTCTACAACTTCGAGAAGCTCTGCTTCCCGCCCGACCATCCCGCGCGCGACATGCAGGACACGCTCTTCCTCGATCAGGCGACGCTTCCCAAGCCGCCCGCCGGTGCGCCTTCGCCGGATTTGCGGATTCTTCGCACGCATACGAGCCCGGTGCAGATTCGCGCCATGCTGGAAGCGAAGCAGCCGCCGGTGCGCGTCATCACGCCGGGGAAGGTGTACCGCTGCGATTCCGACATCACGCACACGCCGATGTTCCACCAGGTGGAATGCCTGCACGTCGAGGAAGGCGTCTCCATGGCGCACCTGCGCGGGACGCTCGATGCCTTCGTGAAGGCGTTCTTCGGCCCCGACATCCGCACCCGCTTGCGGCCGAGCTACTTCCCCTTCGTCGAGCCCGGAGCCGAGGTGGACATCTCGCACCCGCTCTGTGGCGGGAAAGGGTGCAAGATCTGCAAGTTCACCGGCTGGCTCGAGGTGCTCGGCGCGGGGATGGTGAATCCCGACGAGCTGGAGGGCGTGGGCATCGATCCGGAGAAGTACACGGGCTACGCCTTCGGCGTCGGCATCGATCGGCTCGCCATGCTCCGGCACGGCGTCGAAGACCTGCGCGCCTTCTTCGAGAACGACGTGCGGTTCCTGCAGCAACTCTAGGGAAAGGTCCATGAGGATCTCGGTCAACTGGCTGCGCGAGCTGTGCCCGACCGATCTCCCGGCTCCGGAGATCGCCCGGCGCCTGACGCTGGCCGGCTTCGAGGTGGAGGCGATCGAGGAGCGCACCCTGGATCCGGGAATCGTCGCCGCGCGCATCGCCGCCGCGGAGAAGGTTCCGGGGTCCGACCACCTCTCCATCACCCGGGTCGACGACGGGCGCGGAACGCACCAGGTCGTCTGCGGCGCGCAGAATTTCCAGGTCGGCGACGTGGTGCCGATGGCGACGCCCGGCGCGACGCTGCCGGCAGGAATGCGCATCGAGCGCGCCAAGCTCCGCGGCATCGAGAGCGCCGGCATGCTCTGCTCGGCGCGCGAGCTCGGCTTGTCGGAGGACCATAGCGGCCTGCTCCTCCTGCCGCGGGATACGTCGCCCGGCGCGCCCATGGCCCAGCTGCTCGGGCTGCCCGACTTCGTGCTGGAGATCAACGTCACGCCGAACCGGCCGGACGCGCTCTCGCACTTCGGCATCGCGCGCGAGCTGTCGGCGCTGACGGGCGCGACGGCGCGCCTGCCGCCGTCCTCGCTCGGCGATTCCGGCGAGCGCGCGGTGGACGCAGTGGCGCGGGTCGACCTCGAGGATCCGGAGCGCTGTCCGCGGTACGTCGCCCGGGTCATGGAGGGCGTGAAGATCGGCCCTTCGCCGCTCCGGCTACAAGAAAGGCTGCGCATCTGCGGAGTGCGGCCCATCAGCAACGTGGTCGACGCGACCAACCTCGTCCTGCTCGAGCTCGGACATCCGCTCCATGCCTTCGACCTCGAGAAGCTGAAGGGCTCTCGCATCGTCGTGCGGCGCGCCGGCGAGGGCGAGCCGATGACCACTCTCGACGGCAAGGAGCGCAAGCTCAGCGCCGACGACCTCGTCATCGCCGACGCGGAGCGTCCGGTGGCGCTCGCCGGCGTGATGGGTGGGGCCACGAGCGAGGTGTCGGATCGGACGACGCGGATCCTGCTCGAGAGCGCCGTCTTCGACCCGCCGGGCGTCCGTCGGACGGCGCGGCGACACGGATTGCACACCGAGGCCTCGCACCGCTTCGAGCGCGGCGCCGACGAGCAGGCGGCGCGGATCGCGGCCGATCGGTGCGCGGAGTTGATCGTGAAGCTCTCGGGCGGCCGCGTGCTCTCCGGCGCCATCGATCGATATCCGTCGCCGCGGCCGCCGGCGCACATCTGGGTGCGGCCCTCGCGGGTCTCGTCGGTACTGGGGACGCGCGTCGAGCCTGCGGAAGTGGAACAGCGCCTGACCTCGCTCGGCCTCGAGCCGGTCGACGGCAATCCTTCGCGCCGCCTCTGGCTCGTGCCTTCCTTCCGGCGCGATCTGACGCGCGAGATCGACTGCGTGGAGGAGGTCGCGCGGCTGCGCGGCTTCGACACCATTCCCATCGAGGTGCCGAAAGCGGGCATCGGCGAGACTGCCGCCATCCTGCCGCAGAGGCGGGTGACGAGCGCCGCCCGCGCGGCGCTGGCGGCCCGCGGGTTCGACGAGGCTCTGAATTACAGCTTCGTGGCCGAGCGCGAGCTCGCCGCCTTGATTCCGCAGGAAAAGCCCATCCGGGTGGCGAATCCGCTCACGGTGGAGCAGGGCGCCATGCGCACCACGCTGCTCGCGGGCCTGTTGCGGAACGTGGGGCATGCCTTGAAGCACGGCGCGCAGGACGCGCGGCTCTACGAGATCGGACGCGTCTACCGGGCACGGCCGAGCGGCTCGCACCCGGCGGGCGAATTGGCCTGGCCGGCGGACGAGCCGCGGCGCCTCGGACTCGTCGCCGCCGGGCATCGAGCGCCGAGAAGCTGGTCGGCGCCCCACGATCCGGTCGACTTCTACGATCTCAAGGGAGCGGTCGAGGACGTGCTGCACGCGATGACGATCCAGGCGCGTTTCGTTCCGGCGGAGCGGCCCTGGCTGCACCCGGCGGCCTCGGCGGAGATGGTCGTCGAGGGCGGCGCCTACGGAGCGCTCGGGCAGATCCATCCGCGAGTGGCTCAGGCCTTCGACCTGCCCACGGGGATCCTGCTCGCCGAGCTGGATTGGGAAGCCCTGCTCGCGCACTCGGAAGCGGTCCGCCAGATGGGCGGCGTTCCGCGCTTCCCGGCGGTGGCGCGCGATCTCGCGTTCGTCGTTGCCGCCGCGACCCCCGCCGAGGAGATGCTCGGCGAGATCCGGGCGGTGGACGAGAAGGGTCTCATCGAGGATGTCACGCTCTTCGACGTATACCGGGGTGCGCAGGTGCCGCAGGGGAAGAAGAGCGTGGCCTACGGACTGACGCTGCGCGCCAGCGATCGGACGCTCACCGACGCGGAGGCGGACGCACTCTGTACGGCGGTGAAGGAGAGGCTCAAAGCACGTCTGGGAGCGGAAATCCGGGCCTGAGGCCCCCATTCCGTTCCTGCGGTCGGGTTCTAGACTGACGGTATAATGTAGCAGCACCGTTCCGATGTGGTTGCGACGCGCACATTGATACGTAGCCCTGCGCGATGACGGGTGAAAGCGCACGCTCCCCGTCTTGCTCGGGGCTCGGCCCTTCGGTTACTGTGACCAACATCATGACCAAGGCCGACGTCGTCGAGAGCGTGTGCAAGGAAGCCGGTTTCTCCAAGAAGGAGAGCGCCGAGATCGTGGAGATGGTGTTCGACACCATCAAGGACACGCTCGAGCGCGCCGAGAAGATCAAGCTCTCGGGATTCGGGAACTTCATCGTCCGCGAGAAGAAGTCGCGCGTCGGCCGCAACCCGCAGACGGGCACCGAGATCGAGATCAGCGCCCGCCGCGTGCTGACGTTCCGGCCCTCGCAGGTGCTGAAGAACGCGCTCAACACGTCCAACGGGACGCGTTGACGCCCGCAGGGGCGGGTGATACTTCCCCCGCCCTCGCCGCGCTCTCGGACCCCGAGCGGCGGGACCGTGCCGGGGCGTAGCGCAGCCTGGTAGCGCACTTGCTTGGGGTGCAAGTGGTCGCTGGTTCAAATCCAGTCGCCCCGACTCTTGGAGGCCCCTGATCTTGCTGGCTTTGCCGGCGCGGTCAGGGGCCTCGCTTTTTGGGATTCGGGCTGCCGGTAGCAAATTGGTAGCAAAGGTCCCCTCTTTTCGGAGCGGGACGACGGGCGCCGGCGCGCGCTCTTCGAGCGGACCGAAGTCGAGCTTCGCCACCGCGGCGCGCATGTCCTCGATGCCGTCGAGGTGCGTGTAGATCGCGAGCGTCGTCTCGATGTTCGCGTGCCGCAGGATCTTCTGCGCAACCGATGGGTGCACCTTCGCGCGCGCGAGCAGCGTCGCGGTCGTGTGGCGGAGCGAGTGGAAGACGATGCCCTTCTTGGGGAGCGGCCGGATCCAGAGAGCGCGGCCGTCCTTTGGACATCGCCGGTTGGCATCGTCGCTTGCGAGCTCGACATGGCCACAGCCCGGCTTTCGGCAGCGGTGCTCGTAGCCGTCGACGATGCCGGCGCGGCCGAGGGCGCGCCTCAGGACTGCCTTGAGGTTGGTGTCCGGCGCTCGCTGCCTTCCGTGTGCCGCCGGAAAGACCCACTTGGAGGGCGAGAGCTTGATGGCCGCATCGATGTACGGCCGCAGCGGTTCCGGGATCGGCACAGTGCCGTCGTCCCCGCCCTTCGTGACGTCGGCGTCGTTCGAACGCCGTACCGTGATGGTCCAGTCGCGCAGGTCGATGTCTTCCTTCTGCAGCGCGAGCAGCTCGCCTCGGCGCAAGCCGAGGAAGAACGCAGTGGCGAACAGCGGTCGCCACTCCGGCGCGAGCGCGGCCAGGACGCGAGGCACGTCTTCCGCCGCGACGGTGGGGCGCTTGCGCCGGGGCTCCTTGAACTTCGGGAGCTCGAGCCGGTTGACCGGGTTCGGTCCCATCCACCAGCCGACCGATCGCATCGAGGCGACGGCGTAGAGCCGGTGACAGTACGCACGCAGGTGGTTGAGGGTCGAGGGTGACAGCTCGCCGATCTTCGAATTGAGCAGCGCTGGCAGGGCCGCCGCGGCGCCGCCGAGACGCAGCTTGCCGAGGGCAGGGCGCAAGTGCTTCTCGACGGACAGCTTGATCGTCTGCGAGCGCAGCCGCGACCCATAGCGCTCGTGCCACAGGTCCATGAGCTCGCCGAACGTGCGCCGGCGGTTGTCGTCGCTCGGCGCCACGCCTTCGCGTTGCTGCTGGGAGAACCGCTCGCGTTCGAGAGCTTCGAGCCGTGCAGCGGGCTTCGTGATCGCCTTCGCGGGCGCACCGCGCCACCGGCCATCGGCGCCCTTGAAGCGTAGCCACCAACGACCCCCTTTTTTGTACACGCTCGCCATGTCAGCCCTTGATGGGATCCTTCGTGAATGCCCAGTCGCGCAGTTGGGAAGGGACGAAGCGGATCAGGCCGCCGACGCGAAGGTATGGCATCTCGTCGCGCTCCACGCGGGCGTAGATCCAGGAGCGCGACACTTTGAGGAAGTTCGCCGCCTCGCGCGCATCCCACAGCCGGGTCCGGAGTTGCTCTGCTGTGTTCATGGTGTCTGAACGATACAACCGGGCCACGGGCGCGTCAACACATGTATGAGTCATTTTTGGAGCGACACATACCTCTCCAAGAGCAGACTGACGAGGTACTCGCGGAAGTCTTTCGCCTTGCGGCTCTTCCGGTCGCGGTCCAAGGCATCGATCATGGGCGCCGGAAGCCGGTACCAGGAGCGCGCATCCTCGATGAGGTCGTTCACCACCTCATTCAGCGACTGTCGGCCGGTGTCTTTCATCCGCTGGTCGAGCCAGCTGCGGACATCGAGAGGAACTCGGACGCTGATGTTGGACAACTCGATGGTCCGAGGAGTTCGTGCCATACCTTGAACGCTAGCAAACATGCGGCACGAATGCTAGTAACATTACCTGGCCGTCAATGCGATGGGCTGACTTGACATAAGGTATAGCTTATGATGGTCTCACCATGACCGCACGCGACGTCGTGGCGGTCTTGAAGGCTGATGGCTGGCTCGTCGTGCGCACAAAGGGCTCCCACGCACAGTTCCGCCACCCCGCCAAGCCTGGTCTGGTGACGGTTCCGATGCACACCGGCGACTTGCCGATCGGCACACTCAAGAGCATCGAGAAGGCGGCGGGCATCAAGTTGCGGAGATGAGCATGCGCTACCCGGCAGTCGTGACCAAGGAAGGCAAGAACTTGCTGTCGGACTTCCCGACCTGCCCTGGCTGTCACACCTTCGCTCCTCCCGGCCGCGACATCGAGCACGAAGCCAAGGAAGCGCTGGAGCTGTGGCTCGAGTCCCATCTGCAAGAGCGCATGCTCCCGCCGCGGCCTCCGCGCACGTTCAAGGCCCGGAAGGGCGCGGTGCTCTGGGTCCCCGTCGATCCGAAGCTCGGCGTGAAGCTGGAACTTCGCTGGATGCGCGCGGATGTCGGCCTCACCCAGGCCGAGCTCGCGAAGCTCGCCGGCGTCAGCCAGCCGGCCATCGCTCAGCTCGAAAGCCCCGATTCGAATCCAACCATCGACACCCTCAACCGCGTCGCACGCGCGATGGGAGCGCAGATCGACTTTCATCCATCGGCAGCGCAGTCCGTGAAGTCCTATGCGAAGCAGCTTCGTCGCCTCGCACCTGGTCCGGAGCGCGCGCGTGTCATCGCCGCCATGCGCGACCACCTGAGCGGCAGGACCTCGCGGCAGTTCCGATCGCTCGATGCCGCGCTGCGCGTCCGCCGCTGAGGGCGCCGTCATACTGTCAGCGATGTCTTGAGTTCCACCAGCGTCCACATGGACGCGCCTGCCACGGCGGGTGCTACAGAGGGTGCCACGCCGGGTGCCACGGTGGGTTGACGTCAAACGTTGCAGGCGCCGTGGCATGCGCTGTTGCAGGCTGCGTGGCAGGCGGAACGACGCAAATGCTCGGATTACCTGGCCCCGGCCGCCCCTCCTCTCGGTGACTGCAAGGGTGGTTGCTGGCGTGCGGTGAGACCCGACCCCGCTCCCCCAACCACCAGGGTAGCGGGGTCGGGTCTCACCTGGAGCATCAGGAGGAAGAGGAAGGGAAGGGGGCGGCCGGGGCAGGCGGGAGCGGTGGATGTTCGGAGCGAAGAGCGGATACGGATTAGCGAGTCGGTAACGGTGTTGGGGAGGGGTCGAAGTTGGGGTGTGAGTTCGTAGGGAATAAAGAGGTGCCATTCGCGGGATGTGGTGCCGAGCATCGGAAGCACCGTGGAACCCGGAGGGTGCGTCGGGAGGCATTCGGAAGCGACGAGAGGTATTGGGGTACGCGAGTGACATCGGAAGGAATCGACGAGAACAGCGGACAGTGAGAAAGCGCGCCAGCGACCGATGGAAACGAGGGAGGCAGAAAGAGGAACAAGAGAAGAGGAGGAGGACGAACGGAGAGAAACGGCCGATGGGATGAATGGAAGTGAGAAGCGGAGAGAGAAGGCAAAGAAAAGGGGCGATGAAGAGAAGAAGGACGATCCGTTCTCGATTGTGGGGTTCGCTCGCCTATGGAGCGCCCGTCAGTGAGCGTCTGTGAGGTCCTCAAGGTCGAGGCAGGCCAGTCCGTGACGATCCGCGAAACACGCTGCGACTACGAAGTCGGCGGCTCGGGTCGTGCTCGTGTCGGGCGAGGCGATCGTTGGCCGCCTTCTGAGCGATGGTATCTCGGTGTTTTCGGCAAGGCCATCCTCGCGAAGCACCCGCGGGCGTGAGGCCGCCGCGTTGACGCCGAGGCGTTCGAAAGGAACAAATAGGGAAATCACCGGGGAGAAGCCTTGGTCGTCGTCGCGATCGTCTCTGCCGTCATTGCGGCCCATCCTTCACCCTTGCAGGTGTTCTTGCTCGACGACACCGGGCACGACGTTCCTGAGAAAGCAACGGGGTTCGAGAGCGCAACCGATCGCTGGTTCGGGCGCGACCCACACGTCATCGAGAAGACACGGTACCTAGAAGCCCCCGCTCGATCTGGCGAGACCGCCGAGCAGGCTGCGCGACGGCTCCTGCCGGCGTTGCCGCAACCGCCACCCGGTCACCGGTTCCTGCTCGCACGACGCGTGGGTACCTGGTCCGTCTACGAAGCATTCTCGCGCCAGATGCTCGCGACCGTGGACGTGGAATCCGCGGCACTCGAGCAGAGCGAGACACCGGCGCCCGACGACGTCTCGGTACGGTTGCGCTTGACGCCGAGCGCGGCAGAGAAGTTCGCCGCCGCCTCCGGAGCAGCGGTCGGCCATCGCATCGCGATAGTCGTGGACGGAGCGATCGAGAGGGAACCTGTAGTGAGGACTCGCATCACCTGGGGCGCCATCTCAGTTGTCTTCGCCAAAGGCGTCGATCGCGTGAGCCGCGGACGAAAACTGATTTTCGAGCTGGCACGGGCCGCCGGTCGCGACGTACCTGCGGAAGCCCTGCAGCTCCCGATGGAGCGGCCGTGGACCAGGGTCGTCGCTCCGGGAGTGTTCGAGATCCTCCTGCCGTTAGAGCCTTTACACCCCAGCAGGCACGGTCAGATCGACCGCGCGAGCTATGAAGCAGATTTTGCCTGGATGCAGTTCTCCGTCGAATGGAGGGAA